>Ga0068630_1000560_pt1 | contig 11539 bp, 10 predicted proteins | sample InSIn4gowninarea_FD_77433 | JGI IMG/M metagenome (GOLD analysis project Ga0068630, IMG submission 77433) | Clean room microbial communities from NASA Spacecraft Assembly Facility at Jet Propulsion Laboratory, Pasadena, California, USA -... ... | reverse complement strand
TCTTTTCTCTTGGAATTTTTCTATTTTCCAAGCTAAAGGCAATTTCCTCGTTAACATGCTTCATACAAAATTGTGCATCAGGGTCCTGGAACATAAAACCAACCTGTTTTTTTCTTGTCACTTCTCCACTTACCTCTGCTTCAATATGCTCTGGGATAATACCTGCTAAAACGGATAATAATGTAGATTTGCCACATCCACTCGGTCCGAGAATTAATACTTTTTCTCCCTCTTGAATAGATACCTCTATATTATCTAATACCTTCTTTTTTTGATTATAAAAACGGACAGATAAGCTTTTACAGCCTAACAACAAAGTCATTCTTATCATCCTTTATTTTTGTACCCGTTCTAATAGCGTATTGATCTAGTGCCCCTGTTTTCGCTATAACATCCACGATTAATTTCCCTAATAAACCACCGAGAAGCATTCCACTAATGACATTAATAACTAGTGTAGTTACAAGAAAAAAACAGGTTGGTTTTATGTTCCAGGACCCTGATGCACAATTTTGTATGAAGCATGTTAACGAGGAAATTGCCTTTAGCTTGGAAAATAGAAAAATTCCAAGAGAAAAGATGGATGAAGAAATTGTAAAGATGCTAAAAATAGTTGGATTGTCTATTGATCCAACTACTCCCATTCAAACACTATCAGGTGGAATGAAGCAAAGGCTTGCTTTAGCCTGTTTATTAGCGCTTGAACCAGAGGTTTTATTTTTTGATGAACCGACAGCGCAAATAGACCCGGCAAGTCGAAAGGAAATATTTGAGTTATTGCATGAAACATCAAAGCGAACAAAACAAACAATGGTTTTTGTGGAACATGTTTTAGATGGGTGTATAGAATGGGTGGATCGTTTGATTCTTTTAGATAAGAATAGTCAGGTTATTGCAGATGGCATTCCAGCAGAAGTTCTTTTATCCTATAAGAAAGAAATGGAAGAAGCGGGAATTTGGAGACCAAAAGTATATCCTGCAAAATGGGAAGATGTCGTACATAGTCCATTACACCCTTTAAATAAGGAACTTATGCATCGGTATGAAAGTAGGAAATTACGGGCTGGTTGTAAAAAAGCTAAAATAGAATCTATTATAGTCAGCGAAAATGCAGCTTTAGCCTATAAGAAGACTTCTGTTTTAAACAATATGAATGGAAGTATCCTCAGAGGAGAATGGGTTGCGATTGTTGGAAAAAATGGCAGTGGAAAGAGCACTTTTCTAAAAACTTTAGCTAATCTAATAAAACTTAAAAGCGGGGATATTCTTATAAAGGGGAAAAGTGTAAGTAAATGGGCAGACAAAGATCTTTATAGTATGCTAGGTTTTGTGTTTCAAAATCCTGAGTTGCAGTTTATTAATGATACTGTGTTTGAAGAAGTGGCATTTTCAGCAAGGCAGCATAACTTTAGCGAAGAAGAAATTTCTACTAAAACGACTAAGTTGTTAAAAGAATTTGAGTTGGCGCAATATGTTGATCTTCATCCATTTATGTTAAGTTTCGGACAAAAAAGACGCTTAAGTGTGGCTACAATGCTTTTGTTAGATCAGGAAATATTATTATTGGATGAACCAACCTTTGGTCAAGATGAAAAATCTGCAAAACAATTGCTGCATCTTTTAAAAAGACGGCAAGAAGAGGGTACAACTATTGTCATGGTAACGCATGATATGGATATTGTAGATCAATATGCTGATAGAGTTATTCTATTTGAGGATAAAGAAATAGCTTATAATGGCCATCCTTACTTTTTCTTTCGCAATAAAAAGAATGATATTATACCACCCCTTCATTATAAGTTGATGGAAGAACAGGGGGATAGATATGCTAAAGAGCAATCAGTCTTATCTATCAGTCATTAATCCTTCTGTTAAACTGGTCACACATATTCTTTTAATGATCATGCTTATGTCATTAGACGATCCGTTAACCACTTTTTGTCTATGGATATTTTTCCTTATTATTGGGATTAGTATTGGAGGATGGCACTTAACCTATTTGTTGAAAGTTTTGCTGCCATATACATTCTTCTTTGTACTTATTTTTTGGATGATGGCTGCCTTTGGAAAAGGTGAAAATGTCTTATTTCATTGGGCCTGGTTTCGGGTAACAGAAGAGAGTGTAAGAAATGGATTGAACATATCTTTAAGAATGCTTGGATTTGTTACAATTGGTTTATTGTTTACGTCGACAACCGATTTAAATAAATTAATGATGAGTCTCATTCATCAATTTAAGATGTCTCCAAAATGGGCCTATGGCTTTTTAGCTGGTTTTCGCTGCATCCCTTTATTTCAGGAAGAACTGTCACAGATTAAAGCAGCACATAGAATAAGAGGGTATAGAAATTATGGTAGCTGGAAAGCTTTTAGCAGATATGCAGTTCCTTTATTGACGACTGCTATTCGAAGATCAGAGCGGATGGCTATTGCAATGGTTGCAAGAGGATTTACAGGAACAAGGGAGAGAACCTATTATGTAAACCCAACTGTTTCGAAGTGGGATTACGGATATCTCATTTCCACCTTACTGATAGCAGGAGTAATTATTTTTTTTGTTGGAAGTTATTAACATAACGAGAGGAAAAAAGGCTGCGTGATGTGAACTGCAGCCTTTTTCTCTTTGAGATTTTTTAGAAAATAATTGCTTGTTTTTGCTTTTCTATTATTTGTTTTTCTTCTAATGCAACTTGTGCAGCAGCAAGTTTCGCTGCTGGTACTCTAAATGGAGAGCAGGATATATAGGATAAGCCTAACCGATGAAAGAAACGAATAGAATCAGGATCTCCACCAGCTTCTCCACATACCCCTAATTTAATTGCTGAGTTTATTTTTCTTCCTTTATAGCTAGCAATTTTTATTAATTCTCCCACTCCTGATTGATCCAATGTTTGAAAGGGGTCATTTTTTAGCACGTTTTTTTCTTTATAGTCAAATAGAAATTTATCGCTATCATCTCTTGAGAAACCATAAGTCATTTGTGTTAAATCATTGGTGCCAAAGCTGAAAAATTCTGCTTCTTCGGCGATTTCATCAGCTGTTAAGCAGGCACGAGGTATCTCCATCATCGTTCCAATTTTATAAGATATAACCATATTGTTTTCAAGGAAAATGTCATCAATTACTTTCGTTATTCTTTCTTTAATAAAGGTATATTCTGCTTTCGAACCGATGAATGGAACCATTATTTCTGGTGCAACAGCTATCCCTTGACTATAAACAGAAACAGCACTTTCCATAATGGCACGTGTTTGCATTTCATAGATATCAGGGAAAGTAACTCCTAGACGACAGCCACGATGGCCTAGCATAGGATTCACTTCTTCCAAGTAAGAAATCCGGTTGATTATTTCTGCTAGAGAAATATAAAGTTCTTGTGCCAGTTTTTTTATTTCTTCTTCTTTTTTAGGCAAAAATTCATGTAAAGGTGGATCAAGCAAACGAATCGTTACCGGTTTTCCTTGCATTAGCTGAAACAGTTGCATAAAGTCTTCCTTCTGCATTTCAAGCAGTTTGTTTAATGGGTTTTTGCGTTCTTCTTCATCGTTAGAAAGTATCATCTGCCGAACAGCTGAAATTCTCGTTTCCTCAAAAAACATATGCTCTGTTCTGCATAAACCAATTCCTGCTACGCCAAAGTTAAGAGCTGTTTGTACATCCAACTTTGTGTCTGCATTTGCTCGTACTTGTAGTGCACTAAACTCGTCAGCCCAGTTCATTAATTCCGTGAAGTAGCTTCCCGTTGTGGTTTGCTCTAATGAAATTTCACCTAAAAAGACATTTCCAGTAGAACCATCTAATGAAAGGAAGTCTCCTTCTCGCAAAACAGTTTTTCCATAAATAAGTTCTCTTTTTTCCTCATCGATATATATAGAGCTGCAGCCAGCTATGCAGCATTTTCCCATGCCTCTAGCAACCACTGCGGCGTGAGATGTCATGCCCCCTCGCGAAGTTAAAATTCCTTCACTGAATATCATGCCTTCAATATCTTCCGGTGATGTTTCAGCACGAACTAATAAACAATTTTCTCCTCGCTCTTTTGCCTGAAGGACATCTGCTGCATGAAAGTAGATTTTTCCTGAAGCAGCTCCTGGTGATGCAGGAAGTCCTGTTGCAATTAAAGTAGCATGTTCTAGTCCTTTTTTAGAGAAGGTAGGATGAAGCAATTGATCGATTTGTTGTGTGCTGATTCTTTGAATTGCCTCTTCTTTTGTAATAATTTGTTCATGCACTAGATCAACCGCAATTTGTAAAGTCGCTTGTGCTGTTCGTTTTCCGTTTCTTGTCTGCAAAATAAATAATTTTTCATTTTCTATCGTAAATTCAATATCTTGCATATCTCTATAGTGTTTTTCTAATGAATCTGCTATTCTTACAAATTCCTCATAAACAATTGGCATCATTTCTTGTAATCTAGCAATTGGTTCTGGTGTTCGAATGCCTGCAACAACATCTTCTCCTTGAGCATTGAGCAAAAATTCACCAAATAAAGCAGGTTCCCCAGTAGAGGGGTTTCGTGTAAAGGCGACGCCTGTACCACTTGTATTTCCTGTATTGCCAAATACCATTTCTTGAATATTTACCGCAGTTCCTAATGTGTGGGAAATATTATGTAGATCACGGTACACTTTTGCTCTTGGGTTATCCCAAGAAGAAAATACAGCTTCCACTGCCATTATTAATTGTTCCTGTGGATCTGCTGGAAAGTCTGATCCTTTTTCTTTTTTATAAATATGTTTAAATTGATCGACGATATATTGTAGATCTTCTATTGTTAAGTCGGTATCAAAGGTATAGCCTTTTTGTGTTTTGATTGTTTCTAAAACATATTCAAATTTATGTCGTGGGATATTCATCACTACATCTGCAAACATCTGAATAAACCTTCTGTAACTATCATAAGCAAATCTTGGATTATTAGTAGAACGTGAGAGCGTTTTAACTGTAGAATCATTTAACCCTAAATTTAGTATAGTATCCATCATGCCAGGCATAGAAAACACAGCTCCAGAACGAACGGAAACTAATAATGGGCTATGTTCATCACCCAATCTTTTACCTGAAACTTTTTCTAATTCTTCTAATTTGTTTTTGATTTCTAATAGGAGGCTCTCTGAAAGTTCTTTATGTACTTGATAATATTTACAGGCATTTGTACTAATAGTAAAACCATTTGGGACAGGAAGACCTAATGAACTCATCTCTGCTAAGTTCGCTCCTTTTCCGCCTAATAGTGCCTTCATTTCTTTTGTGCCTTCATTAAATGCATATACTAACTTTTCCATTAAGCCACCTCTTTTTATAATATATGGATAAAACAGCTATGTTTGTTATTATATAGAGTAGCATATTTAAAATCAATAATTAATTATGACATACTATTTAAAGTTTTTTTGTTTAATTAGGTTATATTATTTAGGAATATTACTATGGATATAGTGTTTTATATTCAAATAATATGTTTTACGGTAACTTGTAAGAATGGAGAAGGGATGAGGGAAATATTAATATTTTAATAAAATAATAGGAACTATTTAAATAAAAGGAAGGATATCAAAAATATTTTAAGTTCATTTCATTAAAATTTTTCTGCTTTTCGACCGTATAATTACAAATACAATAGAAAAAAGAGCAGGGGCATTTTTCCTGCTCTTTTCTAGTGACTATTCTAGGTTGCTGTGATTATTAAAAGCTGTCGCAAATTCTACTTTATTCTGTTCCGCATAAGATAAACAGATTGTATCGAAAACAATATGTGCGCATTGGTCGAATAGAGAGCCAAGTGGCTGAATGGACGATGTTTCATTTTCTTTACGATATTTCGTGCTAGCAGGGATTGTAATAATGGATGATGCTGTATTGCTTAAAGGAGAAGACACATCTGTCGTTACGGCAATTGTATAACAGCCCAGGCTTTTCGCTGCTTCAGCCGTCCAAACAACAGACTTTGTTTTCCCTGAACCAGAAATGGCAACAAGAACGTCATCATTTGCAATCGCTGGTGTAATGGTTTCGCCTACAACATATACTGTGGCACCAAGATGCATAAGTCTCATTGCAAAGGATTTTGCCATTAGTCCAGAGCGGCCTTCACCAATGACAAAGATTCTTTTTTTGCTTTTTAAAAGCTCAGCAGTTTCTTCTAAGAGATGTTCCTCCACTTGGGAAAGAACAAGGCGAATTTCTGCTTGGATACTCGCTAATTTACTCATGATAATATACCTCCAATTTGCTTTTTAAAGTTTTCAGCAGCTTCCTGTGGGTTTTTTGCTTTTGTAATAGCAGATCCAATAATAGCTACATCTAGATTTTGTTCAACAAGGTTTTGAACAGTTTCTAATGTGATACCTCCAGCTGCTGCAACTTCAATAGAAGCTTGCTCTTTCAATCTGCTTTTTGTTTGGGCATTACTTTTGCCTGCTAATTCTTGTTCATCCTTGCTGATATGTTCACAAAAAATAGCTTCTGTAAATGGAAGTAATGCTTGTATTTGTTCTGCTGATGTATTTAGTAAATCAATCATAATTTTTTTCTTGTTTTGTTTAGCGATCTCCAAACAAGTTTTAATCGTTACGAGAGGGGCATTTCCCATTACTGTAACGATATCTGCTCCTGCCTGAAAACTCATTTCTAATTCATATTTGGCATTATCCATTGTTTTTGTATCTGCCACAATGGTTTTCTGAGGGAAAGCTTTTTTTAATTCTTTTACACTTTGCATGCCAAATTCCTTAATTAAGGATGTTCCAACCTCAATCCAATCAATCTCTGTTTCTACTAGTTTCGCCATTTTAATGGCATCTTGAATGCTTAAACGATCTAATGCTAATTGAATTTTCATCAAAAATCGCACCCTTTCTAAAAAAGTGGAACAAATAACTATATATATATGATTAATATTTCCAACTTCTCATGCCTAGACCGTCTTAGTTTTGTCTATACTGCTTACTAAAAGTTATAGACAAAGGAGCACGGCCGTATGAAACGTTTGAAAATTGTACATTTCCATGGATTATCGCCATCTGATTTACGTTTGTATGAAAAACAAGAAACACGGGCAAACATGCGCAATCGAATCACAGCTGTCCGTCTCGTAATGGAAGGAAAGCTTGGAAAGGAAGTCGCTGAGATTTGCAACTTACACCGTCAGTCTGTCTCTGAATACGTCCATCGTTTTAATGAGGGAGGCATGGATCTTCTACTGGAACGTAAATTTGGCAAAGGACGTCCTTACTTTTTAACAGAAGAACAACAGATGGAACTAAAGGAAATCATTTTAACTAGTTCCCCTTCCGATCATGGATTGGGAACTGCGGTATCTTGGACTACACCGATTATTTCTGAATATATTCATCGCACCTATGGTATACGAATGACTCGAACTGGCGTATTACGTATGCTTTGGCGTCTCTCTCTTCGTTATACACGTCCTACTTACGTGTTAAAGAAGGCAGATCCTAAAAAGCAACGTTTATTTTCTCACCAACTTGACTGGATAAAAAAAACATTATAAACGAAAATACGATTCTCTTATTTGAGGATGAAACGCACATTCGAGCTTATCAAAGTCTTCATTCCACTTGGTCTCCATCTGGAACACAACGACAAATTCCTACTTATGGTCATCATGCTTCTATTACGTTGTTTGGAACGGTGGAAGCAGGGACAGGAGAAATCGTTACTACCACAGCTTCTTCAGCGAAGACAGAAGCTTTTATCACGTTTTTACAACATCTCTTGAAAAGATACGAAGGAAAATTTATTGTGATGGTGACAGATAATGCTCGCATCCATAAAAGCCAAATGGTACTAGATTTTATGGAAGAACATGCCGATTCTCTCTTGTTTGTGCATCTTCCACCTTATTCTCCTAATCTGAATCCGATCGAACGGTTATGGAAGTGGTTAAAGCAACAGGTGATTGCCAATAAATTTCATCCAACAAAGGCGTCCATTGAAGAGTCTGTCGAAAGCTTTTTAACAGAGATTGCACAAATGCCACAAGCTGTATTACAACGCTTAGGGATTCACTAGGTCAAATGTCGAAAAAGAAAATCATTTATATATAGCCAGGTTTTCAATTCTAATAAAGATGTGTACAGACGATAGCAACTATTTGAATCACAATTAGATAAATCGATTTACTAAATCGATTTATAAAATAAGTATACTAGCTTTGTAAGCGTTTTTCAATGTAGTTATTCTTTTTTGTTAAATTTTTCTTTTAGAATTATTTATTGCTATTTAACGGGCTTTGAGTTTTTAAAACAAGAGGATAACAGAAAATGAGAAATAGAGGAGGGAGAAAAAGGTCCGATTGCTTTCCCTAAAAATCAGTTAGGAGCATAGGAAACCTCCCACTGATTGAAGTTTTGCTTTATATGAATAATCGGTTAAAAACAGCAGAGTTCTTTTGTATTATGTGAAAAATCCTTTTGCAAAGAAGAGCGAATGCAAAAGGACGGATTAAAAATAATTAGGATATTAAATGGTATTAGGATTTTTTATCTTTTATAGAGGTAGTTCTAATGATTAGTTGACAAGGAAAATATATTCTCTCCGCTGTAGTTGCTTCTTTATTTATTTGTTTTAGTAAAAGCTCTGCTGCTTTTGCGCCCATTTCAAAGGCTGGTTGAGCAATAATAGTTATAGGTGGATTCGATAGGTGGGCGAAAGGAATATTATCAAATACAATAAGCGATACATCTTCAGGGATAAGCAGTTTGTTCTCTTGCAAGAAGGACAAAATTTCTAAAAAAACTAGATCATTTCCTGCTAGTAGTGCACTTGGCGGTTTTTCTAGCTGAAATAGTGCATGGAGTTTAGACTTTAATTCTGCTGTTTCAGCACTAATAATACAATCAGGTTGGATTGGCAATTCATGATCCCTCAGTGCTTTTTTATATCCTTCTATCCTCTCTTTTCTTGATGAAATAGTTAAGGGCTGTGTCACAATGGCAATATGTTTATGCCCATGCTGAATTAAATGGGAAATTGCCCCATAGCTCGCTTGTATATTTTCTGCTAGTACAAAATGAGCATGTAAATCTTCTATATCCCTATCCATAAAGACTACAGGATAATCTTCATCGACCATTCTTTTATAAAGAACAGGATTTTGCCCTGTTGGAAAAATAATTAGCCCATCCACCTGTTTTGCACGGAGCATTTCAATATATTTTTTTTCTTTTTCCGGATTATTGTCTGCGTTGCATATAATTGCATGAATATCATTTTCATAGCAAAAATCTTCGATAGATCTGCTTACTTCCGTAGAAAAGCGATGGATAATATCGGCTACAATAATGCCAATCATGGATGTTCTTTTTTGCTTTAAGCTTTTGGCGATATAATTCGGCTGATATCCTAATCTTTCAATGGCATCTTTAATTTTAATTCTCGTGTCTTCTCCCATATATTCATAACGACTATTAATATATTGGGAAACCGTACTTTTGGAAACCCCTGCAAATTTAGCAACATCCGCCATTGTTACTTTTTTCATTTTTTATTGTCCTCTTTCATTTCAGTAATTTTTCTGGATTCATTGTAAACTATCTTTAAGTATAAAACAAAAAGAATCTATATGTCTAAAAGCTTATCTGAAATGACTAGGTTAAAATAAATCATTTTGTCTATCTTTCGTTTCTGGACAATTAACATTGTCTACATAAAAAAGAGGCTTTCACCAGATACCCCTAAAAGGATGGGGTCATCTGGTGAAAGCCTTACAATTCATGTATCTTTCGTATTAACGGACAGTAAAGATCTCCAGCTCAAGAGTATGAGAGGGTAGGAGGAATTTAGTTGGGTAGAAACTTGTCAGCAAAAGCCCGATTGGTTGAACTAACAATTAGTGGGGATGGAGAAAACTCCCGCTGATTGAAGTTTTACTTTATTAACTAAATCAGAATATTTTTTTGCTTTAGCTGTTAAATCACAGAAGTATGTTTCGTTTAATTCCATTTTTGTATTGACTAAAGAACTTCCAATGCCAACTGCAACAGCCCCGCTGCTTAAATAATCTAACAAATTAGTATCATCAATTCCTCCAGTAGCCATTAAAGGAATATGGGGAAGGGGACCAGCTATTTGTTTAAAATAGTTGGTTCCGAGTGTACTTGCAGGGAATACCTTTATTAAATCAGCTCCATATTCATATGCTGTTAAAATTTCTGTAGGAGTATAAGCACCTGGAATGCTAATGGCACCATAACGTTTAGCTGTTTGAATCGTGTTAGGATTAACTGTTGGTGAAAATATAAATTTGGCACCAGACATGATAGCAGTCCTTGCTGTTTCTGAATCCAAGACAGTACCTGCTCCCGCTACTATTTCTGTATCATTAGCAAGTGAGAGAATTTCTAAAGCTTTAAGAGCGCCTGGGGTTTCCATCGTGATTTCAATAATAGAGATTCCACCCTCCTTTAAAGCATTTGCAATTGGGAGTATATTCGTTGGAGTTGCTCCCCGGATAATAGCTGCTATTTTTTTCGTTTTAAATAGTTCAATACTCATTTGGAAAACTCCTTATGCTTTTCTTATAGATCTTGAAGGGGAATCCCTTTTCTTTTTACTTCTTTTGTTTTTTTATTGTTTGTAGCAATAATCGTTAAGATAGCAGATGCTAAAAGAGAAATAGCCATGAAATTGTAGGATGCACCGTAGCCTCCCGTTACATCATTTAAATATCCAACAATATAGGCGCCTGCAAATGATCCTAAAGCCCCCATGCTATTAATTAAAGCCATAGCTCCACCAGAGACATTTCGTGGCAATATTTCTGGAATAATGGCAAAAAACGGTCCGTATGGGGCATACATGCACCCTCCAGCAATAGTTAAAAGAATAAAGGATAACCAAAAGTTACTCGTTCCAATTAAATAAGAACCGTAAAAACATACAGCGCCAATAAGTAAAAATGGATAAACAAATAATTTGCGGTTCTGCATTTTATCTGAGAGAAAAGAAACCGTTAACATTAATACACATGCAAGTAAATATGGAATGGAAGCTAGCCAGCCGGTAGTAACAAGACTTGCATTTGGTGCAGAATTAATAATAGATGGAAGCCACATTACAAATCCGTATAAACCGATGCTCCAAAGAAGGTATTGCAAACTTAGCAAAATAACCGTTTTTGATCTAAAAGCTTCTTTATAATTTTTTACTGGTTTTAACCCTTGTTGTTCTGCAATTAGCACCTGATTTAAAGCAGCTTTTTCTTCTTCATTCATCCATTTTGCATCTTTTGGATGATCATTAACTAATTTCCACCATAGAAATGCCCAGATTACTGCAGGTAAACCTTCTAATATAAACATCCATCTCCAGCCAAGTGATTCTAAAATATAACCGGATATAATCGACATCCATAAAACGGTAGCTGGATTTCCTAAAATTAAAAAGGTATTTGCTCTTGATCTTTCAGCTTTCGTGAACCAATGGCTTAAGAAAACGAGCATGGCTGGCATAACAGCGCTTTCAACTATACCTAAACTAAAACGAATAACGAAAAGCAATTTAACATTTGATATTA
>Ga0068630_1000556_pt1 | contig 11581 bp, 10 predicted proteins | sample InSIn4gowninarea_FD_77433 | JGI IMG/M metagenome (GOLD analysis project Ga0068630, IMG submission 77433) | Clean room microbial communities from NASA Spacecraft Assembly Facility at Jet Propulsion Laboratory, Pasadena, California, USA -... ... | reverse complement strand
GTTGGGATATCTTGTCGTTTTACAAGGATACTTGAGAGTAAAGGCACAAAGAGGAAAGGAGAAGAGCTTCGTTGCTGGTAAATGGTGGAGGAAGGAAAAGCGGATGTCGCTGGAAGCTTTGGAATATGCTTGAATGGATTGAGGTGAGGCGTCGAGTGCCTTGGGGTTCGTGGCATTAACGAGAGAGCGAGGGACGAAAGGTTGCGAGGGTCCAGTGTGGCTTCGTCGATTACTTGCGGACCTTCTCCTCGAGCGACTTGACGTAGCCTTCTATGCGTGAGACGGCTGACTGGAGAGCCTGTGTTTTTGAGGAGTTAGTCTCTCATCCTCGTTGGTCCACCCGTCTGAGAAGACTCACGTAGATGTCCTCGGTCAAGAGCTCGTTCGACACACGGTACTCGTCAATGACATAGTAGTACAGGGCTCCTCCGCTCAAGACGGCTCCAGAGAGGAATCCAAGAATGCTGTTGTAGTATCAACGTCAGTCAAGTCACGCGACGGCTTCTGCAATAGCTTCGGATGGTGTGGAAGGATGTGCAGCATGTCTAAGTGTTTCGTACCCTCCACGGAAAGCGCCCACGGGCTTGCGGACGGGCATGGCTCCTGCCGGTACCTCGAGCATGCGTGCTGAGCTCTGGAAGCTACGGCGAGCGACGGTGGGAGTGGAGAGGTTGAGAGCCAGGCGGCGGGCCGCCATGGTCATTGCGCGTGATGCCATTGTGTGCGTGTGAGATGTGTGAGACGTGTGAGAGCTGCTGGGTTGTGTTCGGGGCTGATTGTGTTTGCGACGAGACGACTCGCTTTCTGGTGATTGCTCTCGATGATCGGGTTAGTAAGGCGCGACTGTCCAAGACTCCAAGGTGGAGAGATGGCTGACCAAACGCGGAGAAAGCTCAAGGCCCTCGGGCCCGCTCCTTCCGCCGTCTGGACGCCCTACGTAATACCTCACTCCAACAACACCTTGGCTCATGTCTTCAATCACCATCTGTGTATCTGTTGATTGAAAAAGACTATTATCGTTTGAAATTGACAGGAGCCCAGCCTGTCGTCTATCTATTAGAAAACATCACCAAGACTATTTAATTATACAGGAACGATTTCGAGCGACACCTTCCTGCACGATCCGTTGTCATACTCAGAAGGTCCAAGGACCATTGAAGTCGTCCCCCAAACATCGCACCAGTAGAGTTGGTCGAGGTCATTCATCTTACAGTAAAGCTCTCCGCTCTTGTTCTGACAATCCAATGGTACCGCATTAACCTCGTACATGCGACCGACCGGATTCATCCAGAGCGATGACACCCAGTGTCCTTCCTCGATGTTGGCTACGTAGTTGCTCGAGTATTCCACAAGTAAGTTGGGCTCGTCAAAGAAGAACGAACTGGCTCCGGGCTTTCCTGCTGTGAATGCAATGAGTTCATTGCCTCCTGGCAGGTATGCCCACTGTCCAGCAATCGCTGCATTGCTGTTGTTTGACACTTGCATGTAGAAGAGATCGGGTGTTGCAGTGGCCTAGTTGATGTTGTTAGCTACAACTCGAAGTCGTGCCGTGAGATAAAACTTACAGTGTGGTGAGCTGTGGTTGTGGTCGACTGCACAAGAGTTTGCGTCGCTGTGACAGTCGATGTGACAGTAGTGAATGTATCCATGTGGATAGTTCTTGTGAAAGTAGGAGTAGGCACATGCAAGCAGCTACAAATGCTCGACTGCTGGGCGTTATTCAACCCGTTGAACAGAGCAGGCTGACCCTTGTTGATCGGAACGCTCGACGTCTTGGCGGAGCTTGTGCTAGAAGTAATCTTCTTTGATGTCGTGCTGCTAATCTTCTTAGATGTCGTGACCGGCTTCTTTGAGCTGCTGCTAGTCTTTGATGTTGTGCTGATCTTCTTGCTACTAGTCGTGGCCTTCTTCGAGCTGGTTGAGCTTGGCTTCTTGGTGCTCGTCGTCTTTGGGGTACTTGTTGGCTTTTTGCTTGATGTAGTGACCTTTTTTGTGCTCGATGGCTTCTGGCTGCTCGTAGCCTTCTTGACGACTTGGACCTTCTTGGTCGTAGTGGGCTTCTTTGTCGATGTCGTTTTCTTGACGCTTGTTGTCTTCTTCAACGTGGTCTTTTTTGCACTTGTTGACTTCTTAACTGTGACTGTCACAGCTCCACGTTCTTCCAGATCACGTTTTCTCATCCCTGCACTCGCCGATGCCGAGGTCGACAATGATGATTCGGTAGCAGACGAAGACTCGCTGGAAGATGATGCGCTCATCGAGGAAGCTTCGCTAGAGGAGGAAAAGGCAGAAGATGACTCGCTGGACGAAGAAGATTCTGTAGAGGACATCGAGAGAGAGCTTGAAGAGGACGAAGGAGCCTCGGTAACCTCAGTAGCCGAGGAGGATCTGGTTGACGATGACTCGTTGGAAGATGTGGAAGTAGCTACCGGCGCATCCGACGACGACACTGTGAGAGATGACGAATCGGTAAATTGGCTCGATGAAGTGGTGGAGAGCTCAGCAAATCCTGTAGATGACGCAGTGCTTCGGGTGCTCGTCGAAGTTTTGTTGGAGAAGAAGGTTCCGTTCGTCGACATCGTAGCATTGGCAGAGGGATCCCAAGTCGGGTAGTACGAAGGATACGCACTGCTGCTGACCGATGCCGAGCTTGAGATCATTTCTGAAATAGAAGCTGATGCGGAACTTGATACCAGTGCCGATGACGAGGCCGATCCGGATGCAGAGACTGAAGCGGTCTTGGACACCGATGAAGATCCTGAACCTGTAGCCATAATGGCGTTGGCACGCAGGCTTCCTTCTGGCGAAGTACTCGAGCTCAATGAACTCGATGAGCTCGATGAGCTGAAGCTGCTGGAGGGTCGTGAGCTACTCGATGTGTAGCTGCTACTGGACACAAAGCTGCTGCTGCCACCTGCACTGCCGCTGATGCTTGAAGTAGGCTTGTTGCTGCTGCTGCTGCTGCTACTGCTACTGCTGATAGATGTCATCTTGCTTGAGCTACTGCTCAAAGAAGACTTATCGTTGGTGATGCTGGCGCTAGAAGATGCCTTGCTGCTGCTTGAGATCTGGCTGCGGGACGAGGCGCTAGTGCTCGTGGGGAGACTACTGCTGGAAACACGGCTGCTTGTGCTGCTGCTACTAAGAACTTTACTGCTACTGCTGCTGCTGCTACTGCTCTTGGTAGACGTGCTGCTCTTTTTGCTGCTCGTGGTTGAAGATTTCTTGCTGGTAGTCCTTGTGTCTGTCAAATCAAACGAGCTGGAGGTTGTAGCTGTAACATTCTTGGTGACTCTCCTACGCGATGTTAACCATATCCTTGTTTTCCATCTTCTACTGTTCAACTTACTTGGTCGAAGTGACCGTCTTGGACACAGTCGCTGTTTTGACGACTTTTGAAGGTACCGAAGGCGTGACTGTTTTGTTCACGGTCTTGGTGGAGATTTTAAGAAGAGACTGGCAGTAAGGCGTAGCAACAGAAGGGTTCAGCTTAGTGACCACAGACTGAATGCTCTTGATCGTGCATGTATTGGCGGCACGCTCTTGGAAATCCAAAGGCGAGCCAGCGACGATGCCGGCAGCTGCCATTGGCACGAGGATGTTTGACGCGCGCATCTTCAATTCGCCTCTCTATTTTGTAACGAAGGTGTTGGTGAGATGATGTAAAGAACGAAAGGTATGTTATGCAAGCAAGGTCGCAAATCAAGGGACTAAGAAGCCTAACTGGCTGATGGTTGCACTGTTATATTTCTCTGGCGAAGCCACCAGTTTACCAGTATACGAGGACCCATCTTCACCGTTGACGGCAAGGCGATATATCGTAGACTATCAAATAAGGCAGAGTGTTTCAATGCAGAGTCTAGAGTGGAGAGGATCCGGAGGAGAAACGTTGGAGGTCGAAATAAAGACCGTTGCGACGGCCAGCCTTGCCCTCATGCGGCTTGGCTCTTTCCGAGTTGGGCCACCACGACATCTGATTCGTGCCCATTTATCGATTTTACCAAGGACTTATTTGAGGTCGAGAACGTTATTGTCGTCGACCCAAAACATGGGCTTTAATTGTGGCCAGCCGCTCGGTCGAGTCCAAAGGCCAGTTCGAGATTCAACTTGCGTGTCTCAATCCAGATACGATGGCTCACCAGTACATGTGGTGCAGTCGTGGATGCTGCACAAAGGTCGTCTTTCAACCTTTATCGCATTCGACTGTCGACACCTCAACATGGCGCCGTCTGGGTATGTGGATCTCGTCGACTTCCTATCACCACGAGCAACAGAAGCCGTTACAATACATCAGCCAGGCCCTGACTTGGGGGCTCTGGATGTCGCAGATGCATTCAACAACCGACTTGGCAAGCACTTTCGGCAGAAGGCTCTTGGCAACAAGCCTTCTGGAAAGGGACGTACGCTGCTTCTCTCAGTGTCATGCGCAAGTGTGTAAATGCAAGTGGATCTCGATACAGGGCTGGTAGGCCTGGCACTATCCTATATGCTCACGATTCGGTAAACCTTGAGACGTCTCTTTCTGGACATGCCAACCAGCCACACTATTATTCGTGCTGCATTCAGACTCCACTAAGACGGAACGCTCACGGGAATACAGATATTCCCCAGGGCTGAAGAGTAACTTCTGCGGCAAGCATGTTGAGTGCATCAGTCAGACCTCATACCCATGGACGTGTACAAGACCCTGGTCTCGGGTGTATGTCATGGAGTGGCGCCGAATTCTGACGTTGGTTGCGTGGCTGACCTACTCGTACGCCAAACGAAAGTCTGTGGTATCCTGCTCCGCGCGTGGGTCTACGATCCGAAGGTATGGGATGACGCAGCAAGTCGGCTCACCATCCTCAGAACCTGAGATAGGAGCAGAGAACTCTCGAATGCAGCAGACACTTCATCTCTGCTGCAGCATTCCGATCTGACAAAACGAGTATTCATGGATACTCAAGCGTAGCGACCCTCGCAGATGAGACCACGGTCGTCTGGTCTCTTTGGTGTTCTCCTCGGTGCCACGCTACAGGATTCATTGATCTTGTGGAGGAGTTCGATAAATGACTGCTTCTCAGAAAGCAGATCATTACGCAAGCCAGCTCAGTGGGCCTCACAAACCTGCAAGGTTGGGATCTCTCGAGGTGGACGCAATGCATAGATACTATGCAAACTTGTGTCTCGGCCAGATTAAGAGCCAATGTACCACAGCTCAACGCCGAGTATGCCGAACTTCTCACCTTCATCACTCAAACGCGCATTGCCGAATGTAGGACAGGGTGAGCTGATGCCCTTGGCCAAGTTGTTGTCTAACCAAAGACCATAGTGACCGTCACCACCGCCAATGCTCAAAAAGCCTTGCTGGCAAAAGATTGTATAGTCGTTTTCGCCAGTATAGGGGAAGGCCTTGAATCTTATCCTATCAGGTGTCGAGGTGCCACTTCTCGAAGCCGAAGCAGTCAAGGAGGGCTTTTTTGTAGTGGTAGCAATAGTAGTGCTTCGCTGCATGTGGGTCGTGTCGGCAGAGGGAGGGGGAGGTAAGGATGAGAGATCGGGTAGAGAAGGCAGGCGGAAAGCGCTCCACAAAAAGCACTCGCCGGTGCCATAGTAGTGGGGATGAGGCTGAGGGGGGTCGGAGAGGTATGCACCGAAGACCTAGAAACTTGTGTCAGTGTGTGGGATGCATAGCACTAGGTGGTTGACTGACTCCTTGGCTGGCATCTCTGACGACCAAAACAAAGCCACCCCGTTTGCCTCTGTATTCGTCGCTCAAGCTATACAGGCTGCCCAAAGAGGTACCGTTCTGCTCCAGCGAGTAAATCAGCTTCCACTCATCCACGAGCTGGACCCGCGGCGGCACAAGCAAACGGATCTCTTCAGCCAGGGCCTTTTCCAACAACCTGCTAGCAAGCGGGGTGCTCTCTCTGTAGCCGACGAGAGTCAAAGGAGTCAGCGGCGGTGGCTGAAAGGGCGAGAGACGGCGTTTGGGAGCGTCGAAAAAGGTGGCAGATGGGCTCATGGTCCCGTTGTAGTTGGCGGACAGGGCACGAGCGAGGGGTGTAGGAGCTTCGTCTGCGCTGAGACGGCGGAGCAGGCCACTAAAGGTGTAGGATACGGGATATGTGATGTGTTGAAAGAAGCCGCCTTCGTTCTTGTCGTTGGTGCTGTCTTTGCGGTGGGAGTCGGGGTCACTATCGCGTGATGACGGGCTGGTGTCGCGCGTGTCGATGGCCGAGGAGGACGAATGGCCTATGGGAGGAGGAGAGGGGGAGCGAGTGCGAGTAGGTGAAGGAGAATTGGATGGATGCTGCATTACAGTGGAGAAAGTCGAAATCTTCCTTAGTCAGTTTCACAATCTGGCAGTCGGTGAACACTGCTTTTTTAATTTGGTCTTGCTGTCAAGGAAGCCGGTGACGTGCCTGTCTTCCCTGCCTCCGAGCATGACAACACACGGACACACCTCCCGATTAGGAACATGCTTCCTATTGGTTTCGTCAAACTTCTGACAGTCCACTGCAGAGATTCAAAACATCTCCTTCTCGAAATGAAGATTCACGGGACCCCTTTGAACGCACTCATTGAAAAAGACAGACCAACACGTAACAATCTGCTGTGATTATCCTTGAAAATGGTAAATGCTTATCCGAAATAGAATTACAAGCGCGTACCTGAAGCCACGTTCCCCACGCCAAGACTGAGCTATACAGCAAGCAGCAACACAGCGAGTATCAAGAGAGACGATTATTTGGAACATCCATGTTTGTGACCGAATATGCCATTTGAACCCGGTGATGGCCGGCGCTCAGTGTCTCCGCTGAGTACGGGACGCTCCTCGCCTGCTCTTCGCGCCCCTCGCCGGGTCGAGGACGGTATGTGCGTTTGCGTGCCTCCTGCCAGGGAGCTGTCGTGTCTGACGGTATTTAGGTGTCGCGCAAAAGGATAAGACGACTCGTCGCTATGCCACTGCTATAGAGCGCGCCCTTTCCTCATTCGACAGTGCCCAACAAGAATGGGCCGACTACATTGCCTTCCTAGCCCGCCTGCTCAAGGCCCTCAACCCTCCTCCTCCGAACCTTGAATACCTCCCCCACGCCCAGGGTGTTGCTCTACGCCTGGCCCAATGCCTTAACCCTGCTTTGCCCTCGGGTGTCCACCAAAAGGCTCTCGATGTCTATGCCAACATCTTCTCCTTCATTCCACCTCCATCTCTTGGCCAGACTCTCCACGTATACCTCCCTGGTTTGGTGCCAGTCTTGTCCTTTGCCTCTCTGTCCGTGCGACCCATCTTCTATTCAGTCATCGAGGATCACATCCTGAAACTAGATTCGGAACATATCCGCCCTGCCACAAAGTCTTTGATTCTATCCCTGCTCCCGGGCATCGAAGATGAAACAAGCGAGGACTTCGACCGAGCTTTCCGCATTCTCGATGTCTTGCGGAAGTCGTCTGCTCGCGATATGGAAGATGATCCTGATAGCGAAGGAAAAGACGGCTACTTTTGGCAGTGCTTCTTCCTCGCCGTAATAACAAACCCTTCTCGCAGGCAGGGTGCCCTGGCTTTCTTGACCCGTAAGCTTCCCAACTTTGCTCCATCCAAAATCGAAGACCGCTCTCTTCCCTTGCCCGCACAGGCCGCCATCAACCCTGAGCCTGGCCTACTTGTGCGTTGCTTTGCTGCAGGTCTCCAGGATTCGCAGACTCTTGTTCAGCGTGGCTTTCTCGATCTACTCGTTACACACTTGCCGCTCCACTCGCCTGTATTCCGCAACCATGTCCGCTCCAAGGACATGGTACTCATAACCACTGCTGCCGCTGGCTGCGTCTTGAGAAGGGACATGAGCCTGAATCGACGACTCTGGTCGTGGTTTCTTGGCCCCGATCCAACTGCTTCCGAGGCTGAGGATGGTGCGCCCCTGTCGCCTACAGACTCACGCGGTAATGTTTCCCAAAAACAGGCTATGTATTTCCAAAAGCATGGTGCGGCCGCTCTTGAGAAGAGTATCATGAACATGCTTGGTCAGCAAAGCACGAACCCTGCAACTCGCGCCCGACCCTTTCGCGTTTGTCTGTCTTTGATGGATCGCTGGGAAGTCGGTGGCTTGATCGTCCCCAAAGTGCTGCTTCCGGCCCTCAGAAGCGCTTATGAGTACAGCCAGGTTGGTTCACTAGCACAACTTGAGGAAGTGATTCGCAGTGCAAGCTTGTTCTTCGATGGTGTTGAAAGTAGTCTGATCTGGTCGCGTCTGATCAGTGTGCTTCTCTCGTCCTTCGATACACGATCATCTGCTCCGGCCCAGTCGATAGGAGATCTTGAATTTCTACATTTCGTCATCGATCGTTTTGATGTACGTGATGAAGAAATGCTTCTACGGCATATCCCAAACACTCTTCTGATTCTCCTCGCCCGACTCGCTTCCATCCTGCGTGAAAACAAGGATGAACCCGAACGCTTCATGATTCTTGTGCTGAGCTTTGCGCAACGACTGTTGCGTGTGTCGCCCCCTCGTGCTTTCGAGCACGACAACAATGATGGTCACCCTAAATCCTCTTGGCAATCTGAGAGATGCCATGTGGTCGTCAATTCGCTCATACAACAGTATACCAAAGAAGACTTTGACGAAAGCACGATGGACAATGTACGTCTCGATCGACGCAGTACTGCTGAATACATGCTACAAAGCATTGTCGAAGTCTTGAGATTGGCCCTGACATCAAGTACGTTGGCTAACCAACTTGGTCTGATCACGGAATGCTTCGTCAGCATTATTACCAAGACACCCAGCTCCGAAGCGTTGCGCAATGCGAACATTCACGACACATTCAAGCATGCTCTTGATAAGGAGAGTTTGCTACAAGACTCTTCGACTGAACAGTCATCGTTTTTGGTCATCAATTCCATCATGTCAGTCATAATCGCCAGCGTGGGTGGACAACAATCACAATACTTCACTCCCGAACAGATTATGGACCTCCAAACCAATGTTCTGAACGGTATATGGCATCATCTCTCGCCCTTCAGACCGAAATATCATGTGGAAGCTGTGCGATTGATATGGCAGCTTGAGAGTTTGACCAAAAGTGAACATCAGGTTGAAGCACGTCTAGCGTTGCTTGTTGGCGGCGAATCCGAAGAAGACGGGCCAGAGGTAGCATCAAGGTTCACGGTACTTTGGGAACATACTATGCAAAGCTTCAGTCCAAGGTCAGAAGGATCAGGAAGGCCCATGTCTCGTAGACCCAGTGTCATGCCTACATCGGGCGAATTTGGGAGCGACGTTGACCCAGAGAAAGTTTTGACACGACCGCTGCTATTGCTCCTGGACTCGCTCAATGCTGAAGGTACCGGTGCCGCTGACGTTGTTCTCTCATGGCTCCAAAGTCTTTCGAGCCTGGATAGGGTTTTCTACATCATATGCTCCAAGCTGCATAACGATATGAACAACTACGCTTACGAAGCAGGAAAGACAGAAGCTCGGCACCGAACACGAAGGAATGCAGTGCAACATTTGGACGGCATCCTCTTCTGTCTCAAGCATTTGCGAAACCTTCTACGCCGTCCCAACGAACACTTGTGGCTCACTCTCTCGAATCTCCAGTTCGGCTTTTCAAGCAGTCCAAGAGGCGAGACTCCGAAGACCGATGCCATCGAATTCATTGCTAAGATGTGTCTGAGAACTTTGGCGTTGCAGGGACACACCGTTCCCCAGTCCCTCCAGCACGCAGCCTTGACTATACTTCAAACACTACTCGAGTGTCCCAACGCTTTCATCTTGAAGCAGTTGGAGATTGATGATGCACTGATTGGTACATTGAGCAAGGCTCTGAAAGGTCCAATTGGAGCGCTTCAAACTGTCTACCTTGAAACCATTTCTAAGGCACTGAAGCTACGAGCAACGGCAGCGCACAGTACCTTTGCCATGCCTCGAAGTCCACTCGCCTCTCACAGGCCGTCCCTCACAATCGAAGTGCCCGAGAAGGCGCCACAGCCGGTGATCTCTACGCCCCCTCCTGAGTTGTTGAGCTGTCTCCGTACTGGCCTGTCATCACCTTCCAGCCGCCTCTTCTTGGAGCACTGGGTCGAGTTCCTTGACCAGGTTCTGCCGCTCTATGCAGACGCTGTTTTTGCCAATTTGTTGCCTCTGGTGGAGTGTATCTGCAAGCAAGTCTCAACCGCTTTCAGATATGTGAAACACATTTCTCACTCGACACACGAACAAATCGAGTCCGTGCCTATCTCAACTTTATCTGCACTTTTGCACGGGCTTGAGCTTGTTCTCGCTCATGTGCATCGACAGTTCCAAAGCGAAGAAATCGTCAGTCCCGTACCAAAGTCTCCCGAGCCATCGCAAGGCTTCTTCGGCAATATTTCTGGCGTGTTTGCGCAAGATGGACAACAAGCACCTCCGAGCAAGACTAGTCGCATAAACAGCAGACTCACCATGATATTGTCATTCCAGGACGCAATTCGAATCTGTTTCTCCATCTGGGCTTGGGCGAGCAATGAAAGTGGTCGGTCAGATATGACATGTGCAGCGACAATATCCTTGAATGCGCTCAAACTAAGAAACCGTACGCGAAAGATTCTTGAGAACCTCTTTGCAGCGGAAGAGCTAGAGTGTCTTGAAACATTGGCTTTGATTTGGTCCCGGTCCAAGCCATCTCAGGAAGCTGAATCTGCGGCGGTGTTCAGTTTGCTCTTAGTCTTGGATGGCTCCAGACCCAAGAACACTGTCCCTGTCATTATCAATGCTTTATACAGTCGAACGAATATTGATGCACTGGACATTGGACGTAGATCGAGCTTGACATCAGATTTGTCTACGGCTGAAGTGGCCGCGTTCTTGCTCAGCTATTCGCGCGCTATCGAAGACGACGCTACAGATGAGATATGGACCGAGTGCACCATCTTCTTGAGAGATGTTCTCTCGAATCCACTACCTCACAGACAGATTCTACCATCTCTGCTAGAATTTACAGTCTTGCTCGCCGAGAAGATCGACAACACCAACTTTGGTGAACTGCGCAAGATGCGCCGCGAATTGGGCGATATCTTCCTTCGATTGTTGACCGCAACGTTCACGGCAAGACCGCTCACCAATATCCTTGAAACCCCGACGGCCGGGTCGCAGCTTCCCAGTGGAGCTAGCGATCTCATACACAGTCTTCTCTACGTCACACCGAAACTTACAACAATCCTGCAGAGTAACGACAGGGTGCAGACTGCAGTGAACACCATATCAAACAATGTCATGACCCCTGCTTTCCACGCAAAGGCATTCCCTGAGAATGTTAACAAGGATTTATTGAAGCTGTTCGAGTACGTCGCTCAGCAGGGGCCAAATTCAAAACACTGGAAGAAGGACATTTCTGACGCTTTCAACAACCCTCGATTGTTGACATGTTCCGCAGACTTAATGCAAGATGGGTGGTATCCTGTATTGCGCAAGTGGGCGCTCAGCGACAAGGATCGTCTTCCTGAACTTCTGTCCAAGATCACCGCTCCTTCCACAGCCGGCATCATGTTTGGCGTCGGCGCCAATGCAGCGCGCCTCGAAGCCGACCGAAGAACGCAACTCACGCTTCGAAAAGCAATGCT
>Ga0068630_1000552_pt1 | contig 11610 bp, 8 predicted proteins | sample InSIn4gowninarea_FD_77433 | JGI IMG/M metagenome (GOLD analysis project Ga0068630, IMG submission 77433) | Clean room microbial communities from NASA Spacecraft Assembly Facility at Jet Propulsion Laboratory, Pasadena, California, USA -... ... | reverse complement strand
GGGGAGTGCCTCCATTGGATTTTCCTTTGGGTGGTAGAAGGGAAATAAAATACCTTCCGCGGACCAACAGGCAGAAGTCCAACCTCTTTGAGGCAATGGCACCCATTTTCCATGGACGGTAAAACTATGCTACTGCGTCCGGGGTAGCCGACGCGCCAGGGGCTGATGTCCGGGTTTCTGGTGATAAATATGCTACGAGGAGAGGAGCATGTTCCCTCAGCCAGCAAACGACCTCAGATCACTCAGTCTCAACTCCAACCGAATCCGGTACCTACCGTCGGATATCTTCTCGGATATGCCAAGCCTGCGGAGTCTAGAGATCACCAACAATCGAATCACGACACTGGACGAGAACGCGTGGTCCACCATCATGGCACAACTCACAGAACTCGATATTTCTGGCAACCCTCTGGAATGCGACGGCCAACTGAAGTGGTTATATTCCGGACACAAGAAGCCGATCCTGCTCTACGGACGCTGCCAGTCACCCGAGTTTATGGACAAGACAAGAAGAAGAAGAAGACATATTAATATTTATTGTTATAATGGAGACTAGTAGTGAATTTCAAGGGGAAGATGGTAAGTTAGTGCAAAGGGTTAATTACTGGAATAAGAAAATTAATAAAATATTAGACGCTAGTGTTAAAAACATACTGACTACTAATAAAAATATAGTTAGAGAAACGGTACAAAATATGGAGGATCTCTTGATAAAATTAATATTAGAGAAATATGAACTGAAGTATAAGTTGGAACAATGTCAGACTAATTATGATAAATTGATACATGAGTTAAAACCTCAGAAGAAGTCCTATGCTGCAATAGTTGGTAAGGCTATTCAGCTTGAGCAGAGTGGAACGACCAGGCATGCAGAACAGTTGGAGGCTCAGAAGTCTATGGAATCTCATGCCCAACATGCTACCAATAAACAACAGATGAAGCAAATGGATTTAAATACAGGTAGGAATTTTGAAAATTCTTTATTATTGGGACATAACTTTAATATTGATGAATCAGATAGATTGCGTACACTGATTATCGAGGCGTCACCGTCAGTGTCTCCGGGTACAATTAAAAATTTGTTAGAAAAATATGTGGATTGTAGGGAATTGGATGTAAAGATTGAGAGAATCATCTATAATAGGAAAAAGAAACTGATTATAAAGTTAGAAAATAGCGAACAGGCTGAGAGGCTATCAGCTTTTATAAAATCGCTAAAATTTGATATTGACCTTGTCATTACTACACCAGCTTACATTTATAGACGTTTGTTATTTACAAGAGTTTCTAAGGCCCTCTCAAGTGCAGATATTATAAGTTTTCTTTCTGAGAAATTTGGGGTTTCACCAGATTATTTTTCGGTCAAGATTTTTAATAAGAAAAACACTGATTTTAATACATGGTTGATATGGTTACCTAGTATGATAGCAGAATTTCTGTTGACGGTCAAATCAATTTCACTGAATTTCAACACTATTTACATACAACCTTTTGTAAATATTATTAGATGCTTTAGGTGCCAAGAGTATGGCCATGTACATAACATTTGTAAGAATGATGTTGTCTGTCCGAATTGCTCGGAAGGCCATACTCCTGCTAATTGTAATTCGGAGCAATACAAATGTATAAATTGCGATTATAATGGATATGACAGTACCTTATGTCAGCACAGGGCCTCTGACCCTAAGTGTCACACTTATTTGGACATTATAAAGAGAGAGAAGGACGGTGAAAAGCCAGTTTTTGTTAGACAGGTTAGAACACATGTTTTTGAGGATAATATTGAGGAAGTAATTTCTGTACAACATAATGTAGATGTTCATGTAGACACGGAACTGACTGGTATACCTGATGATGATATGGAAGTCTCGGCACCTGGAATAGGAGATGTCAATGAAGTTTTAAGTGCTCAATTACAGGTTCAGGAAAAAGAGAGGGAAATTGTGAAGGAAGCACCTATTCTGGTAGAAAATGCTGAACTGCGAGAGGATTCTTTTTTAGGGAATACAACAGAAATCAACAGACAAACACAAATACAGACATTACCCACTGTCGAATCGGAGCAACTATCCCCGGCGTTACTGAAAAACCTAGGTACTCAACGCAGTACCAGCATGGACAGTCTGGACAAACTTTCGGTTGATTCCTCGCAGAGTTCAACGAGTACTCAGAGAACCTTGAGGAAAAAAAGGACACAGTCCTCTCGAAAAAATTAATTCAATATTTATTACCCACAGGTGAGGTTTTGGACATTAATATAGTGAATCTGCATGAATTTAAAGAGCCGATATTGTTTCATAGAATATTAGATTTCAAAAATATTTGTAATACACCTATAATTGAAAATAACTTAATTTTTCTTGCCCTAAACATGATGAGGTGTAGGGCAGTTGGGGGCTCTTTAGCACAAATTGCAATTGAAAAAGGAGTGGATATTCTCATGCTACAAGATCCCCATGTTTATAAAAACATTATTACTGGTTTCCCTAAGTCATATAACTGTTTCATTTCTACGGATTCTCAAGCTGCCTTACTCCTGAAGAAAAACATACCGGTTTATTACATTTGTTCTAATCATTTTTTGGTATGTTGTACAATAATTACACAATTTGGAAAAATCAATCTGGCATCTGTGTATGTTAAACCTTCGCAGAATTTAAAGGACTGCTTGGATTGTTTGAGGTCTATTATAGTAAAATATAAAGGCTCCTGGCTAATACATGGAGATTTCAACGCAAAATCAGAGTTGTGGGGTTACCCAGAAGAAAATAACAGAGGTTGTGACTTATTAGATTTTACTGTAATGACTAAATTAACTGTTATCAATAACCCTGATTCCCCTCCTACATCACATACCCCACAAGGTGACGGTCATCCTGACCTGACCCTAGTAACATCTGATATTGTGGAATTGCTGTTGAATTGGACTGTATTAGACATTATAACAGCAAGTGACCATAGCATTATTAATTGGGAGTTAAGAACTAATTCTTTACCAATAGCCAATTTTCGTTTTAAGACTAAGTATATTAATCCTGAAAAAATAGCTTCATATTTTACAGAAAATAAGATTTTGAATAATTTGTATATTGACAGTCATTTTAATATAGAGGATGCCAATGATGTTATTCTTAAAATACTAAATACAACGCTACAAATATGTATAAAAAAATTAAAAATAAGATCATACAAACCAGTTAAGGAACTCAACTGGTGGTGCAAGGCGTTATTATTACAGAGAAGAAGATTAAAGGCCCTTTATAGACGATGGAAAGCAGCTACAGTTTACTATCCAGACATGGTGATTAGATTTAAAGTAGCATATTACAAAGCATTGGCAAATTATAAAAAAAGTATTAATGTATGTAAACTGAAGGCCTGGCGTAACTATTGCTCCCAATGTAACGAAACATTTGGACAGCATTTCAAGTTATGGAGGGGGAAGTCTTATAAAAATGTTCGATTACCCACCGCATCTCATTCTAACCCTGAGGTTTTTACCTGTAACGATATACTAAATGGTGTATTTATGGACTCAGTACAGATTAACCCTTCTTCGATATTTTATAACGATAATACTTCAATAGGTCATAAGAATTGTAATTTTGAGGCTATAACAACTGCTGAAATAAAATTGGCATTAAGCAAGATTGCTTTTAATAAAGCTCCAGGGCCATATGGCCTGGACAAGAAAATAGTTTTAGCTCTATTTTTATCTTTTCCTAATTTGATATGTGATCTATATAATTGGATTTTGACTAATGGTTTATTACCGCACTATTTTAAAATTTCGTCAGTGGTTCTGATCAAGAAAGCTGACAGACCTGATGATTTACCTTCTTCTTACAGACCGATATGTTTATCTCCTACGCTTTTTAAAGTTTTGGAAAAGATTATATTCCTCAGAATGTTATATTTTTCACATGTTAATAAGGTTCTGTCTAATAATCAGTATGGATTTAGGGAATTGAGATCCACTGAGCATGCATTAATTAAAATTTTAGAGACAGTTTTATTGGCTAAATCTAGAAAACTCTATACAGCTATTATAGCAGCAGACATCACTGGTGCATTTGATAATGTGCAACACAGAGATATTTTTAAGGCTTTAGGAACATTTAATTTTCCTGAATACATAATTACATTTTTGAAGACTTATTTAGAAACCAGGATGGTTATACTAAATACACCTGACCAACTTTTGATCCGTAGAATAATGCACGGAGTTCCACAAGGATCTTCCTCAGGTCCACTATTGTGGAATCTTGTGTTGGAAACTTTTCTGAGGATACAAATGCCTGACAATATAACTGTAGTTGCTTATGCTGATGATGTCACATTTATCATCACTGGTAACAGTCGAAATCGATTTGAATTTTACGGTGATCTTGCTTTGTTTAATCTAGATAGGTGGTGTACTGAGAAAAAATTAATGATTTCCACAGAAAAAACTAAAGTTATTTTTATGTTTGGGGCGGCCAAATTACAAAGAAAGAGATTTAAGCTACGAAATAGAAATTTGAAAGAGGTTGTTAATTAAAAAATTTTAGGATGTATCTTTGATCAAACACTTAATTGGTCATCTCACATTTTACATTTAAGAGTTTTGTCTAAAGATTTATATACACAATTATGTAAAATGTCAGGTAAATCATGGGGTATCAAACCGAACATAGTGAAGCAATGGTATTTATGTGTTGTAGAGAAGATATTAACTTATGCAGTTACTGTCTGGGGAAAATCTCTAACTGGTAAAAATCAGTCTTCGCTATTATCTGCACAACGACTATTTGCTCTTTTAATGACTAAAGGTAACTCACACACATCGACAGATGCTTTGTTGGTTTTAGCTGGAATACCTCCAATTAATGTAGTTGTTCAGATAATGGCTGAAACTAGTAGAGCATTACGACATGGTTCCAATTTTGTTTTAGGTGATGTTTGTATTGAAAATAATAAAATATTGAAAAACTGTTCTGCTTGGTCTCTTCCTTCATACACTTTTGTTAAATTACAGGAATTTATTACATCTGATAACACATTTGACACTGAATTAAAAATATACACAGATGGATCAAAATTTCAAGAAGGTGTAGGAGCCGCATTTGTGGTATATGAAGGAGAACAGGACATACATTCCTGGACAACAAAATTGGATGTTAATAACTCTGTGTATCAAGCAGAGTTACTGGCCATTCATAATGCAATAGAGTGGTACATAAAGAAAGGCAGTTATTTAACTTGTACTATTTATACTGATAGTTTCTCTTCTCTGAAGGCTATAATTGGCCCATTTCAAAACCACCCATTTATACATAGAATAAGATTGCTTATGGTTAAGTGTAATGCAGATTTTCTTAAGTTGGCCTGGGTACCTGCTCACACAGGTATTTTAGGAAACGAAATGGCAGATACTTTGGCGAAAAAGGCGGCACAGGGTATTTCTTCAAATTACACTATGTTATCGTTGCCACCATCTCATTTAAAACAAATAGCTAACAGTCACCTATTAAAAACTTGGCAGGAGAAGTGGATGGAATCTGAGAAGGGACGATATACATATATGTTCTTCCCGCAAGTGGATAAAGAAAGGCTTATAGGAGATTACTTATTAAATTTATTTACAAATAGGGGACCATTCCCGTGTTTTAAGTTTAAAATTCAAAAATCTCTTACCCCTAACTGTGTGTGTGGAAAGATCGGTGATTCCATTCATTACCTTACAGAATGTACTCTAACCAGTCAATATCATATAGCCCAACCATTAGACTGTCATAAAAAACAGTGGTGTATAAATATTGCTAAGAACCCTTTGTGTCATATTAAAATTAAACATTTAGTGAACTGGCTATTAAACCATGAGCTTGATATTCTTCAGATGTAATGTAAAATTTATTTAACAGGGGTTATGGGATTTAAAACCATGTGCTTTTGTATTATATTTTTGTTATTGTTATTTTGCTCTGTCTAAACTTTATAGAATGTTTCTTGAAGTAATTGATATTTAAGCTTATAATTATTCTATGTATTATATTTTCTGATTTATAATTTGTACATTGTTGTTGTTTAAGCATTAATTGGGTTATCTCTTAGTATATTTCATTATAATATCATTCGATGCTTATTTACAGAAATATATAATCAATAATTTATGCTTAGAAATAGAAAATTATTAATATAATTATTTTCTTAGACCTATAACTTACATTCTAGTGGAGGTGGATATTGTGTCAGGGATTTTCTTATTATAGATTGTACTTAACTTTCGGTGTACGAAATTACAAGTATGTAGTATTGATGGTTCCCGTTTAGAATTCGAACATTCTTCAGAATTATAATCTTTTTGGCATATATCTTATTATTTATTGGGGATAGATTTTTTACTATGACATTTTTGGACATATCTATCAATTACTTCGTTTTGTGTTGAGTTTTACAAATGTGTGACTGTTAGTTCTCGTTTAGAACTAGAACAAATTGGCACTTGTACATTCTTTTGCTTATTTCTTGACTTGTAATAGGGGTAGGTCTATTATAGAAACTTTTGTGGATAGCCTATTGTGTCCTTTATATTAATCTAGATTTTTATAAGGGTAGTGCTGATAGTTACTGATTAGAATGTTTTGTCATTTTCGTTGATATCTTGGAAAGTTTGGCATATTTCGGACTTTTGACTTCATATTATGATTACTATATTATGTACCTGTTATACTTTTTGAATTCGTTGGTGTATGACTATTATTTACAATTTAGAATATTTTTGTTCTTTCTTTAATAACTATGATTCTATTGGTAGTAACTTTAAAATTTTAGTATTAACGGATACCTCAAAGAATTTACTTTTTGGTTTCAACATTTTTAAAACAAATATTGACATACATTTTGAGATATACCTATAAATAATGTTGTTCTATGAATATTGTCATAGCCTGTTTGTTAAAAATATGTTTTGTATTATTTTGCATATTATGTTATATAATTGTATTTGTGCTTTCACTCATTATAGTGTACTCTGTTTATGTATAATTGTTGGCCTATTCATATGCTTATTTGATATTTATTTCATTGTGAAAATGCTGTTAATTATATAGCACTAGTAACTTTCATTTAATAATTGTTTTGTTAACAGTCTAAATTCATATATGGAAATTGTTATATTGTTCATATTAAGTTATATTTGGACTTTTTGAAAATTTTATGTTGGGACTATATTGAATTTATGTAATAACATGATATACCATTGTTAAATTATTATATATGATACTATGTAAATACTTTTTGGATTGATAATAAAGACTTTCCCTGCTGGTAGGACCGGGTTCGGTCCTTGGTTGGTGGGATTCGCTGGAAGTAGTTCGGTCCTCCCATGCATGCTATAAGTGATTGTATTTAAATACCACTTGCATGCATGGGTAGGTGTTCCTGTCCCTATCTACAACTTAGGCGACGTCTAACTTTCGCTGATATTGCATTTTGAACTGTTTTGACTATATCGTGTATTTTTCAGTATCTATTTTGTATCGCAATTTATTATTGATTTTAAGGGTAATCTATTTTTCATTCTCAAATACCATTGTTATTGTATTATTGTGAATATTGTGTAATGTTTATGCTTAACTCGCGCCACTGTGTTTATCGTATTTACCGCCGACTTCGCAACTGATATTGACTCACTTTACTCAAGGCGCTTTATATGTGATTTATAATTCTGAAAAGATCATATCTTTAGCTACAATTTGAGTGCTCATTTGCAATTTTCTGCCAACTGGTTTGCATTTTATTGAATCTGAAGTTTTTAGGTATTTTTGAGTTTCATTGAATTACTACGTAAGCATTGCGAACTGAATTTTTGTGATTCTCAAGTATTGTGCAAACAGCCTGATTTGAACTTACTTACTTACACACTGGTGTGACCGTAGCTTTATTTTATACTGATATTTGTGACTCAACTGATTCCCTACTGGGTTAAAATTGTTTACCCAAACCCATCTACTCTGCCTAGCAACCTTACATACATATTTAATATATCTCAAACATGTGAGGAAATCATCACAGCCAATCAACTTCGTTCGCAACTTGACAACTTCCTTATTAGACATAAGAAGAGTATCACAGCTGATAAACAGGAAGAGATTCGTGAAATTTTCAGCAAGCTTTCCGAACTTCTTATCTCAACCTTAATTTCTAAGCACGAGATTGCAAGCAAACTTGAACTTAGTGAAGATCTCTGGCAGAAGTTTCTGGATTGTAACGGTATCAATCTACAAGAAGCAAATTCGGCTAACAACAACGAATCCTCCCAAACATTACCATAACTGAAGCTTTTACTATTCAGCCTGATACAGTCAAACAACCCAACAAGGAGCTTACCAACTCAGACAACACTGCCGAAGCGGCTTCCAGCATACCTCGACAAACCACCACCCGTATTAACAACAGGGACCCCTTCTTAATTGGAGAGGAAATTGGCAAAGAAGAAGAAGATCGCCTGCGAACTATACTTATCGAGACTTCACCCCCTTCGCATCCAACTAGCATACGCAAACTACTTGCTGACAACGTAGACTGCAGCTCTCTGAAAGTCAACATTGTCCGCACCATTATTGGACGCAACAACAAGCTTATAGTCAAAGTACAAAACAAAACAAAACACAGGCCAACAAACTCAAAAATTTCTTGCTTTCCATCTCCGAGCAACACGGTCTACTCGTCTCTGCACCTAGATTTTATTCCAAAAACGTACTTATCTCCAAGGTCCCTCGTTCTACCCCACGCTTTGAAGTCATCAAACTTATCTGCAAAAAATACTCCATCACTGAAGAACTTGTTTCTGCTAGACACCTGGGTAATAGCAACTCTGACTTTTATTCCTGGATCGTCAACGTTCCAAAAGACATTGCTGAACACTTACTGACCACCAAAGTTATCACCCACAACTTTTCAAGCTTCTCGATTCAACACTATACTCCAATTGTCCGCTGTTACAATTGCCACCAGTACGGGCACATTGGAAAAAATTGTACTTTTCCTACGATCTGTGGAAACTGCACCCTCGACCACGCTGTTAACGATTGTACCTCAACAGACCTGAAGTGCATCAACTGCCTCCACACAGGCCAAGAAGCAGCTGACTGCAAACATAGCACTGCTGACGGAAAATGTCCGACTTATCTGAGCTTGGTCGCGAGAGCCAGAAAAGGGCTAACAACAGACTTCACGAGAAACGCTCCAGATCTGCCAACAGTACAGGAAGTCCCACTAGCCGAGCCAGACACACCTCCACCAGTTCCCTCTACAATGGAGAACCCCTCACCCAGACCTCACAGCAGACAGAACAGCCCTCAGATTATTCCAACCCTGCTGGTCAACAGCAACTTAGACAACATCAAAGACGCTCCAAGAACAAGAACGAGAGGCGCCCAATGAACACTTTGGGTAGGACGATCTGTTATGTTGACTGCCAGAATGTTTCTACTCAGGTACCTATCCGAGACATACATGCTTTCAAGCAACCACTTATATTCCACAGAATTCTGCAAGAAAATCCAACAAGACATCCCTTAAACGCCAACTCAGATTCCACCAACGACTCGGAATCGAACATAGACTTTATCGCATTGAATATGCGTCGTTGCAGAGCGGCAGGTTGCAATCTTGCTCAACTTTCACACGAACAGAATACAGGAATTCTTTTGCTTCAAGACCCGCACGTCTTTAACAAAAAGATTACCGGTTTCCCCATTAACTACAAGACGTACCTTTCAAAAGACCAACAGGCAGCCATCTTACTTCGTAGAAACTTTGTTTCCAATATTATTTGCAGTAAAGACTACTTTGTTTGCTGCACACTCAAATTACACGTCGGCCTGATACACATTGTATCAGTCTATGTAAAACCATCACAGGATCTGTCATCAGCTCTCGAAGAACTCAGGAAAGTTATTACCAAGATTAAAGGAAATTGGATTATCCACGGTGACTTCAACGCGAGGTCACAGCTCTGGGGCTGCTTAGAGGATAATGACAAGGGTGCAGATCTCATTGACTTCACCATCAGCACGAATCTTCACATCATCAATAGTCCAGACTCTCCCCCCACATCGCACTCCTCACAAGGCGACGGCCACCCAGATGTATGTATGATCTCACCTCTCTTACTTGATAACCTGACTAACTGGGAAGTGCTAGATACTCCTACTGCTAGTGACCACAGCATTATTTCGTGGAGCCTCAAGACTGCACCCTCACCTAACATCTTCCCGAGGTTTAAAACAAAATATTTACAGCCTCAGCAACTGGCAAATTTGTTTCAAAAATCACGAGCCTTTCACAGCCTGCATTTTAGAAAAAACTTCACAGTCTCAGAATTCGAAGCATTTCTCGTACAACTGCTGAACTCCACTATTCAGGCTTGTTTTGAAAACCTTAGAATCAAAAAGTTCAAAACTGTGCACAGGCTCAACTGGTGGACCCAAGAATCAGCTATCCAAAGAAAGCACCTCAAAGCTCTTTACAAACGTTGGAAACGAGCACAACTCACGGAATCTGACATCCAGACCATCAATAGTTACAAGGCACAATACTACAGAACAAACGCTAGATACAAGAAGAACATCACTAAAAATAAAATCATTGCTTGGCGTAAATTTTGCACTGAATGTAAAAGTAACTTCGGCGTACATTTTAAACTTTGGAAGCAAAAACTCAATAACCATAACCCACTACCACCTGCAACATCTACTGAAGACTCTAGTTTTATCAGCTGCGACGATATCCTTGACGAAGTATTCCCTACCTCTACACCATCAACTCTCCAGAGCATTTTTGACACTGTTCCTACGACTATACATAGAACCCATTCTGCCAACACTATCCTCGATAAACACCAACCTTTTGAACCTGTAACCACTAAGGAAATTGAACTAGCTATCAAGACCATGCCTTATAACAAAGCCCCCGGCCCATTCGGTATGGACACAAAAATTTTACAAGCTCTACATATTGCATTCCCAACTATCATCTCTGACACTCTCAACTGGACGCTACAACATGGTTATGTTTCAAGACATTTGAAAGCCTCGTCTCTATTTATATTGCTCAAACCCAATAAACCTGCAGATAACGTTAATTCCTACAGGCCTATTAGTATTTCACCAACCATCTTTAAGCTCCAAGAAAAAATCATCTTCCATCGCATGCTGCATTTGTGCTGGTCCAAGAAGCTACTCTCGCCTTCACCATTCGGATTCAGAGAATCCACGTCCACGGAACACGCACTTCACAGAATTCGCGAAAATGTTCTCTCAGCTAAGCAAGATAAATACTACACAGCAATCATTGCTATTGACATTAAAGGGGCCTTTAATAATGTTCGAATACAGGATATCATGACATTCCTCAGACGCTCTAGATTCCCTTCGTACATCACTCAATTCTTCCAGTCCTACTTATACAACAGATATGTAATACTTGACCATCCTGAAACTACTATTGTTAGGAAAATCAACCTTGGCGTCCCTCAAGGCTCTTCCACAGGACCAATTCTCTGGAACTTCGTTCTGTGACAGTGTTGTGAATCCACAATGTTTTGATACCAGCATTCTAGATTGG
>Ga0068630_1000550_pt1 | contig 11614 bp, 9 predicted proteins | sample InSIn4gowninarea_FD_77433 | JGI IMG/M metagenome (GOLD analysis project Ga0068630, IMG submission 77433) | Clean room microbial communities from NASA Spacecraft Assembly Facility at Jet Propulsion Laboratory, Pasadena, California, USA -... ... | reverse complement strand
GCAGTATCCTAACAAAGTAAAAAATGATGAATGCTGAATTATGAATGCTGAAAATTCAATTCATAATTCATCATTCATAATTCATCATTTCCTATCCCCTAATTATGAGCCTAAAACTATATTTGCTACGGCACGGAGAAACGGTTTACAGCCGTACAAATGGCTACTGTGGGGATTTAGATCCCGAATTGACACCAGAAGGAACTATGATGGCAAAAGCTTTTGCTGATGCTTATCACTCGATTTCTTGGGATGCTGTTTACTCCAGTCCGATGAAACGGACGATCGCAACGGCAAAGCCTTTATGCGATGCGATCGGCATGGAAATGCAACTGCGGGACGGACTGAAAGAAATTCGCTATGGCAAATGGGAAGGGCAAACAGTCGAATTTGTCAAGCAAAATCATTCAGAAGATTACATCAGCTGGTTAACAGAACCAGCTTGGAATCCTCCCACTGGAGGCGAAACATCAGTAGAAATTGCCAGTCGTGCAACTATAGTAATTGCAGAAATTCAAGCAAAGTATCCTACGGGTAATGTGTTGGTTGTCTCGCACAAAGCCACGATCAGAATTATTCTTTGCTCTTTGTTGGGGATCGATTTGGGACGTTACCGCGATCGCCTCACAGCGCTAGCTGCTTCAGTTAGCATTGTCAAGTTTGACAAACACGGGCCTTTATTGGAAGTTTTAGGCGATCGCCACCATTTACCTGAAGAAATCCGCAATTTGCCAGGAACTTGAGCGATTATTTCAGTCTAAGCTCAATTAAGCTTGTCTGGGTCTTGAGAAGGTCTTTTGCTCGTACTTGGGCAGAGGCGCAGCCATTAGCAAAACCTTCTCCAGCAGCCTGGGAGCAATGCGATTGCACCATGCTATTAAATGGCTTTGCCATCCTACAAAGATTTCAGGCGAATCCTTGTACAATCCTGCGATGAGCGATCGAGCAACTTTTTGAGGAGTCGTAGGCATCACCCACCGGAACCATTGTAGATCTCGAACCATGTCAGTCTCAGTTAAAGATGGTAGCAAAGCCGTTACCTGGACGTTATGGGCTTCTAGTTCGCCACGCAAGGCTTGGGTAAACCCTACAATTGCAAACTTAGTGGCTGAGTAAGTCGCCATCGTCGGAGCCGCTACCTTGCCCATTAAGCTAGAAACGTTGACGATTTTTCCCTCTCGTTGTGCTGCCATGCGTCGGGCAATTAAATAAGTAATGGTATACATTCCTACCAAATTAATTGCAATCTCTTCCTGCACATTTACAAGTTTGGACTGTAAAAAGGGAACTTGTTGTGCGACTCCAGCACAGTTAACCAGCAGATGAATTGGCCCGTGAGTGCGCCAAGCTTGCGCGATCGCAATATGCACTTGTACTGGTTGAGAGAGATCCAACGGCAATATTGCAGTTTCTACGCCAAGTGCCTCGATTTCTGCGGCAACGTCTGCTAACCGCTGATGATTACGCGCTACCAATATTAGGCGTTTTACTCCTTGCTGTGCCAATTCTAGAGCGATCGCTCGCCCTATGCCACGAGAAGCTCCGGTTACTAGAGCTGTCTTTCCTTGAATATTCATTGTTAAAGCCTTCAAAGTTGAGGTTTTACCATGCAGTTAGCTAATGCCGGAACGGGAAGATTAAGTAGAGAAGCTTCCTCGGCATACACTCAGATGAAAAGTAGCTGGTATTTGTAGGATATAGTTTGGACTAAAACGTTAGAGATAGATTGGATTTCAATCAGCTTGCAACCAAGCCTGGTTTTCGGAGATTAGCCAAAAAAGTTTTTCAGCCAGACTTCAGTTAAATCTCAATCTTTCCTGCACTTTGCGATCGCATCATCCATGCAGGCAATTTTAGAATTAGTGGATTAGTACAGAGCCACAATTAATGTCAAGCATAGATAGAACATCTCCTAAACGGGTATCTATCAGAAAAAACAACCACGCACACAACCTAACAAAGGGATCGAGGAACCGCAATATTTCTTAATAAAAAATTCAATTTGTTACATATACATACAAAGACCTCCCAGATTCTCAGGAATGTAGAAGTTAAACCAACACCTGTTAAACCTTACCAGTGAAGCGTTTGGACTAAGTTCATAGTCTTTCACACACCCAGAGGAACTATGAGAAAAGGTTGATATCTTCTAGGTAATCTAAGCTAAATAATTCCAACTACAAGTGGCGTGCTATTGGGTGTATAAGATAGGAAGATGAGGATTAATTACACTTAATCGCTCAATATTGAACTAAGCTAATAGACTTATAAAAGGTATAAAATAGAAATTTAAAATACCTAGATTAGATAGGAAAATGCCTGCTAAAGGATTTCTGAATCAAGAACAGAAGGAACGATTGCAAACAGTAGTGCGCTCTCTTGACTGCCCGCGATTGAGAGAACACGCCTTAATACTGTTGCTTCAAAATGACGGCAAGACCTATGAAGAGATTGCTGACTTTATTGGTTGCGGATACCGTACTGTAGCATACTGGTGTGTGCATGGCGACCCTAATAATCTTGATAGCTTAAGAGATAAACGGCAGCATGGCAATTATCGAAAAGCGACAGAAGAGTATATTGAATTACTACTAGAAGTAACCGAAAAAGCCCCAAGCGAGTTTGGTTATGAATTTGGTAAATGGACAGCAGAAAGATTATCAGCTTATTTACAAGAGCAAACAGGAATTAAGTTAAGCAGCAAGCAAATCAGTCGGATACTGCAAAAAAAAAGTATGTCTACATCTGGGCGAAATATAGCTTAGAAGATCGCCAAAATAAAACAGAACGTGCTGTTTTTCGAGAGAAATTAAAGACTTATTTGAAAGCAGGACAGGTAGCACCAGACCTTTTGCAAGTATGGTTTTGGGACGAAACGGGCTTTAGTTTACGAGTTCTACGACGTAAGTGTTGGACACGCCGAGGCTGTAGACGAAAAGTTACAGGACAACGTAGTCGAGGTCGAGTAAATGTAATGGGTGGACTACGTTATCATGACCGGAAACGCTTATGCTTTTTTGTTGATAGAGGCAATGCAGATAGCTTTTTTGAGCAATTAGTCAAACTGAATGAATTTGTTAAGCAAGAATGGGTGGCTCAAGGGAATTATTCTGAGCTTTATGAACGGATAGGTCCAAGAGTTATAGTAATTCTGGACAACGCCAGTTATCACAAACGCCAAGACATCATTGATAAAATAGACTTACATTACCGAATATTCACTTGTGTTATTTACCCGCTTACAGCCCCGACTTTAATCTGATAGAGCTAGTGTGGCATTCATGTAAGGAGTTCATTGCACATCGGTTATTTCAGTCCACTGCGCAACTTAAAGAACTCTTGAATAGGTTGCTCAATGATGGCGAGTTAGTAATTAATTGGAATAGAAAGCTCCGGAATAAGGGGAACAGAGTGGTTGCAAGTTAGATGTCTATTAGCTTAACAAAATCAAAATCCCCTCATGACAATGAAGGGATTTAAGTAGGGTGGGCATTGCCCACCTTTAATGAAGTATTAAGCTGAACTAAGCTTGCTGTCGGAAGCACCAACTTAGAAGAGTACCACCAACAATTAGTTTCACAGCCTCTAATACCCAATAGCCTGCGTGTAGCCGATCCATAGTTGCAGGAATCTCCACTGACTCAAATAGATTTAGATGAATTCCCGTCGCACACATTTGAGGAGTCAAGAAATATGTATCGCTCAGAGAGACAGCCAGCAATAGCAAGGATAAAATAACAGCAAAATGATGCCAATTAGAAGCAAAAAATTTCGTTCTGCCTAGTGCCAACACACCTGTTAATACTACAGCAGCAGCCAGTAACTCAATCCGATTAAAATTCCAAAAAATCAGATAACCTGCTGTCGTAAAGCCAGGTTGAGTCATCATGCCAGATAAATATAGGCTAGGCATAATTACCCAATCTAAGAGTAAGCTGCCACCAAGCCATAAACCCAAAGTCACAATGACAATGGTTTGCCAAATCGGTCGCTTTAATTGAAAGCTTGAAGCAGCATTCATGAAATTTCCTCTAACTCTTATATCCATACATTTAGCTTAACTAATTCATCGATTATAAATATGAAATATCCTTTAAGCATCCACTGCAATTAATTGTAATTATTGTAAATTTTACTAAATAAGAATTATTAAAAATAAAAATTGTTTGTTTCCAAGTAATTTTACTTATTTTATTAACCATCTATTAACTTAATAAGTAAAGTGGGCAATGCCCACCTAGCTTACTCGTAAATAGATTTACAAACAGTAAATAGGCATCTCAAGCTAGATAAGGTAACTTAAAAGTAAAAGTTAATTCAAACTGGCCTTGGTTCAACTTGGATAGCTGATAAGACAATGCGTATTGCAGCTTTGTTAGGAACAACACTAGCCGTCGCACTCAACATTGGGGCAACTGCTCAAGTGACGCAAGCAGTTAAACTTCAAGACGGTACAGTATACTTTGTTCAACCGCCGGATCTTGTTGCCGCCACAACCACCTTCAATAGTGTGAAAGAGTGGGGCGCAACGTATTATTTCACGATCGCCATCCCAGAAAAAGCTGGAGAACCCTTACAAAGGGTGACAATTAAGCAGCAAGAAGGTGCAGACAATATTCGCTATAGACTCAAAAAGAGTCGCGCTTTTGAAGGAACGCGCCACGATCGAGGCACACCGATAAAATTAGGTGAGGTAACAAGCGATCGCAACAATCAAATAGTTGTCGTCAACTTTGAACAGCCGATTCCGCCGGGAAAAACGATTACAATTGGTCTGCGACCAGTAGAAAATCCCTTCAATTCCGGTGTCTACCTATTTGGCGTTACGGCGTTTCCGGCAGGGGAAAAATCTCACGGTCAATTTATCGGCTTTGGACGGCTGCACTTCTACAGCGATGGTGGTATAGATTAACCAGGTGCAATTTATCAAAAGCCTTAAGCAAGTAGGCAATTTACAATTGCTAATTACGAATTAATAACTATTTCGATCGCTTGGTTGTTTTCTTAGTTATTGCACCATTGTGTAGCGATTGACGCTGAGAAGCAGCTTGAGTTAGAAGAGATTCAGCAAAAGCGATCGCTTCATGAGCAGATTTTCCTCCAGCTAAACTGGCTAGTTCTTCCCGGCGAGTGGTTAAGTTATCAAGCGCTGTCACCCGCACAACAGTTCTAATTTCTGTCTCCTGTACGGGTTGGCTAGACTTATATGTTAAATCCGCCCCTACTCCTGTCTCCTGTGCAACGATCTGTTTATCTACCCGGAAGTGGCGATCGGCCATTGCGGCTACAAGCGGTTGGTGGGTGACACAAAGAACTTGGTGGCGTTGGCTTAGCTGGTGTAATTTTTCTGCGATCGCTTGCGCTACTCGTCCGGAAACTCCAACGTCAATTTCATCAAATATTAGTGTTCCAGCAGGTTCAGCATTGCTAAAACAAGCCTTCAACGCCAACAGAAAGCGACTCATTTCACCCCCAGAAGCAATGGCGATCAAAGGTTGCAATGGTTCGCCAGGGTTGGGACTAAATAAGAATGTTGTCATATCTGCCCCTGTGGCTGTGGGAGAAGTTGGAGTAACAGCGACTTGAAACTGTACCTTTTCCATTGCCAAAGGCTTCAGTTCTGCTATTAGCTGCGCTGCTAATTTTGCCGCAGCTTGTTGTCGCAAAAGAGTAAGTTGGGTGCAAACTTGCAAGAGTTTATTTAAACATTGCTGTTCTTGCTGTTCTAAAGCTTCGATAGATTGTTCGCTGGCGTTGAGTTCAGCCAATTCTGCTTGAATGCGATCCCTGTAGGCTATCGCTTCCGATAGGGGCCCATATTTACGACAAATTTGCTTGAGTTCCCGAATACGTTCTTCCACCATCTCCAGCCGCTGCGGATCTGCTTCCAAACCTCCGCCATAAGCACTAATCTGCCTTCCCGCTTCTGTCGCCGCCGCCAAAGCTTCACTTACCAAATCCAAAATAGACTGCAATTGAGCATCATATTGCACCATGTCAGTCATACTTGATTCAGCTTCTGCCAATAGATCTGCACTGGCTGGCGTATCGCCATCATTTTGATAAAGTGCTTGGTAGACTTTGTAACTCGATTGCTGTAATTCCACCACATGACTCAGGCGAATACGTTCTTGTTCTAGCTGTTCTAGTTCATCTGGTTCGCCCAGGTGGGCTGCTTCGAGTTCCTGAATTTGATAATTGAGTAGATCTAATTGTTGTAGGCGTTGACGATCTGATTGTCGCCTTTTATCTAAGTTAGTTTTGGTTTGTTGGTAGTCAGCAAAGGCTGCTGCTACCACTTCCCGCTGTTGCAAGTGACTTAAACCACCATAAAGATCGAGCCATTCTCGCACTTGTGCTGATTGTCCCACTTGTACGGCTTGACCTTGAGCAGTAATTTCTACCAAGCGATCGCGCAACTCAGCCATTACTTGGCGATTTACTAGCACTCCATTCACTCGCGATCGACTGCGGAGGCTACCCCCGTTAATTGTCAGTTCTCGCACGCATACCAGCGACTCATCATCTATTAGCTCAATTTCCTGTTCTACTAACCAGGCGGCTAAACCTGGGTTTAATCGGAAAGTAGCTTCTACTGCGGCTCGGTTTGTCCCGGTGCGAATGACGCGACTAGTGACTTTTCCGCCCAAAGCCGCATCAATAGCATCTAAAATAATCGACTTTCCCGCCCCGGTTTCACCTGTCAAAACATTTAGACCAGTGCCGAATTCCAACTCCATCTGGTCAATCAGGGCAAAGTTTTCAATCTGGAGGGAGAGTAACATGAAAGCTAATTCACCGTGAGGGCAGAGGCAGAATAATCATCAAGTCATGGATACTAGTCAAAGTGATGACGATTGAAGCAATCGCTTCTTCTGTCATCTCCAAGCAAATACAAGCTACCAGTTACCAATCATTAGTTTAGTTTGACAAAGCTGCAACAGGTTGAAGCTAAAAAAATACTTATAAGTAATTTTTGATAAGATTACCCTGTTGAGAGTAACTTGCTATTTGCTAATTGAATTCTTGCGAGTAGGTAATTGTTAATTGTTACAATACTTAACATAGTTAAGCAGATGCGGTCACTAATTCATGGATGTGAAGACGGTCTCCTCTAATTCTCTCAGGTCTGACGCAGAACTAGTGAGCGATAACCCAGCCACTACAGAAAATGTCAAAATTCCCTCGGTGGTTACTGTGTCAACCATAGAGGAGTTACCCCAGGAAAAAGCAATTATATCTACGGCAATTAAACCAGAAGATGCGCTAAAGTACGACCCAGCACCGATTGCCGCATACTATAGAAACAAACCGCTGCGAATTTTAAGCAGAATTTGGGCAGTTTTATTCCCATCTTTAAGCTTTGCTTTTGGTCTGTGGTGGGATCGACAAAGAGGCCGCACTGTAGAAAAGCAGCAGCGACGAGCAATTCAGTTACGAGAACTGTTAACTCAGTTGGGTCCTGCTTATATCAAAATTGGGCAAGCACTTTCTACCCGACCGGATCTAGTTCCGCCTTTATATATGGAGGAACTAACTCAACTACAAGACCAGTTACCACCTTTTGATAATGCCCTTGCTTTCCAGTTCATTCAAGAAGAACTGGGACAAACTCCAGAGGAAGTTTACGCTGAATTATCGCCTCATCCCATCGCCGCAGCCTCGTTAGGTCAGGTATACAAAGGTAAGCTCAAAACAGGCGAGACAGTAGCTGTCAAAGTCCAGCGCCCCGACTTGAGAGAGCGCATAACCGTAGACTTGTATATCCTACGCCAACTTGCTGGTTGGGCAAATAAAAACGTTAAAAGAATACGCAGCGATCTCGTCGCTATCCTAGATGAATTTGGCGAACGAATTTTTGAAGAAATGGATTATGTCCATGAAGGACATAACGCCGAACGCTTCGCTCAACTCTACGGGCACCTAGAAGACATTTATATTCCGAAAATTTACTGGCAATACACCAATAAACGTGTATTGACGATGGAGTGGATTACGGGAACCAAGTTGACTCAGGTAGAAGCGATCGCTGCTCAAGGAGTAGATGCGCGGTATCTAGTTGAAGTCGGCGTACAAGGTACTCTACGTCAACTTTTAGAACACGGATTTTTCCACGCCGATCCTCACCCAGGCAACTTATTAGCCACACCAGATGGTAAGTTGGCATATCTGGACTTTGGCATGATGAGCGAGGTTAAGCCATATCAGCGCTATGGCATGATTGAAGCGATCGTTCACCTAGTCAACCGCGACTTTGAAGGCTTAGCCAATGACTATGTGAAGCTGGACTTTCTCACCCCCGATACAGATCTGACACCAATTATTCCAGCCTTCGCTAATGTGTTTAAAGACACATTGGGTGCTAGCGTAGCGGAGTTGAATATTAAAAGCATCACCGATCAGCTATCGAGTTTGATGTATGAGTATCCCTTCCGCGTTCCTGCTTACTACGCGCTGATTATTCGATCGCTGGTGACGCTAGAAGGAATCGCTATCCGCATCGATCCTAATTTTAAGGTGCTTAGCGCTGCTTATCCTTATGTTGCCAAGCGGTTGTTAACAGATCCATCACCAGAGTTAAGGGCATCGTTGCGCGATCTATTATTCAAAGAAGGTACTTTCCGCTGGAATCGGTTAGAAAACTTGTTACGCAATGCTCGTAGCAGTCAAGACTACGACTTTAACCAAGTATTGAATCAAACGCTAGATTTTCTCTCTTCAGAAAGAGGCGCTTTCATCCGCGATCGCTTAGTCGATGAAATTGTTAAAGGTTTGGATGCTTTTGGGCAAAATACAATTCAGAATGTCACTCATACCCTGCGCCGTGCCATCGATAAAGTTCCTTTGGGACATCGCCTAGCGTTAGCAATTAACGAAACCCCAGAAGCTAACTTAGATCGACAGCAAACTTTAGAACATATCAACAGGATCTGGGGGATTTTACAAGAAACTCGTGGCTTCGATGCCACACAGCTAGCACCTCAGATTGCCTCTTTGCTATTTAAGCCAGAAGCGCAACGCATCGGTCAGCAAGTGGCTAGTCGTTTAACCCAAAAAGCGATCGCCCGACTAATTCGTGATGTGCTAGTCTCTCCGGACACTAATAGCAATAACGGTCATAGAGCGAATGCACCTGCTAAAATTTATCTGCCTCCAGCTACCAAGAGCGCTTAAGAAAGCAGGGAAATCAGTAGGGTGGGCATTGCCCACCCTACGCTAATCCTCAAAGTTACAAATTATGATTGCTGCTTTCCTGGTCGCGTCTTAAACTTTCTTCCAACGCTTGAATTTGTTCCCGACGGGCTTCCACTTCCAAAGCTCGTCGGGCTAATTCTTGAGTTTGCAAAGTCAAGCTTTGCCGCCACTGTTCTGCCCTTTCAATTTCTTGTTGCAAAAAGGCGGGCGTAATTCCGTTAGTTAAGTAGGCTTTTACTAATTCCAGCACCCAGTTACTTGCGTTCTCCAGACTCTCAATTTCCCCCATAGGAGATACCTCGACTAAAACGAGCAAACCCTCAGTCAAAGGAAATAGCGTGCTATCGTTTAGTACTATCTCTACTTCTGGAATTACAGTTCTTTCTGTAATTAACGTCCAGTGGTATTCGGTTTCCTGTCGAGCCAGTAGCCGCAAACCTAAGCTGCCTAATAGTCCTTGTCTTTGAACTTGAGCTAGATGGAGCATTTTTTTAGTGCTGAGTGGCCAGCGGCGAGTGAAAATGCAGCAATGATAAATGCTGAATGCTGAAAACTTTTTCTTTCATCATTCATCATTCATCATTTAGCTGTTTAAAAGGCGGAGGCGCGATCGCAGGATTTCTACCTGTTTTTCAGCTTCTGCTAGAGCTAACCGCGCTCCTTGAACGATGTCTGGTCTAGCCTTATCAACAAAGCTGGAATTTGTCAACCGTCCAGAGAGCGACTTAGCTTCAGCTTCTACCTTACTCAGACTTTTTTCCAGCTTAGCCCGTAGTACCGCCACATCAATTACACCAGCCAGCGGAATCAGTGCTTGGATTGTGCCAACTACACCAGCAATTGCGGGTTCTATTGCCGTTTCGAGTCCAGGGGTAATCGTTAATGACTCTACCTTAGCTAGCTCCTGAATATAAGTTTCGCCACTAGTGAGAATTTGGCGTTCGCGATCGCTCTCACTTTGTAAAAATGCCTTTACCTTAAATCCCGGCTTGATTCCTGCTTCAGCCCGAAGATTCCGAAGCGTGCGGATCGCACCAAATAGTAGTTCAAACTGCTGCTCCAATTCTGAATCGATTAACGATGCATCTGATTGGGGATAGGATTGCAGTGATATACTTTGACCATTTTCTGCCTGAGTGAGAGTATGCCAAATTTCCTCGGTAATGTGGGGCATAAAAGGATGCAGTAGTTTGAGAATCCCTTCTAATACATAGGCAAGAGTTTGTTGTGCCACCAGTTTGGATTGAGTATCTGCATCCTTCCACAGCCGAGATTTTACTAGTTCAATGTACCAGTCGCAAAAATCGCCCCAGATAAAGTCATAAAGCCCTTTCGCCGCTTCGCCCAGACCATAATTATCAATGCGATCGCTAGTTTGTTGTACCACCTGATGGAAGCGGGAGAGAATCCAGCAATCGCTCAACTCCAACTCTCCGGCAGGGGGGTTAGGTGTAAGGGGAGATCCTAACTGTTGAGGTGTCTTCCCATCCAAATTCATCATCACAAACCGGGAAGCATTCCACAATTTATTGGCAAAATTGCGCGATGCCTCGACTGAAGCCGACTCATCCTTTTCACGATTGTAGTCTAGCCGGATATCTTGACCTGCACCAGCCACTTCCTTAACTAAGGTGTAGCGCAGGGCATCTGTACCATATTTGTTAATCAGTAACAACGGATCGATGCCATTACCAGCAGATTTAGACATCTTCTTACCGTTTTCATCCAGCACCAACCCGTGAATGTAAACGTCTTTAAAAGGCATCTGACCAGTGAAATGCCCCGCCAACATTGTCATTCTCGCCACCCAAAAGAAGATGATGTCAAACCCCGTCACTAAGGTGGAAGTGGGGTAGTAGAATTCAAAGTCAGGCGAGGAATCAGGCCAGCCTAAAGTTGAGAAAGGCCATAGACCGGAAGAAAACCAAGTATCAAGCACATCTGGATCTCTTTCTAACTTGACATTCTCGCCAAATTCTGCTTTTGCTTTCTCCTGAACTTCTGCTTCACTTCGTCCTACGACAAACGGCGTAGTATCAGTAATTTCACCGCCTGTTTCGCTTACCGCATACCAAGCAGGAATTTGGTGTCCCCACCAAAGTTGACGAGAAATACACCAATCTTTTAGCTTGATTAACCAGTCACGATAGACCTTCGTCCAGCGTTGAGGAACGAACTGCGGAGAATTTTCTCGATCGAGGAATTCTAGGGTTTTATCGGCTAGAGGGCGAATTTTGACAAACCACTGAGTTGATAACAGGGGTTCGATCGGGACTTTGCCGCGATCGCTATATGGAACACTATGCTTATAGTCCTCCACCTTCACCAGAAACCCATCAGCGTCTAAGCGTTGTACCACATTTTTCCGGGCAACAAACCTGTCTTGCCTTTGAAATTCTCCAGCATTCTCATTCAAAGT
>Ga0068630_1000549_pt1 | contig 11614 bp, 5 predicted proteins | sample InSIn4gowninarea_FD_77433 | JGI IMG/M metagenome (GOLD analysis project Ga0068630, IMG submission 77433) | Clean room microbial communities from NASA Spacecraft Assembly Facility at Jet Propulsion Laboratory, Pasadena, California, USA -... ... | reverse complement strand
TGTTACAAAGTTCTTAGCGTGCTTTCTGGCATGAACAATACACTTCAATGAAAGAAACATCTACAGAAAACAGAATATATAATGACATTATATGGGCCTCATACCGAAAACCTCGACAACAATATTTGGTGATTGTGTTGAAGCAATGGGCATCAGAATCTTTTATAAGGTAGACACAATTCTGGTACACCTGACAGCGAACTTCATCGGAAGCAGATTACTTCAGTGGAGTTAGGTGAACAATTTCCGCGCCCTTTGTGATCAATAAACAGCTCCGATACATCTGGATTCTGTAGTTTTTGTGTTCCGGAGCCCTGTTCCTTGTTCTTGTTATTCGAAAGACTTTTGTACAAGCTCCTTTTTGCTGCGGTTTTTGACTGATTATGCTTGTGGGTGCAATCTATTTGCGATTAATACAGTCACGTATTTCAATCCAGAGAACACGAGCGTCGTCATTTTCGGTCAAGTAATATCATCACACACAAGCAATTTGAGATTTGAGAAAAAATGCTATTTTGCATTGCGGTTGCATTTCATTCAAATGTTCAGTCCTTGTCAAGGCATGAGAAGTTGGCTGTTGATCATTAGTAACAGGAAGACATCTTTTTATTCAGCTCTAATGCAGGAAACTGCAAATTCTAGAAAGCTACATATTTTTGGCAAAGTTCATAATTTTTTGTTATTTTAAAAAGTAAAAAAAAAAAAGACATAAAAAACGTGAATTGGATGTATTTATTTTTTAAAGTTCAAAAATTTCAACATACCTTTATTTTTTAAAGTTCAATGAAGGTATGTTGAAATTTTCGAATCTGAACATAGTGTAGTAAATAACCTTCTTTGAATCATTAAAATAATATGAGTAGATCCTCTTAAAAGTTTTTTGAAATAAAAATAGTAAACTCATTTTTTTTACTTAATTTGAAATATTTTAATCATCTTAAAAGTTAAAATACACATAAACAATCAAAAAGCTGAGAAATATAAAATTTATAATTTGTTTTAGCAGTTATTTATCTTTCAACATTTTTCAAAAAAATGTAATGTAATATATTAAAATATTGTACAGAATAATTTAAATATTACTAATTTACCCAATTAATGAAACGTTTGAAATCATATAATCGTAGAGGCTCACCTCATCACTAAATTATAAAACTTCTTATTTGTACAAAGTATTTTTGTTGAAAATCTCAAAATATTAAAGATAAAGTAAGCATTTCATAAATAAAGGTATGAATGAAGTTTGAATAATTCTGTTCTTAATTTGGGTTATATATAGCATTTCAGATTGCATATCATACGCATTTAATGAATCTGGAGTTTGTATTACATAAGTATAAAGGTATTCATAGTTATGTAGTACACACATACCATTTATTCCAGCTTTATAAGTTCCTAACCTCTCTACAAATGCTGAAGAAGATTTTGCAGTATTTGTAACATCATATGATCAATGCATTAAATTTTGAATTCAAAAGATATTAATATTCTAAGATATTTGAATATTTTTCAGCTCTAAAATGTTGAAATTTATTGCACATGCATAGACCTATATAATTTTGCTAATTGAAAATTGTAATATAGAATAGAGTTTTTTATGCGAAACGTTTCCTCGAACTATGCAAATTAAAAAAAATAAAATTTATAATTCAACATGACTATGGTTTCAATCAATCATTTTTAGTTAGTCAATCAAACATGATTTTATTTTAAGATTTTTTTTAATCAAGAGATTCAAATCGCAATTTAAATCATATATATGAATCAGGCTGACTTAAATCAAGAACCCAGATTTTCAGAATTTATAATTTAGTTAAAAATAAAAATCAAAACCTATCATTAAAAATATATACCAAGAGATAAAAAAAAAGAAACATACTTTAACCAAAAACGATGTATATAAAAAAGAAACAATTCAAAACAAATGATACAGATAAGAGAAATTTATTGCAGCAAACTACTGCTGATTTTAGAAAGTATTAGCTGCGACTGCATAGATCTATCAAAATAGGGCTTTTTTCATCTAAAGATGTGTGTCCCGCCATTTAATAACAGAACACCAAGACTCATAAACAAATATGTTTAGAAATAATGCTGCTCACTCATATTGGTATTAAAAAACACTGATATAATCTTTATGTATAAAGGTTTTTTTTTGAAGTTATTTGTTTTATGTTCCTTGTTTATACTTGTGTCGCGGATTATGAAATTCAAAGAAGACTTTGACTGAGCCGGTGAAAGCAGAGAGCGGCAGGCGACCTCTTTGTTTCGTAACCATAACGGCAGGATAACTCGCATTGAAGCAAAACAATGTTACCTTGAGAAGAATTTTTCTTTCAGTTTGTTTCGCGTTCTAGATACTGATTGGGAAGAACTTACTTGAAGAATGAGTTTCGATTCGAACGCTGAGAGAGTTGGTCGTTAAAGAATTCCTCAAAATATAAAATTCGATTTGAAAACTTATTTTCCACCATTGAAAATGACGTGTTAATATTTATAGCTCCTTTTTATTAAAATGCTGATTAAATGCAAATTGCGTCACTATTTTGTAAAGTCACTATTTTGTAAAATATTTAGGTCACTGGATGTGTTTTAGGGCAATCGAAGGAAAAATATGCAGCAGATTCTAGATTTAATGAAAATTAAAGTTTCGGCATACACATATATTTAGGCGTAATATTGACTTCTTTTATTAATCATTCCATTTTGTAATGTGACCTATTTGATTCAAAAATGTATCTTTGAGAATTTTATAAATATTTCATTTTTTCATAATTAATTTAAATTCTGAAGCATTAAAATTTTTTCCTTTCCTTCAATATTAAATCATCTAAAAGTATTTTTCACATATGAACCCATAAGGAGCACGAATCAAATGCATTCACAGGACATACATACATACATAATTGATGACAGTCAATGAAACCGCACTTAACTCTTTGGAGTGGATAAAAATTATGTTACACGCATTTAAATTTTTCCATTGACAATTTCGCCTGATTAAAGAAAAAATTATGCTAAATAAAATTTATATTCAGCTTAGTATTTGGGTATTTGAAATGCTGAGATATAGCGCACGTGACTGTAGGAATTTAAAAAATATTTGTAAGAGTTTTGATGTAATTGGAAACTATTCACTGTCTGTGTTACTGGATTCTAAACGTAACTGATTAGAAAAAAATACAATGCACTTGCAGTTTTTATTTGTTGACGTTTCCTTGTGGAAAAATGAAAGGCGTCTGCGTAAAAAAAGTTGAGAATACTTTGTGTGAAGAAACAATGGTTGGGACTGTTCACACTTCAAAATTCCCACAAGATCGAAACCGCCCAATTATCCAAACCAAGATAAAATAGATGCTGAAGTTTGAATTTGAAAAGCTTGGGCCTAGTTTTCAAATATCGTAATTGTAACTGGTTGCGAAACGATTACTTTTTTAATGTGTTTGATGTCATTGTAAACTGTTCGTTGTCTGTTATAGTTAATTCCTAATATAACTAATGTGAAAAATATAGTACGATTTTTATTTTTATTTTATTTAGCTATGAGCTATTTGACATTAAGATATTATGTAGATATAAAATATCAACAGCTTATGTTTGCCATTCTTTTTTGTACTCGTGCAATAAAATTAGGTTTTATAAAAAAAGAGAAACGCTTAATTGACAAATAAACTGACGATTACAGAATCGGTTGAAGTTTAATGCAATAAATACAATACTTCGAAGTGTGAAAAGTGAAAGAAATTTGATGCTTTTCTATTAAATGCCGTCCCTTCTCTGCCAAGTATCGCCACCCTAACAGCATCATCATGTCCGTTTTTGCAGGCTATTTTTGCTCACTATACTTAATGGATTTGAACTTGTTCGTCATGCATTCACTTCAGCAAGGTTCAACAGTTGACGGTGCATTTGATTGAGGCTTTTTCAGTTTTCGTTTACATTTCAATAGACAGGTTCTTCATCAGCTATTTCACTATGATCAACATTCTTCATTCCAATTTTTCCATTTCTTTTTCAAAGATACATACATTTTTAGCGATAATATGTCGCAAAAGCGAGAATATATTTTTATCATCACTATAAGTGCCTTGGTTAAAAAGATTTTGGGTGGGCAAGTTAATTACTTGTATATTGTTATATATATATATATATATAAGCATGGGTTCAAGATAACAGCAAAAAAATCACACTCCTTCACGTGCTGGCAGTCATTTGAAAATATTTTGTTTCTTCTTATGGTCTCGACATAACCTACCATTTCTTTTGTGCTTCTCTTTATAAAGAAACAATTTTTTCCATCGCGACAAGCGCTCGAGTGAATGTATCTTTATAATATAGGACGGGTTATAACCTTTAGTGAATCCCGAGAGGCGTCCGATGAACCTCGTATTCAGATCAGTCCGGAGTGAGCGAGACATTGTTCTCTGCCCTATTTCAGTTTCGAGGCCGCTTTCCACATCGATGGAAATCAATGCGAGTGCAGAAAATAAATAAATAAACGAGACGATTCATAGAACGAGATAAAAACCACGCCCCAGCGAGCATACAGGCCGATCCGGCTGCAGACCACACTGGAAAGGATAACATAAATCTACGATCATCCCTGCCGTCTCTTGCCTCTAAACCACGAATGTGTAATTCCTCGGAAGCAGATTAGTCTAATAATTAAACAGCGGCCCACGGAAAGTGAAATATAAAACGGTTTAGAAATGGAATAGGCCTGATTTGAAAGGGGAAAATAATGATTTTTCCCTTTTCGACACGTATTAAAGTTAAGTCGAGGAAAAACTTGTCCTCTCTATTTACAGTTTTCCCCCAACACAATTACTTTTCCCACTTCCGTAGGTACTTCCGCGTGTTGATTCAGTGAACAGGAATTTCAATTCAGTTAGAGTTTGAATAATGACGAGTTTCAAAGGGCATTTGTCTTTACATTTACTGTCAGATGAAAAATCGTCGAGTGGTATTCCTTGCCACTTTCTTGTCTTCGAAAAACATTTCCCTACGTTTAAGTATGAATGGATGCATAAGAACAAATATAATCAAGAATATTCAGTAGATGGCTTTTTGGCAAATTCTTGATGGCTTTTCAAATGCTCTGCACCATTTTACTTCCTTATTGCATACATCTTGTTGTTATTCTGACCAAAGAATTAGCTTTTAGCAGACATTTTATGAAACCATTTTTAAGTCAGCTTTACACATTTTATTTTCTTCCTTGAACTGTACCCAGACTAGTATGAAATATTATTGAAACGAGGAAATAGATGGCTATCACTTCGCAGTATAATTGAGAATCGTGTTGCATTTTCAAGCTCAATGTAAGTGTGGCTTCACTGCCACACAGTACAAATACCGTTTTGTAAAATCATCAGCTCATTACGTTCCTAGTCCCAAGAACAGAATCATGATCACTACGGAGCAACCCTTTATAAAATCAACGCCTTCGATTGTAAAAATGAAATCAGCAATGAAGAACACGATGCGCTTCTCAAACATAGTCCTGAAACAAGCTGCATGCAAATCGAAAATTGGGCTGGCAAGTCTTGCATTTTAATGCCATGGAAAGAAAGATTCGAAAGCAGAAGAAATCCAAAAGCTATAAATGGCCTAAAAGACATGCTGAATGCGTCAGAACAAATTCTCAATGAGTTCCTTTTCAATTTTACTCTGTATGTATCACCAGTGGAAAATAAAGGGATTAAGAATAGTGTATATGTGTGTGGGTGGAGCTTATATTCAAAACGGGGAGTTCAAAGAATTTACAGGAGAGGGGCCTAATATATTCGAACAGAAAAAATTCTGAGACAGGATCAGAAACAGACGTGATCATGATAAGTGGAGATTTTGCAATCGGATTCAGGCAAAGTATTCTTACCGTGTACCTCACAGTTTAAATGACATACAAATTACTGCATTTTCTACTTTATACTGTAAAATAATTTAAAAAGGTTTGCAGATATAATGTCGTATAATATCCCGTTAACCAATAATGAAACCGACTTAGTACGCATTAAAATAAGCAATTCAAGAAAATTAATGCTAGAAGCGTAGACATCGGATGCTTAGCTGTTCATTAGGAGTGTTGCTGTGTTATAAAGTATGTGTGAGGGAAGGAATGACAGGACAAAAGACGCACAAAGAGTCGTGCTTAGTTCCCAAATCGTTTCGACAAATGCTGAGTAAAAGTGAAGCTTCGTGGCCGTTCGTGAGCTCGACTGAAAAATCCTGGCCAGATAAAAAGAGAGAGATAAAAATCCTGGCCAGCTGCAGAGAAACACTTAAAGTTTCAAAGATTGAAAAGAAACACAAAATGCAAAGTTTACAAGGAATTCGACGAAAATTCAAAATTTTGCCAACGGAAAGCTGATGAATGCAAGCATATATGAAACGGCAGGAACCCAGGGAAATGATGCACATTAAGCAAAAACATGAATTCCGAGAACACGAAAGAAGGTAATACTGTATGTGCTTAAAGACTTCCATTAGAAATGTGTTTCAAAGAGCAAAGAGCTTAGAACCGTGATGCTATCGAACAGATATTCAGTGACTCAACCAAGCAAGCTGCGAGTGAGGGTGTTGTCATGAAAGTCCTGCCACCCGAATTCAGTCGAGCGTGCACTCTCTTTGTCGGCTCATTTTTCCAAATGCAGTCTTACATCCAATGGCTGGCCATAAATACTCACAATGCCTCCGTAAAGCATCTTCCCGGTAGAAAAGGCCATTACTGGAGAGCCATTTGCAAGAAAACGACTCGCTTAAAACGCTGCATCCCCGATGCAAGGTTAACCGGGTATTTCCTTTATTTGCTGTTTGGAAGAACTTCAGAATACGGGTTTCTACACGGATTTGGTTGCGGAAGCCTAGCCGCAGGAAGAGAATTCAAATTAAAAGGAAAGGAAGCAATAAGCAAATAACTGTAACTGTGACGTGCCTGAACTAAACATAGAATTTGTGAGAATGGAGAAAAACAGATTCTGAGATATAAACCGAAGCAAAGTGAAAACCAAAGTGAAATGAAATTAAAAATTTTGTAGAAGAAACGAAGAGAGAGAGAGAGGAAATACTATATATAATTATGTTTATAATTCGGTTTTATTTATCTATATCATCGTACCTATAATGAATTTTACTATCAATTGATAGCCGAGGCACATCCCCGTATCCATAGCCCACAAATGAGTGGCAGAGCCACTTTAGCCCCTCCAGACCGCAACACCGCGTATAACGACCACAAACCTCATCCCCCTACTTCTTCAACAGAGTAGAAGAGGGTGGGCTCGATTGCAGTAACGACACCCTGCACCACTGTTTGTAGTAATGACGGCATACATTGAGATCAATATTACAAAACAGTTCATTGTGTATACTTAAAAATCCATGTTAGCAAAAAAATCGTTCAATCGCTCCATTGCAATCGACTGTATCATTCTTCATTTACTCATACTGGAATATTTTTAAGCATGCAATTATAGCAATTCATTCATAAATTACTTTATTGGTTACATTTTAACAGTAACTACCATCAATCATACTCTCGTTTCTAATGGTGAGGCATCTAAATCGTAATTGATTATGTTTAGTTGTAATAGTGTGCGGTCAGTTAAAAGTTTTCGTTATAAGCCAGACCAACTAACCGTCATCGCATGCATGCAAAACCACTGGCCACAAAATGGCTGGGATATCGTTCCAATATCAGGACAAAGTGGAAATGTTGAGGCGAGAGTGGTTTGCAACAGTTTGTCTACTGCATCTGAAATAACCTGTTTACTGCTCCAGAAAATCGTCCGCTGTTGAGCGAATCCGACGCCTTGTTCTCTGTCACACCTTGTTCGTTTCAAATGCGCATTCTGATATGACGAATGCGCATTTGAAATGCCGTATGTATTGAAAATGATTCGTACAAGCCGTATGTATTGAATCATGCAAAGCATCCACCTGAAATCGTGTTTGTAGCGCCCATCCTCTGACGAGTTCTGTTTAAATATATTACATGGAAGGACATCAGTTAAAAAAAAGGAGTTGTACGTAGAGTAAATTATGCTCTCTCTCTCTCTTTATTGTGAATTGCAAAAAATGTAGCGCATGTGTGTTTTATGTTCTGAATTAGAGTTGCGTTCAAAATGAAAGGGAGACTCTTTACAAGTTCTTATTTTGCACTGAAATGGGACAATGAATATTTTAAATACTAATTTAAAAATTTTAATTGGAAACTTATAAACACGTATCATTCAATTTTTCAAATTTAATCTGCATGTTGCAGCTGTGTGGTAGATAAATTTCATTTTTGACTTATGCAATCCAATTCCATATTGTCGAGAAAAACCTAATTAAACATATTCAGATCTATACAAGAACATTGGTATAAAATGTTTATACAGTGAATTTCCGTACAACGATATCCTGTATAACGATACATCCTTCTATAACGATCTTTTTCAGTGGTCTCGACTATTCTCATTGAATAACACGTTAAAATCCTGTCCATATAACGATATTCCGTGCAACAATGAATCTCTCAATAGCGATATTTTTGCATTCACTCATTACCCGCTACTACTCTATTCCAAGAACGTCTCCGATTACAAAACCCCTTTTACTATGATAAATTGTATGTTACTCTTATACGAATGTTTTATAATAAATATTTTCTCTGTATTAATAGTTACTAATATGTTCTCAAAATAATGCAACTTGCCAGATTAGAACTTTTATGTACCATGTTTGTCGTCATGACTAACAGCAGAAAGATAAATATAAAAATACGTTAAAGAAAATGAGATTAATGTATTTTTTGAAATAAAAATGCCTGTATTAAAAATTAAAAAATATTTTCCCTTTTATGTTTGTGTCTTTTTTACGACTTCTTTAAATAAAATAAGTTAAAGAAACATTATTAGCGCAATTAATGTCTAATACAATTCTTAGAAAAATATCCTTCTTGTGAGGTTATACTATAAGCGAAGATTTATAAAATTAAATATAATTAGTATCTCTTAATATTTTGTGTTTCTATGTGGAAACATATCTGCTTAGGATTTCAAAAAGAAGATACAGGTAAATGTATTATTTAATTGACCAGTTTTTTAATGACACTTGTGTCTCTCATTAAAATTATAACGCCCTTTACAACGATATTTTTTCTCGGCCCCCACAGTAATGTTGTACGGGGATTTCACTGTGTGTATATGTTTTAAAATATAAAAAACAAAATCCACGGGATTTCGAGAATCTGGAAGTTAGTGGATTGAGAGAGAGAGATAATTCAACTTTTCATCCCCCAATAACCATAGGGGTCCGAGCAGTCACCTATAATGGCTCGGGATTTGGGTTCGAAACCCGAGCAAGGCATGGCCGTCAAAAGTGGGCAAAGTCGGATTGAGACCCGGAAAGGATCCTCATTAAAAGTGAAGCCTTCATCGCCAGCACCCATTTGGATCTAAGCCAAATTCTATGTACATTCCCTTTAGATCATGTGTGTGCCTGTAATTTCTTTTCTCATTAATCTCCCCTGTTGAGGCATTGTAATAAAAATGACTCAAATATATGATAATCGACAACAGCCAATTTCTTAACACATGGAATTAAACGTATATGGCATCCCTTTCAGAAAATAAGCTTGAAAGACCTTACATAGTGTAAGTAGATGCTACAAGCACGATCATACGTTCTATAGTCTCTAACGACTCGGGTCTAACACCATTTAAATTTTTGCCGTATATTCCTACACATACTGCAAATAATACGATATCTTATAAAACATGAATTTTCATCTTTTGCTATAGGTTAATTTAATTTTAACTTGTAATTAACAAAAGACTTTGGACATGTTAATGGGTTTCATGCTAACGGAGAAAGAACAAAAAGAGCCGGCGACGAAACATCTCTGTGTATCGAAGTAATACTCCCTGTGTTTGTGTTCACATACCTTTACAATTCACCCACAGGATATTTGATGGCGGAATATATATTTTAAACACATATAGATTAAGGAATTATTCCCAACAAACTTAGCATTTCGTTAAAAAATATCAAACAGTGAATATATGTTATAAAACGTATTTTTAATATGTTTCTATTGTTAACCAGCTATTTAAAACACTTGTGGTTGAATACTGCTTATGTTGCAAATCAAGATTTCTAATGTTTATTAATATATTAAAATGCATTAAATTTTTTTTACAGTAATAGAGAGGTACGTTTGAACATCAAAACAACAGGAAGGCCACTGACGTAGTTTGGAATTCAGTTTCCGGCTACGGAAAAAATCGCCCATTTTCCAGCCCGTCACAGTGTATGATGTGTGACACTTCGGGGGCAGAATATCGTCTGCTGAACCCAACGCGGCAAATCTACAATAAAGCCACAGAATTCATATGAATTTAGCAAACGATTTTCCAATTCATGTAAAATTTTTAGCTAAAGATTTCTAATGGACACACTCTGCCGAAACTTTGATCAAAGTAGGTAGCCTTTATTTTTTTAATACAAGTACAACATGTAATTACTGTAAAAGGTTATTCAATTTAACCTTCACACTGGTTTTATGTTTGTTTCATGTTCGAAGATCTAACACACAGCATCGGGCTGAAAACTGTATGGAAAATCTAGAATTGTGTCGGACGATAATCAATAAATATTCCTCATGCTTTAATATATCTTAGAACAACAAGTCGAAAAATAATAAATGAATACGAAATTGTGATTTTGAATATCATGATAAAGTAAATATTACTAAATTTAAACTTTGGGCATCCTAAAAAATAGAAAAGTGCACTGAGCGTAAATGTTTTCAAGAACGTCAAAAATTGTATAGTTGCCTTGATAATTTATGATTAGATATCTCACCATTGACTTAATATAAGTGGGAAAAGCTCAACTTAAGAGAATAATAATAATAAAAAGAATTATGTTGGATAAAAGTGCATGTATAAAAATAAGCTTAAAATATTAAAATTAGCAGTAATAATTTTCCCCTTTTTTCTTTTGAGCATCTTCCAGTACATCAGCTAATTTAACTATCTTTTGTTTGTCCACAATTCGCTTTCAAATTAAAAAAAATTTTTTTGGCTCCCTTTTTTTTCCCAGCTAACATAGAATCCATCAGGTAGTTAAACATGTTGAAGAATCTATCGTAAAAAATTAAATTGCGTAAGTGACGACATCTTTTTCTTCAAACACGAGACGAGAACTCGATCTTCCGATCTACGATATCGGAAAGTCGAATGATCCGAAGCTTCGTAGACTGTAAACGCGAGCAAACAATGTTTGCAACGGAGCGGAAAAGTATGCAATTCCCTTGGCAGGGAGACATTCTGCGTATTTATGATTTCGAGTATTATGAAACGCATTTAAAAGGAAGTCGGTGTTTCGTTAGAAATACATGTACACCTCAAGGCAGTTGATTTCGACCTTTTCCAATGAACGGCAAATGATAGGATTCAATACACATATCGAATGCACATAGAATAAATCAAAACATTACGTTTAGATTAAATAAATCGAGAAATCCATGTTTCGCACTACAAAAAGGGTCACAAATTTTATAGTGCTGTCAAGAAAAGAGCTCGTTTTAATACTGATGCATTAATTACGGTATTGTGTTTCATAAAAT
>Ga0068630_1000547_pt1 | contig 11658 bp, 16 predicted proteins | sample InSIn4gowninarea_FD_77433 | JGI IMG/M metagenome (GOLD analysis project Ga0068630, IMG submission 77433) | Clean room microbial communities from NASA Spacecraft Assembly Facility at Jet Propulsion Laboratory, Pasadena, California, USA -... ... | reverse complement strand
TTTATTATAGCTCATATAGACACTCTAATACACCAATATGTATTAGTAATTTAGACCGCATATTCCTATAGGCTGAATCAATCATAAATGCACCATAGAAGTCATCAAAATCATTAAAGTCAATTAAGTATCCCATATAAGCAAGATGATCTTCATCAAATACTTTCTGTGCCACTTCTTTAGAGTTGTCATATTTATCTAATATCTTTCTATTAAATTCTATTACCCATTCAGGATTTGATTCTAAGAATATGATATAGTCCCCAACATAGATATTACAATTCTTATCAAACACTTCAACTTGAACATCAGGTATATACTCCTCCCCTTCGTAGAGTTGTAATATATAGCTATCTAACATAGTCTCTAGATAAACCGATATGGGAGTTAAATATGTATCAGATGGTACGAACAACTCCTCGCTAGGATCTAAAGATTGTAACCAACTTCTAAAGAACTCTTTATCTTCTAATAACCCACAGGTCTCACTTTTAATTGAATACTCTAATTCCTCTAAATCAATATTCATAATTGGTATATCTATAAGTGAATATAAAAATACTAGGTGTCTATTAAGACACCTAGTATTAATGGATAGTGGCTGAATCGAACAGCCTTCCCACCTTCTTCAGAGGCATGTGAGCACCAGCTTCACCAACTATCCTTAAAACTGACCCAGTAGGACTCGAACCTACAACCATCCCGTTAACAGCGGGAAGCTCCACCATTGAGCTATAGGCCATTGGTGCCCCTCCCCAGAATCGAACTGAGATCTACTCCTGGAGGGGAGTGCTCTACCATTGAACTATCGGGGCATTATTTATACATTATATCATAAAACTATCTACCTGTGTCTAGTATATCTACCATTTATAAGATCTCGCTTTATATTCTCTCTCTTATGCTTAATATAGCTATTAAGAACATTATTAATAGTAGCTAATAGTATGGCAATCAATAGAAGATATGCCCACTCCACAGGAGAAAAGAAATAAAACTTCCATAAGAATTGAGATAGAAGAAGACAGATACTTAATGTATAAGCAAGTCTACTAGCACTATCTAGAATACAGATAATAGATGTCATATAACATTCAATAATAAAAGGTTGGTGTGGTATGAGGGATTTGAACCCACTAATATCTTGTTCCACAAACAAGCGCCTCAACCGCTTCGGCTTATACCACCATGTTATTGTTCCCTGTAAAGGGAAGCGTCGTGAGAGCCTCGAACTCTCAACAAGAATTTGGAAGAATCCCGTGTTACCAATTACACCAACGACGCGAGTGTTGTTACAAAGTGGAGCAGGAGCTAAGACTTGAACTTAGATAGGCAGTTTACAAGACTGCTGTATTGCCATTTATACGACACCTGCTTATTGGTGGCGAGGGTAGGGAACGATCCTACTTTGAAAGAGGCTTATGAGACCTCCAAGCCCACCTGGGCTAAGTCACTCGCGTTGTTTCCTCTTAGGAGGAATCGGGAAGGTAGGAATCAAACCTACTACTGCATAATCCCAAATTATGCCCTCTATCAATGAGTTACTCCCCGGATGTAAGGAAGAAAACTATTAAGAGTGTTGGTTTCATATATTAGCTGAAGTAACTCTTAATATCACTATCCTTTTTGAATTGGTACTCCTAGTAAGACTTGAACTTACAACATTTGGTTTCTAAGACCAACGCCTCTTCCAATTGGGCTATAGGAGCTTATATAGGGAAGAACATTAACAAGAGTGTTGTTCTAGTTTGATAATTGAAGTAACTCTTGTATTCACTGTCCCTTTAATTGGTACTCCTAGTAGGACTCGAACCTACAACACACGGAGCTTAAATCCGTTGCCTCTTCCGATTGGGCTATAGGAGCTAGATTAGAGATGAGAGAAAGATTGTTAGGGTTTGTTTTAGACAAGTGTTCTACCAGACTGAACTACAATAACCTTTCGATTACTGACTGGATTTGAACCAGCGACCATATGTTTGATGTATCCCTAACTATCACTACTCATCTATTGATTTAAGTACCTTTGATTACAAACGGAGTAATAAAACCAGGATCTCCTGATAGGAAACCTGCATCACCGCCACTAATATAATTCATGTCATTCATATTTACGAACCTGCTACTATATATAACATTATTTTGCTCCTTTGTCTATTGATGGGTGAGGTAGGATTTGCACCTACAACGCAATATGCAACTGTGTACAGCAGTTACCTACACTAATTAGGTGAGCTCCCCCATAAAGAAAGGCGGAAGGGGTCGGAGTTGAACCCACAAGGCTGTTACGCTCGACTGTTTTCAAGACAGTTACCATCACCAATTGGCTTGCCCTTCCAGGCGGAGAGCAGTGGACTCGAACCACAGTTATTCACCCATCTCTTTAGCAAAGAGTGCCCAACACCTTGCAAGTTTACTCTCCATATTTGGTGCAGAGTGAAGGACTTGAACCTTCTTTGTTGCATCGCAACATCCTAACCCTTGAAAGAGCTCTGCATGAAAATGGTAGGCCGGGCTGGATTTGAACCAGCGTGGGTGTAACCAACAGATTTACAGTCTGCCTCCATCGACCGCTCGGACACCGACCCATGTATTTTGTGCAGAGGGAAGGGACTTCATCCCCTCTTTGCATTATCTTAACCCGTAAGCAACCTCTGCATGTTTTGTCCCAGGGTTGGGAATCGAACCCTCTCCACCAGGAGACCCCAGGATGATGAATAATATGGGAGAAATAACTTTAGAGAGTATTAAGCGTTCTACTACTTAAACTACTACCCGTTGGTGGAACTGGGCAGAATCGAACTGCCGTCCGTCTTGGGTATTAACTTACCGTTCATTCACAGGTTTAGCTCTTCTAACCCTCAGAGCGGGAACCATCCATTATCCCGGATGACAGGATGCACTGGTGAGTTCTTTGCTCTTTTAGCCTACCAGAGGACAACTAAAGAACGCATCCGTTGGGGTTATCTGTAGTCCTTAACGGAGTCAAACTACAGACGCTCAAACCTACTAGATACTAGAGGGTATTAGGCAGCAACAGTGGCTGCTTTACGAGCGAAAGGAACGATGTTGTTCGCATTTACTTTTTTTTGAGTCCGGTATTTACGAGAGAAGACTCGCTCTCGACCTGCATCACGGGGCAGCATTCGCCAACACGTCGAAACCAGGACAGCCCCTTAGTCGGGTAGACCAGAGTTGCACTGGTACCTCTTCCGAGACAAGGAAGTATCCCTAGATTTCACTACCCATTTATTCAGTATTGGGTGGGAGAATAGTTAGACGGGGTTGTTTCTAGCCTATAAGAAGTAACCGTCTAAGTCACTACCCACTTTGGATTATCTCAATTATTAAGGGAGAAATAGTTAAAGAGTGTTGTCCATATATAGTTGAAGAAGTAACTCTTTATTCACTGCCCTATTCCCGATATTTACTAGTTGATTAATAATTAGTTGACGAAGGAGAAATAACTGAAGAGTGTATTTATCCATTTACAGTAGAAGTAACTCTTCATTTCACTACCTTCTTTAACTAGATTAACACATATATATTAATCTGTCAACTAATTGGGATATATTTATCCCCAAACAGCAGTACCTGTAATGTGTAACAAGCCATTGTTATAGGTAGCCATTAGCTGAGATGCCTCAATGTAAGGGCCATCTTGATCAGCAGACTTAACAAAGCCTTTATTAGCAATCAAGTAGTCAACAACAGCTTGTGGAACCATATCAATCTGACTAACGTTACCTAATGAGGTATAGGACTGCTGAGCAGCACTATAATCTTGCATTAACTTAGAGATAGCTGCTGCTTTATCATCATCAGCTAATGGAGAACTTTGAATCTCCATTAATTTCTGACTGGGAAAGGCAGGGGCATCTACAGCTTCAGAAAGATTAAGATCTGCTACTGTAATGTTTTCAGATACAAAGCCACCACGATTCCCATCCTTGCTAGGATAAGGAATAGAGATAACTACAGCAGTATCAGAACTGAATGATTGGTTGTTGTTGCTGAGGTTAGACATAAGAATATTTTCCTTTTTATTAGATAAATTACAAGTGGGAATGAGTAATTCATTCCCATATTATAGCAATTATCTAATACCTAAAGTTTATTTACACCCATTTACCCTCCACTGTCCAATGGTCAGGCATGTATCTAGGTTGTACCACATTTACAAAGTGTTGTCTCCATCTTTGATAGAACTTAGGCACCTGTTCTTTTGGTATAGACATAACAAGCCTCTCATAGGGTGATGGTTGATTAACAATAGCTTTAAGATCCTCATAGGTATAATCCCTCCCTAAATATTCTTTGATAGTCCTAGTTAAATTATCCTTCTCCCAGTGATTCTTAAAGGGACGACCCGAATACAATGTATTGGCATATTTTGTAATCTTACCTATCTTTGTATAATCAATTCCATTCTCCTTAAATATCTTGTTCTTAAAACACATAGCTCTATGTTCATAAAACTTATGATGTTTATGACATATCAGGACTATATCATGGGAAGAGTTGGTTATATCAAAGTGCTTAGTAAAATACTTTGTATAACACTGTGGAATAATATGATGTCTAGTTAAGTCTTTATCGGTACCACACACAACACATATATTCTTCCTCTCCTGAATATAAAACGGATTAGCAGGAGTAAAACTAAGGTGTTTAGTTAGTCTAATTGCTTCTAGTTCTTGTGCAGCTCCCTTGTTCATCATTAGATGAGGAAGAGCTAATCCCTTTTTTATATACCATTCAGCTTTCTCCTTAGCACATTGATGTAAAGCTTCTCCTTCGGGGGATAGAACTAAGATATTTTCATACATATAAAATCCTCCAATAAAATAAGGGAGCTATATAGCTCCCTGTGAACATGTTTATTTGATGATCCTCTTTATCTTTATGGGGGATAAAGAATAGTTTGATTAATCGCCTTGCTTATATATGCCTCATTAGTTTCCTCTACTGTTCTACAGTTAGAATAGTCAATCAAAGTACCGGATATCTGTTCCCACTTCTCATGGGGGTCAATGACATCTATCTCCATAAGAGAGTGGAGAAAGTATAAGGCATGTTGATACCAATTAAGTGATGTAACAAATCTATTAGGATAGTGATCCCCTTGATGAAAGGTATTCCTCATTACCATAAAGGGATTTGTTTCATACCACATTGAGGCTAATAACCAATTCTCTCTATCTTGATATTCTTCAAAGGAATAGGGATGTATATGTACCACCCTAACTGAGACTTTGTTATTCAACTCATTAAAGTTAGTTAAACTCTTCTGATTGAATACAGCTTGATTATTAAGTTCTGGGAAGGGAGTGAAGTGTGGGGTATTAAATCTTTGTATAGCATAAGTAGTTACTATAGCAGGAAGATTGTAGAACTCAGTTAGATTCAATGACATCTCCTTTATTATTAGAGGCTCTTTTAAAAGGGAAGGATTCTACACATCCTTTCCAATATCTCTCCTTTAGAGGAACCCCCCTCTGTGTTAGTAATATACCCTCTTTTCGAGATACCCAAAAGAAGTAAGTAGATAATCTATTAAGTATTTTATTATGCATATTAATATTTTCTACTAGATGTCTATGCCCTAATGAATTAGTTAGGCTGTTCTTAAACCCTTCGTGAGTAATATAGGGAAGGATAAATTCAATAATGGGATAAAGATTAAACATTCTAATTAAGGGATGTCCATAGAGGAATCTCATCATCTCCCTACACTGTCTCCATCCTACAAAGAAAGATTCACTTTGTCTAACAGAGATACGGATTTTATTAATTGCTAGAAGGAGAGGATGTCCATATATAAGAAAGTCAGGAGCACCCCCTATCTCCTCTTTAAAGCTTTCTATTTTATCTTCTATATATTCTAGAAGCTCTATTGGAAGTTGATGTATCTCTGTTTCTCCCTTCAGGAAACAATGAGATGATAGTGAGAATAAATTATGATGTAGCCATTCCATTACTTCTACAGTCTCAGGTTCTAATTCACCCCCATAATAATAGAGACACTCAGCTAAAGATTGTTGAGCCTCTTCTATAACCCCATATAGAAGACATGCTACATGGTATTTAGATATATACTCCCTTAACATTAACCAAGAGTAACCCTGGTCTCCCTGACCCTCACAGTACCCATTACGGATACGATAAGAAGAAGGATTACATAGACCATTGATTATACGGAAGGGAGAGCTTGTACGAACTTTCATAGTTATGAATATAAATTATTTGGTACCTGGTTATTTAATAGTAACTATGATTAAGAGAAAGTTGTAAGCTGATTATTTATAGTAGGTAATCATACTTACAACCCTCAGCTATTATTATTAATGTGAGTAGGGAGATTTGAACTCCCAAATAGAACAGGCATAAGGTGAAACGTGCTTCCCTCCTTCACACACTAGCAAAGTTGGTGCCTCCGCAAAGTCCTTATAACCTAACTTCCTTATGAGGTTTCCCATCCTGGGGAAGTCAATAGCTTAATAGCCTCTCCCTTCCGTTTCAAGGGCGTGTTATCCTTTACACTATACTCACATGTCATTATCTAGGTAAAAGGTATTCCTTTACCTTTTCTGTGTTAATAGGAAGTAAAATATAATCTTCTAATTCATCTATCTCCTTGAAAGAAAGAGTATCAAATATACTACTATCTGTTAAGTAAGATATAAATTCATTAAGATACATATCCTCTATACCAGGAAACTGCTCTTTAGTTACCCTAATAGGTACAGGATTAAATCCTAATAAAGGTGCTCCTCTTAAGGAGGTAAGGTCTGTCTTAATCTTTTCTATATTATCCCATACCATAATAGATCTACCTTGTCTTTTTACCACCAAATAGGCAGTATTAAGTATGGTTAGTAGATAGATCTCTGTGTAATGCTTAGCCATAATAGTCTTACATAATTATTGTCACCGCCCCTTATTATAAACTAAATTGCTTAACAATTACGTTGATAAAATTCATATATTCTTTATATACGAATCCAATTTATACAATGACAGATAAACCTACTAACAATCCCCCAGTAAGCTGCCCTGCACCTGATCCTAGAGAAGGTCTACCTGGCAGAAGAGTTGGGGGAGGTACTAGAACCGTTGAAGAAGATACTCCAGATAAGGAAGAGAAGTAAAATACAATGAGTAAATCAAATAACTCTAAACCAAGTGTACCTAGAAAGACTATTGTTTCCAAGCCACCTATGCCGAAAGCAAATGATATGGGTGCTGTACCTACCTTCAAAGGTCTTCCTGGTGGAAGAGGAAAGTAATAGATAGCAATAACAGTAGGTAATACCTACTGTTATTTATCATCACTTATTTATAATAGAGTTAATAATGCCCATAGCTGTAGCTGGATCATACCTTGAAGGATAATCCTTCTTTAGGTTATCCATAATCTTCCCTATAGCCTTCTTTCCTGTTTCTGCTAGGGATAGATAGATGCCTTCTATTACTTGACGTAACTCCTCTTCTGAGATATTGTCAGGCATATATTGTTGTAGTACGTCTCTTTCTTGTTCCTGTTCGGAAGAATCCCTTCCTACTTGTTTGAGGTGGTTTATAGTTTCGTTATATGCATTAATCCTCTTTTGTAGAAGATTATAAACTACAGCATCTTTCAACTCTCTCATACCTTGTTCAGAGTTCTCATAGGTTTGAAGAGAACCAATAAAGGTAGAGAGCACATCTCTCTTTAAGGTATCCTTATCTGCTCTAGCACGTATATAATCATCCTTTAATTTAGTTACTAGTACGTTAGTCATTTACACCTCCATTAATTAATTATTCCAATAGGATCAAGACAATAGAACTCTCTAAACTCCTCCAAGGAATTCTCCATATGGGAAAGGAATGCATCTAAGCCCGCTCTCCTATAGATGTTAGTTGCTTCATCATGGTAGCATTGTAAATCTTTAAGAGCGGATATAGGTATAGATCTAATCTCATCTAAGATAGAATCCATATCAGGGGTAACTCCCTTCCCATTCATCAAGTCATCTATAGGATATCTAGTATACATAAGCACACTAGGGTCGGATAAAAGGCATCCTATACTACACTTATCCCCTTTGGTAGTCATGTAGTAACAGTAGTCATAGGTCGCCCTATCAGTATCTACATGTAATAAACCAGGCTTATTCCTATCTACTACATAATACTTCCACACCTTCTCATAAGCTTCCTGTAGGGTTAGTCTAGTCATACTTCTCCCTTGTATACTTCACATAGATGCCAACAGATCTTAGTAGCATCTATATAAGGAAAGAATCTAGACTCTCCTCCTATACTGGAAGTTGTTATACCCTCTTGTAGAGTTTGTAATTCAAATCTAGTCCATTCTTTAATCCACACAACCCTTCCTAAGTAAGGTTGTTTTATGTTTATAAAAAGAGGTGTCTGTTGTCTAAATTCTATTACATCCCCCTCAAAGATGGGAGTACCATTCTTACCAGTAAGCCCTATACATTGTTGTATAATATAATCCTCACCAACATCCCTAAGGGCAATAGCTAAAGTGGAGGGAGTAAGGTGTGTAGTTACATTGTGAGTATGGTAATCTATATAGTGTTCCTTTGTAGCAGGGCAATACAATCTAAATAGAAATCTAATATCATTCATTCTTCCTCCATCTGGGATACATAATTACTAAGACTGGATACTACTTTTTCCATATCACATTCATAAAGGGAGCAAGAAGTTACACTACCAATCTCTACTACCTTGAATCCCAAAATAGTAGAAGCTATATCAACTATGATAGGAGTATTAGGAACAGGTAGAGAAGGCAACCAGCTTATCCCATCTGGGTAGGTCATAGTTTCATAGCAAGTCTCCCCATCCTTCCTGTAGAAACTACCTGTAATAAACTTACCCCCTACAAAGAGAAGCCTCATCTCATAATAGATCTTCTTGACAGGAGATAGATAGACCCAATCATATAAGTTATCTTCAGTGAGACAATACTTCCTCAAGAACATCTGTTCCCCTATAGGAGATATTACATGACCCGGGAAGGTTTTATAAGGGCTGTCAGGTCTAATAAACCTATAATTAGCAGCAGCATAACTATTGATATGATCAAGGGCTTCATAAAGAGGCATACATATATAATCCTCATTAAGAAGATACCCTTTATATTTCCTATAGTATCTACTACAGAGATAATCCTTCTCATTAAAGAAGGTGCCAGGATTCCAATTGACATATCTATTAATAAGCCTAGTAGTACCTGTAGATCCATGAAATATAACTCTACTTCCTTCAGGGAAGAATGTCTTATAGAAGTAATCTCCTATAGTATTTGCTTTATAAGCATCTAATTCAAAAGCATGGGGTAATATCTTTACTGTATATCCCTGTCTTTTAATCTCTTCTACAAGACGGGTATCATCATCATTTATATACTCTTCAACTAACCAATTAATCTCACTAGTCATCTACTACCTATCCCCTAATTGGATAAATGAAATTACATCTACGCACATACATCCTAATAGGATGAGTAGACTAAGAAGTAAGAAGCTTACCACTAATAAAGAAGAGAAGATAATAACTATACTTAGTAATCTACTACCCCCTCTAACAACAGATACTAGCATTAGAGGTATCATAACCAAAATGATACGGTTAGAATACCATTCCAGTAAGGAATATATATGCTTGTATGTAGATTTAGTTCTTACCATACGGGATTTTAATTTACCCCACGTACTTAAAGACTGGTATCTTTCTTCCTCTGTCACCTTCTTATATAAGGATTGAGCTTCCTCATAAGATATACCAAGAAGCTCCATCTCTTTCATAAACTCCTTCTCTATAAAGTCAGACATTAATGACACCTCTTACTAAGCAAGTTCAAACCTATCCTCCTCGTCCCATCTAGAAGGATCAATCTCTCCTACTATCCATGCTGGGTGTTCCATACCTCCTAATCTGGGGCAATGTCCATTACTATCAAACCAAAACTTACCCTCCCCTCCAGGTAGTCTTAGTATTTTCCCTTCAGGGCAAGACATACATAGACAGTAGTTGGCATATCTATAACGGGCTGGATGATTAAACCAGTTATCTAATTCATACTCACCTACATCTAAGCTCCTCTCGGGTTCATATACCTTAACCTCAAATAGTCTATTCATATAACCTCATCTAAGACTTTCTTTATACCTTGTCCTAAAGCATAAGCTAGATTAACAGGCACAGCATTACCTATCATCTTATAACCAGCACTAACATCCTTATAGTAGAAGATAAAATCATCAGGGAAGGTTTGAATCCTAGCACACTCCCTAACTGTTAACCTCCTATAAGGATGAAGAGATTCAGGGTCAAACATCCACTTATCCCTACTGATTTGAATCATACGATTAGCTTGAGGATGTATAGGTGCATGTCTACCCCCTGCTTGGATGGTAAAGGATGGTTCACCCCAACCTCTTACTCTATTACGGGACATATACATACTGGAGAAGTCCCCCATCATACATTCATGGTTAGGAATAAAACATTTATTATTAGGTTTAGTTTTATTTATAGCTGGAACTTCAAGACCTTGTATATCTTTAATTGCATCTTCTAACGTATGGATAATAGATTCTTCCTGTAAGGAATCAAAGGAGAACTCCCTCCCTAAACTCTTATGTATTCCTACAAAGATAAGTCTCTTCCTATCCTGAGGAACGCCATAATACTTAGCATCTAATAGTTTGTATGTAACGTTATATCCCGCCCCTTCTAGGGCTACAACAATACTATATAAAGCATCATTATGTTTACTATGTAGCATTCCAGATACATTCTCAGCAAGGAAGAAAAGAGGTTGTTTATCCTTAAGGACTCTTACATACTCCATGAAGAGTTGACCTCTAGGATCTTCTACCCCCTTTTGTTTACCTGCTTGACTGAAAGATTGGCAAGGTGGCCCACCAATAATACCTATACAATCAGGGATTTCCTTAGAAGGAACCTTCTTAATATCTCTCCTATCAAGGATTGTGCCTGGGTGATTCTTCTCATATGTCTCCCATATTTCCTTATCAAACTCATTAGCCCATATAATATTAAACCCAGCTTTAGTAAAGCCTAGGTCTAAGCCCCCACATCCAGAGAATAGTGAAACAATATTAGTCATCATCTTCTCCTAGTGGGATAACATCTTGTATGGATATATGAATATTAGGACTACCACTTTTAAGGAAGGTAATGAATTCCTCAATAGCTAATTTAGTAGCTGCTTCTTCCATTGAAGACAAATCAATAGAACCATCTATCTTAACCATAGCAGGAAGTCTAACAGCTAATAAACTGTCTAGGCTTACTATATACTCATAAGCATCTTCAACTTCCTCTAGAGGCTTTTCTTTACCTGTATCACTAAGAATAGATTTAACTACTTGTACCTCTTCAGGAGAAAGATTAAACCACTCTCCTTTCTTCTTCCTATGAGGGAATAGATTAAGTAGTTCTCTTTCCTTCTCTAAAGCTTCACCCCCCTCATAGTAATTAAAAACAAGGGGGATGATAGGTTCGGGAGACTGCCTATTAAGTTCCTTCATCCTCCTTGGAAGGTTTGCAGTATAACCTATTTTATATAGGTTGGTATTATGCTTGGTAATGAAATATACATAACCCCCCCAC
>Ga0068630_1000546_pt1 | contig 11679 bp, 5 predicted proteins | sample InSIn4gowninarea_FD_77433 | JGI IMG/M metagenome (GOLD analysis project Ga0068630, IMG submission 77433) | Clean room microbial communities from NASA Spacecraft Assembly Facility at Jet Propulsion Laboratory, Pasadena, California, USA -... ... | reverse complement strand
AATGGCAGCCGTATGTGTAATGTAAAGTGCGTGTGTTTTCTGTTTTGTATTTTTGTGATGGTTGATAAGAATAAATATTCTGTTTAATCCACTGTGTTTTACTGCTGTAAAAGTAAAACTATCAAAAATTGTGAACGTATTCTTGATATTTCAGTAATATTTCATCTGATTTAAAGACTCTATAGCTATTCTTAAGTAGAAGCAATGCTGAAAACTTTACTCCGCACATTTAAAAGTTTAGTATTAGCTAACATTTAAAAATTTCAACAACGTCGACAGGTTTAAAAAATTATTAACCATTGGAAAATGGCTTTTACTCCGGTTGATAAAATTGTCGTTGAACGTTTTCATCTTTGATCGATACCACGGCAACCGTTTTATTATCTCTACTAATAATAAAGCAGAGAGTATGTGTGTATATTTGTTTGTATGTATGTTTGTCAGCTGACTTTAGCATAGAAAAAAGGCACACAGAGACACAAAATTTGGCACACAGGTAGAGTTTCGTCCCTATTTTTGCACCTCGAAGGCGGAATTTTAAAATTTTAATTAGAACGTCTGTAATTAAATTAAAACATAATTAACAGTTCATTTTACCCCTGGAATGGCAACAATAAATCAATTGCATTTCGCGTGCCCGTTAAAGCTAGCGTTATAATTTATTCATTGTTATGAAAAGGCGTTGCCATCTAATTCCTCCTAAATTCATTGTTATAACTTTATATTCGATGTGCGTGTTTCTTTGTTTATACATTCATAGCCTTCATATCCAGCCATTAAGACTAATAACATTTCGCGTCGTTTTTCTAACTGTCTTTCTGGCAACGGTTAATCCACGAAGTTTAATAATTTTCATATATTTTCACTACAATTATATGTTTCAATGTCGTTTTTCTAATTTTCTTAGAGTCCACCCCGCTTAAACGAACATCAGCGGTTCCAACCTACATTATTCGATTAAGCCTGGAAATTCGATTAGGCGGTGAAACAAATATAGGCGGTAAAGGGAGTGTGATTATGCGACCAAAAACCGAAAATATTTGCAGTAATACTCGCGATAATTTTACCTTTTTAGTTTTAAAGTAAAACGTAGTTATTACATTATTTTAATTAACTTAATTGTAACTTCTAATTGTCTTACTGGTAACGGTTAATCCACGAAGTTTAATAATTTTCATATATTTTGACAACAACTATATGTTTCAATGTCCTTTTTCTAATTTTCTTACAGTCCGCCCCGCTTAAACGAATATCAGTGGTTCCAACCTATATTATTCTATTAAGCCTGGAAATTCGATTAGGCGGTGAAACAAATATAGTCGGTAAAGGGAGTGTGATTATACGACTAAAAACCGAAAATATTAGCAGTAATACTCGCAATAATTTTACCCTTTTAGTTTTACAGTAAAACGTAGTTATTACATTATTTTAAATAACTTAATTTAAAGTATAGTAAATTCTTTAAAACTTCTGATAAAAAATTTTTTGATGCAACTCTGCTCAGTTTCATAATTAATATTGGTGATAAGAAGTATTAAATTTTCAAATTTCCATTCTTCTAGAATTTTCTGTGCATTGCGATTAATGCACAACTATATGTTTCAATGTCGTTTTTCTAATTTTTCGATGTCGTTTTTCGTTTTTCAAACGACATTTTTAATGTCGTTTTTCGTAATTTCACACTTGCGTCTGTGAAATATGAAAGTCTTTGGCAATTCCGACTTGCGTTTTACGATTTTTAATTTGCTCTAGAAATATTAATTTATCGCATAAACGAAGATTTTTACGTTTCGCATTATCGGGTTTCGAGATAAATTTCTTTCAGAATAAAGTGCTTTCGACAGTGTGTAAAAATGCAATAACGCACGACCATTGACTTGAGCTGTTGAAAATGACCCCCACTAGCTGTCACAAAAAGAGGGTGCAGGTAGGGGACTAATAGGTCGACAAGGGGGCAAGAGTATGTCACCCTTTTTCAGTAGAAGGATCCAGATATTCTTTTCAAACAAAACAGAAGGAGAAAAAGTAAAGATAAATGTTTCCTTCACACACATTTTTACTTTGATTTTTTTTACATTGACATTTTTACATTCGATTATCCGAGGACGGCCTCTGAAGATTTTCCGTTAAAACGGGGAAAATTAACATTGATCCTATGGGAATAACTTTGGTTCTAAAAGATTTTATTCTAATAAGCGGGGTATTCGCTTATCCGTGTCCTCAATAAGTGGCAACAACTGTACTGGCAACGATTAATTTATTGTATTTTGCGTTTCCGCTAAAACTAGCGGGCTTGCACGCTAGTAATAAATAAAAAAGAGGAAAAAAAATCCAAAAATTAAAATGGAGTTTAGTTGTTTAGTTTTTTTTCTATATTTTTCTTCCATAAGATAATATTTTAACACGGCGAAGGTATGAAATTTAGCGTTCTGGTACAGAAAAATACGAAGGACAAAACCTCATTGCCAAATTTTCTGGCTTATTTTCCGGAATAATTTTTTTATTTAGAAAAGCGATATTTATTTTATAATGCAAAATGCTTCTGCTCAGTCTAGAATCTGGCAACAAAATTCTCAAAACCTTTAAATCTTTGATGCATGAATGCCATGACAAAGATTTTGCTCATAATAGAAGCAGTGGATAATTAAAATCAACGCAGAGTTTAATTTTCCTATATTTTTCAATAGAAAATCTTTCTACCGGTTACAGTTGGAAACACCATTTTCCAATGGCTGAAAACTCCGGCACCAAGACAGTTCTAAAAGATTTTTATGTTTGATTTCTTTATACATTCTAGCCAGAGCTTTTAAAAATGCTGAGACCTTCGTATTCAAACTTGTTAACTAGTACTTCAGACACTTAATTCAGTTTTTGTTGTACGAAGATTAAATTTTCGTTTTAGATCAGGTGTAGATCTTCCATTTTTCGTGTGGCTCCTTGTTTCAACTGATCCTAAATAAACAGCATTTCATATTTCTGTCTATTTTTAGACTAGGTATAGTTTTAGTTATATTTCAGTACTTTCACTTCAAACTTGCCAGTTTATAAATGAAAAATATGCGTGTAAGTTACAGCAGGGGAGCCATAACATAATTGTTTTAATCCAACGATGCGGCACTTAAGCGGTAAGCTCATGGCCCTGGGGATCGCCAGAATGGATGGTCAAATTGTGAGTCCGCCATCGTTGCCCCTAACTGGACTACACAGAGATGCACTTATGTCTCACTTTGGAGTCGAACCAGGACCCATGGCTAAGGAAGCAGAAGCGCTATCCACAGTGCCCACTGGGCGGTTATAATATAATTATATGAGTTAAAATGATATTCTGCAGATTATGCGTGATATTGAGAAAAATATCTTTATTGGGGTTATTCCATGGCTGTTGTTTATATAATTACCGCTGTAGACATAGTTTGGGAAGCATATATGAACACTTAATTAACTACGAATCTGAAGTTGAATGTTTACTTTTTTGTTTGTTCTCCTTTATTTACATTCATCTATTTTTTAATGCATTTTAAATTATTTTTTTACGTTTGTTTATATTAATAGAATTCGTTATCATAATGTATTTTTATCAAAAAGCTATCTTTATTAAGCAATCTGTATTTTTACTAGATTTGTATATGTCCAAGCTTCGCTATTTCTACAACTTGTATAATATTTGACATCAAATAATGATGAAAAGGAACATTTTCCTCTGCTTTTCTAGAGATTTGTGACGTTACTGAATTACATATAATTCAGGGTGTAATGAAACTTAAAATGTTTAATTAATTTTCTTTTATATTCTTCTTATTATTATTCTTGTTATCTATGCTTTTTCTTTCGAATTTTGCTTGTGCATTAAATATTTCTACATATAAATGTGCAAACAAAGTGCAGCATTGAGTTCTACAAATACGAATGTGCGATCATTCAACAGAGGTTTATTTGCAATTAAAACGCAATTTACATTGTAAAAGTTTTATCCCGAGGTTTTGATTATTTGAAGTACCTACACGGGAAATGTTTTTTCATAACGTTACTTTGAATGATTGTGAGTAAACCTATGATATTTCTCAATTTTTGCGTTTCTTGTACGTCTAGTATATAAAAGGTTTGTTTTTCAAATTTCAGGTTTCATTTTCGTTTCTAGTGCGTCTAGTATTTAAAAGGTTTCTTTTTCAAATTTCATGTTTCAGGTTTCATTTTCGTTTCTAGTGCGTCTAGTATTTAAAAGGTTTCTTTTTCAAATTTCAGGTTTCAGGTTTCATTTTCGTTTCTAGTGCGTCTAGTATTTAAAAGGTTTCTTTTCCAAATTTCATGTTTCAGGTTTCATTTTCGTTTCTACTGCGTCTAGTATTTAAAAGTTTTCTTTTTCTTATTAGTGTAATTATTTTATAACATCTGAAATTAGTTATATTCAACGAGAAAACGAACTAATATAACGTTACACGAAAAAAATTAAAAACTTCTAATAGGAATTTAGTGTCGGGCAAACATGTAGTCACGTAACCGTGTGTCGGGCAACTGAGTATCGGGAAACCAAATGTCTCCGTCGTAACCGAATTCAAAAGATGCAACAGTTTTTTCAAAACACATTATTTATTATGACTGTTAATTAACATACACATTACGACTCAATTACGAATTATTAAATAAATAAAAATTACTTTTTACTGTGTACAGTGCCTTAAATTCTCGTAATATAAGTCTCAAATAGAAAAACAACTGGAAGGAACATTTTTTTAAAACGAAGCCTTACTAGCTTAAACATAAAATGAATATTTTATTTAAAGTTGAATGACAACATCATGTATGAAAATACATATGAAGATACATATCATGTGAAAGATTTAAGGTTTCAAAAATGTAAATGCGAAAAAAGGATAGATGATTCAAAACTGTATTAGTGATTAGTAGGGGAAACTAGGGAGGTTTGACCCACCCTACTTTTTTCACATTTAAACATTTATTCAACTGATGAGCAGCAGATGGTAGAACAATATCAAGTAGAATAATATGTTATTTCTGTTTGTTAGTCATTTGCAAATAGAATTTAGGAGAAATCACAAGTGATAGTTTTTTCAGCCCAAAAAATTTTTTTTGATGTTGCACGTTCATCTCTCCTGTGTCATTTGCCAGCAACATATATAGAATTACGTTTTATGTTTATATACTTAAATTAGCATGCTAAAAGACAATGAAGTTGCTTTTTACTTAAACTTGTGATTTTAGTGTGTTTTCTTAACTTTTTTCCCACATGGTTGTTAAGGGAGGTTTGACCCACCCTACTTTTTTCATATTTAAACATTTATTTAACTGATGAGCAGCATATGGCAGAACAATATCAAGTAGAATAATATGTTATTTTTGTCTGTTAGCCATTTGCAACCAGAATCTAGGAATAATAACAAGTGATAGTTTTTTCAGCCCAAAAATTATTTTTACTGCTGTAAGTTCATCTCTCCTGCGCCATTTGTTAAATAAAAAAGTTATTGTTTTCTTTTCAATACAATTATTGTCTATTGCTTGTAATAATTTATCTCTAGACATTTAATTATTGCATCATGACTTTTATTAACTTTAAATTCATGTGGGTCAGACCTCCCTCATAGTGGGTCAAACCTCCCTCAAGTGGGGAGGTTTGACCCAGTTTGGACACTCTTGAAATGTAGATAATTGTAGAAAAAAATGTAGATAATTTAAGAGGAAAAAAAATGATGTAAAAAGATGCCAAACATTATAAGCTAACAAATAAAATCAAATTTGAAATTTGATTACGTCCCAAAAAAATAATAAAAATACTTTTGTGAAAAGTGGGTCAAACCTCCCTAGTTTCCCCTATATCATAATCACAGTACTATTATGATATACTAATATTAATGATAGTATTAGTAATTTCAAATATATATATTAGTATTATTGGTATATGAATTGATTGTGAAAGAAAATATGTACAACGCATGATTTCTCTAAAAAACGATTATAGGTAAAACAAATCCGTTGTAAACATTTGCGTCTTAATAAACTGCTTCTCAGAGGTAATAATCTAGTTAAAAATTATTTTTTGAGGTGTATATTTCGACATTTATTCTTTCCAATTTGCTATACATTTTTAATTAATATTTCTTTCTATGTTTCTATCATATTTTCATTGATAAGATTTTGAATATTTTCTTTTAATTGGTAAATTATAATACTTTTGCAATTGTTATCTTCATTTTGAATGCATTTTTTTCCTTTTGAGCATTTCACTTCTATCATTAACGTAAGGAATAGCCTTTTTTATGAGAAGCAATGACATGCATATAAGCACACTTTGGATGTGAAAAGAAATTAAAATCCATGTTTAATTTGTTTCTTCAGTTTTTTTTACATTTTTCACACATAAACGTAAACTTAAATATGGTTTTTGTAAAGCTATTTCTCAATTTTATGTATTCCGCAGTTCTATTTGTATAAATATTCAAAATATCTTTCTAATCAAAGCTTTCTAAATTGTTTATGCAAGCAAATATATTGATGTCAACAATTTAAGTAAGGAAATAGAGAATTGTATTTCATATAACTAACAACGTTAAAAATAAACAACCTTTTGTTTTCGAAAAGCTCATGAAGTACAAGAAAGAAAGAAATTTGTTTTTTCTTATTTATTTGATGCTTTTTCAGTCTCATTTACAAAGCCATATAATTAAAAAGTGTTATGAGAGTGAAGTTTCACACGCATAAATACTAAAAAAATCTGTTAAGTCATAAAAAATGCATTTAACAACAATTGATTTGCAATATTAAAACATTCTGCCTACACTTCCTCTTGTTAACAAACGATGAGTTTATTATAACATGGCGTTTCAACATCTTTGCTTTGTGGTAGTCAGTTGTATTATTTCGTTATATCAAGCAGTTATTTGATGCTTGTTTTTCTTGATTAAAAATATTCGTTTCAGTCTCGACGCAAGACAAGTCTGTACAAATCAAAGCTGGCTAAATTTGACCAGTCAATACCCACTGACTATTATTTGCATTGGCTGTTGCCACTTCATTTCCGTTTCAGTTGTTATTGATGTATATTTACATGTGAGACTTTACTATTCGTATCATATCATCATAGTCATCATAATTCATATATGATTCTTTAATTGATGGAATACTGATTATTTTGACCTACCAAATAGTTACTGATGCTTATTTGTCTTCATTTAAAAGCTTGGTTTCGATGTTCACACAAAAAGTGTGCTAGTAAATATTGACATACTGATACTTGCACGCGTCATTGCATTTTCATTTAAGATTTTTTTAGTATTTGTCCAATAGATTTCGATTGTCCTTCATTCACTATTCAATTCTGTAATTGATAGAATTTATGTGTTATATTATGATATGCTGTTGTTGTTACTGCTTGTCCCCACTTGACCAACTGCATGATCGGGTAAAGTCCTTTATGGGTGATAAGGTGAGGAGAGCGATTTCCATTTAAGCGAGAACCAGTGGGTGAAAGTCCGACTTGGCTCAGATTCTTGCATCTCTTAATTTTGAGCCAACTTTCCGGTGACAGACCGTCATATGGCTTGGCACCCCCAGAGGTATAATTGAGACATGGAGGACATTGGAGCCACGACAGATTTTACGCGCGCCAGCTCCCTTTAGCGAACACGGTCCTGCGTGCCAACCAGATGGCGAGAGGTGGCCACCCTCCCTAGCACTGGCCTCCGGCTTTGCTGCAACGCTTTCGGTGTTCCATTGGGAACCGAACTTCTACCAACTGATCCACATCAAGTACATATACATTTTTGCCAGTCGTATCAATGTCACACTCTTTTGGGTCTAATCTTATTAATTTATTTTTAATTAATAGAGGTCCGTTTCCTTCTTTCCTAAATTATATAGGAAAATATGACTCACCAAATTGCATATGCTCCGGTTATGGCGATGCTTTGCACTATGCTTGGGATTGCTCCGTCACAAAGGAATATCACTTTGTCAAACTATCTTTAAATTCAGAAAATATTTGGTTATCTAATTTAATTAAATATACCAGTAATAAGACCAAGATATGTAGATTAGTAAAGTGGTTATCAGACAATGAGAGTTTCTTGAGACCAGTTTAAAGTTTATACCTTCCAAACCAGCTTTCTTTTATGTTATTACTTTTTTTTAAAGTTTGTATATAATTCTAAATTTATTATTATTTTTCTAAGGTGTTAATTTATTATGTTTTTTTCTTTATTTTAAAATTCTATACTAAATTATTTTATAAAACGTTCTTTTTACTGTTCTCTTTAAAATTATTAATTTAATAATTTATGATAGTCTCAAAATTCGTTCAAAAATTGCAAATAATATCTGTATTCTGTATACTGATATATATTAGTATCTGTTTAGCATAGAGGTTATCACTGCATGTTAATTTTGTATTTAAATTATTTATTTTATATCAACGATCCTCGGTGAAATAGGCCGTTGGTTTACCCCCCCCATACTTGTATATAATATACATGCTACTTATTTCATTCCATCCATATTGTAATATGATATATTTATCTTTTGTAACTTATATGAATTTAAATAATTCCTATTTTCCTGTTGGTGGTCCCGGATTGGGCCATTATGCATGGGTTTTGTTGGATTGTAGATTTTCGTTCGACGAGGAATTGAATTCAAAAGCTTACGCCGACTCCTCGTCGAAGGTGAAGTGATCCACATCGGGACATAATCATATGTAGCGCAGTCATTTATGCATGTCTTCATTAAAAAGGTTTTTCAATGTTCAAACTGGATTTTTTACATCGAAAAAGTGAAACCTGGCCTAAGTAAGCCAGTCGGTAATGACAGACTCATATTTGTACGTTTCTGTCCATGTCAGTTCCTACTGATATTTATGTATGAAATTCACTGGATTATTTCAATGCACATCAAGCTATTACTGATGCTTTTATTGCCTTCATGCCTTCATTAAAGCTTTGTTACCATTTTTCGAATCAATCTCGTTTTCTTTCTTCGTTTACTATGTGTGGTCCGAACCAGTGAAATGTTTAAGCTCCTTGAATCAACGAATGAAAATCAACGTTCGTTGCAGCGATTCAGACACAAGTATATGTATCCAGATTTATAAATTCCACAAAGAATGCATTTAAGTAGTTTATATATAAAATTTCTAAAACTACTTTTCTATCTACTCTAAAACTTGAAACGTTGAAACGTAAGCTTATGAGGTTTGAACTTATTGATTATAGAAATATCCTTTCAACATCCTGTATTTAGTAATTTATAAGAAAAATATAACAAGGGCTGTTTTTTTAAAACCTCCAATTGACTATAAAAAAAGTTTATTTTGATTTAACATGTGGTGCCGCCTGCATCAAAAGACTGTTCTTTGCGAAACGTCGTAATGCCTGAAGCAGTTTCCCGCCTTCACAAAAAGCCCGCGAACCGTTCCGCGCCGGCGGGAATCACAGCAGAATTTTAGTCTCTTGCACGGAAAAGCGCGGCAGAAGATCCACCTATAAAACCAGAGGTTCCAGCAGAATCAAGAGAGCTGACGACGACGATGATCAAATAAAGACGTTAAAGTTTTACCGTAGGAGTTTTTGCATTTAAGATGCAGACGGCATCTTTGTTCCAATGCATAATTACTTTTAATTAAATGTTTCCATTTCTCTTTAACTTTAAATATTTTGCTTTCGCTTTATTAAATCGCATCATTTAAAATCATCACCCTGATTCATTATTGGAAGACATGCCCGTACTAAATAACATAATAATTTTACTTCCAAAACTACAGCTGGTCTCTACTTATTCTTCTTCATAATCGGCAAAACGGTTGAAGTATTTGAATTAGTCATGTCGCGACACAGGCATCTCGTTACCGTCTGCAGAAAAGTCAGCTACCAGCTACCAACGAGGACCGATACGGTTTGACGGCATTCATAACTATGCGCTGGAACTGCTTTAATAATCGTAAACCATCGTTTACCTCTGACCTTCTGACCGATAGGGTCAACGAAGTCTACAGTTGTAACAGACTTGCACCCTTCTCCATCTTCACCAAGGACGTCGGTTCACTTTTCATTAAATTGTTTACTCTATATTCCTGTACGCTTTATTCACACTGCGATAGATTTCAGCAACCCTAAGTCCTTCTGCTTGCGGGAAACGGATTACACGTCGTAACTCACATTTGCATCGATCGTAACCAGGGGCGCACACATTGGGAGGGTCCACAGGGTCCGGACGCCCCCCCCCTAGAAACAGCTTTATAATTCCCTTTTTTATAGGTAATTTTAGAATTTGTCTTTTTTCAATAGTAACCTAACCAGTTTCAGAATTCAGAAAGTCCTTTCGAGCATTCCTGTCTAGATAACTAAACAGCAAGGTAGTTCAGGGAAATACTGGAACCCCCATAGTTCCAATATGCCTGTCTAGGATGAGATATTTCTGCCTTTTAGCGGAATTCCCCATTTTGAGATTTTGTAAAAATTTCGAGTTTAGCCTTTTTTCTGTCAAAATCCTGTTTTTCCTGTGTTCTGATTTAAGAATCTGCAATTCAAAATTTACGGATGGGGCATACTGTAAATACTGCGCCTTACTGTGTCCATCCGCTTGAAATATGTTTAACAATAAAAATAAAAATGAAGAAAAAATTGTACTACCCATGTTTTAGATGCAAATGCAGTCAAAGAAAATTCGTGAAACAGGAAGATATTTAATTCTTTGATTAAAACAATTATTTTATATGTTCTAAGTAAAAATGGCTACTTGTTTTTTAAATAAAACTATGTTTTTATTAAAAATGACTATGTTTGTATTTAAATGGCACAAGAGATATTCCTGTGTCTGTCAGTCTTGTTTGCGTACCCTCCTAATTTTAGTTTTTGGACACCCCTCCCCCCTTGGAAAATTTTCTGTGTGCACCCCTGATCGTAATGGCCATGTTCAAGTACCCAATACCATACCATACCAAGTATCAACACCATACGTTTGATGCAACGGAGCCGACAACTATAGAGGTTGTTGTGGGGGAGCTGAGCAATTTCTCGATTCACAAATCTGGCTTTTGCTTATTTCGTATTCCCTTAGGAGGCTAAAAAAACAGCCCTTGTAGTCGAAACCTCACTAAAAAATTCAAATAGTATTTTAATGTGTGATTTATTTGTTTCTGTATTTTCACAGATGGTGGCGTGTCCGTGGACAGAGTGCCTCTTCAGTAACCCACCAAGAAAACATAAAAAAAATCGAGAAGGTTAATTCTAAAGATTTATAAATGACTTTCAGTGCATTTATTTTGTTTCAGTATTGTTTTACAACGTTGGAAGTCCAAACGAATGTATTGAACCACTTTTGAATTTTTGAATAAATTTTTGTGATCTGGTTTAATTATTTTTTGAGTAATTTGCTTTATTTTTTGCTTCTCTAGCAATCATCCTAATACTCTTTAACTACCTGCTTTATACCCTGTATGCTGCATAACACTTACTAACATATACTATGCATAAAATAAAATTCATTTTAGTGCACGAATATTGTAAAATTTTTACCATTTTCAGAAAAGTTAGAATTTTATGGGACGTTTTCATTGGGAACACTCAAATTGCGTCATCAAATTATTAAATATTAATGGTTTAACTTGGATCTGAAAAGATATCAAGTGTGAAAAGAAATACTTTTATTTTTATTAACCATGGGAAAATGGTTGTT
>Ga0068630_1000545_pt1 | contig 11721 bp, 12 predicted proteins | sample InSIn4gowninarea_FD_77433 | JGI IMG/M metagenome (GOLD analysis project Ga0068630, IMG submission 77433) | Clean room microbial communities from NASA Spacecraft Assembly Facility at Jet Propulsion Laboratory, Pasadena, California, USA -... ... | reverse complement strand
TTTTTTTTTTAAAAATGTTAAAAAAAAAAAAAAAAAAATTTACCTTGATTTTTTTAAATATTGATTTAAAAGTTATGGTAAATAGATGGGTCATGACAATTGTGAAGAGACTTTGTCGCTAGTGGCCATGCTCAAGTCCATCCGCATACTCTTATCCATCGATGCATGTCTCGTTTTTGTTTGGTAAAATGAAAAACATTACAATGAAAAATCTTGTCACTTCTAACAAAAAAACTAGGAAGCTTGTCCTTAAACTATGAAATGATACAAGAAGGGTGGCCAAGACGATAATGCCACAGTCTCATTGGACAAAATAGGAGAAACATTACAAAAATAACTAGAAGGTAAAGAGTCTGCCTTGAATCATGAAAAACTCAGATAATAGAGATTACCAATCCTTTTACTCGTCCAAATCTTCTGGCCCTGAGTAGTGTCCTGAATGACACAATGATTAGCATAGAATATTATCGAGCACGACTGACTTTGAGTGAGAGGACTAGCATATATTAAATTATATCTAAAAGTGGGCACATACAACACCCTGATGAGAATTAGAGAAATTGTTAAATGAACTGTGCCAATCTTAGAAATTGTAGCATTATGTCCAGTAGGTAAAACAACATAGGTAGCAGATAAACTATCATCAAATGATTCCAAAAAACTCTAATCATGGCAAACATGATGCGTAGCACTAGAACCAAAGTATCCAGACATGATATGGTATAAAAGTAGAAGTACCAATAAAATTTGAAACTATTGGTTGGTTGCTGATGTTATTCTTGAGTCTCATGTGAAAGACCCTACAATTGTTTACTAAGCAAAGAGATCAAATTTTGACCCTAATTAGCAAACAAAGAATTCAAGGGAGAAAAAGTAGTATTAGAAACATGATATGAACTAGTCTGATTAACATGAGCTTTCGAGTGGCTTGGCTGAGTGCTAGCATGTCCTTTGGAAAACTCTCCATTACGATTCTTGTGCTAGAAACTTGGTGGATAACCATACATCTTGTAACATTTATCCACTATATGTATAAAGAATTACCCAGTGTGTAACAAAAGTTTACACAACTTAAATATCCACAAACTTTGACATAATTTCTACATGGAACCAATAAGAGGTTTGGAGTAATAACCTCTTGCAGACCAATTCAACCATATAAATTTTTTAGCTACTTCAAAACAAGTAACTGAATGGTAAAATTACATATATTCAATGATAGAACCCAAATTAAGCATGTGTATGCTAGAAGGGTTAAAAGGGTCTTTAAGAGAAATGAGTTGACAAAAGGGAACACAAAAGGCATGAAGGGGGCTAAGCTATTAGGAGTGGGGTGATAATAATTTGTTATATAAGCTGGTTGGGGGCTAGAGGGTGAGGATTGAGAATTTTTGAGAGTGGATAACTTGGGAGGCACTGGGTCCTCAAAACCCAGATAATATCGTTTTCTTTTCTGTTTGCTTTGTGGTTCATTTCCATTGCTGTTAGATTACTTCAATCCTTCTTTGTACTAAGATCTGGGAGAAGTAATACAATCTGCCTTTTATTTTCCTTGCTAGTCTGGTATATAGGTTTCTTTGTTTTGGCTATTTCTCTATTATATCTAGGTTCCCATCAATTTGGCATCAAAGCAGTGATCCATGGTGAAAATTTATGATGCTTAAGTGGGGGAGAGGTTCTCTTCCTTGGAGAGGGATATGGAATCATTACAGCAAACGGTTACCGTTCTTGATGTGTCTATAGACTTGATTCATGAGATTCAAGCAGATATGGCCTTACTTAAGGATAAAGTGGTGGAAATGGGAAATAATATGAATGTGATGCAGAAATCCTTGCATTGAATAGAAGAGATGTGGGCAAGGAAATTTAATAAAAAAACGCGATTTGGACGCAGGGGGATCTCACGGTAATTCATTCTGGAATTCTACAGGTTTTGATCGGGGACGAATGGAGCATAGGGGAAAGAGGTTTAAACTATTTCTATTTGAAGGGGAAAATCCCTTTGGTTGGCTCTTTCGGGCTAAACGCTGTTTCGCGGTCAATGGAATAGCAGAGGGGGAGAAAGACTTCGCGGCATCAGTGTGCTTGGAAAGGCAAGCATTGAATTGGTTCCAATAGACTGAAGCATAAGCTCCTTTCCTGTCTTAGAGGGAATTTTGCACCGTGCTTCTAGGGCGATTTGGTCGCGCACATGATGGGATCCAACGGAGCAGCTTTTGGGCATCAAGCAAGACTCCACTATAGTGGAGTACAGAGCTCGGTTTGAGCAGTTTGCAATGACGTCTCGAGGCTTGCCGGATGCTGTGTTTAGAGGAGCTTTTCTAAATGGTTTGAGAAAAGAGATTCAAAGTGATGTGAAGATCCTTTGAACAGTGGATCTCCAAGAAGCCATGTCTTTGGCTCAAGAAATTGAAGAAAGAAATGACCTCATGGAGCAGTATTGGAAGAATCGATTGGGCCTGGTTTCAAAAAGTGAGGGAATGGGCCTGGGTGTTAAATCTAAGGCAAACCCAACCTTGTGGGGTGAAATCTCTCTTAGCCCAGCCTATATGAACCAGTCGGCTAGCCTTAGACCATCTCCAATGGTAACGCCAATTTGGCGTAAAACACCATTTTGGTACAAAATTGCACTCCAATGGGACACCAAATCTCACACCATTTTGGTGTGGAGGAATAGTACGACACCAAATTTGGTATGGCACTATTCCTCCACATCAATTTGGTGTGAAAATTTTTTCCTTTCAGTTTAGACCATTTTTTGTTCTTTTTCAAAATAAACCTTCTATTGTAGCCCTTAAATTAATTTTATCACATTTATATCCTTATTTTTGTTATTTAAATTTTTTAATTTTCATTTATGTTAATTTGATTATTATTTATATAAATATTTACTCTTGAGTTGTTGTTGTTTTTGTTTTATTATTATTTTTATGGCATTTTATATTAAACGTAATGTTTTTTTTATATATATTAAATGTAAGGTTTACTTGGTTTATTAAATGCGCAATTTTATTAAATTAATATAATATTCTAAGTTATTATTAGTAATTAATTAATAAAATATATAATACCCCATATTTAATTAATACATATAAAAATAATTAATGAAATAAATTAATTGTTGAGAATTACTAGAAAGAGAAAGAAAGAGAATATTCTAAGGAATATTCTTTTTGGTGTTACACCAAATTGGTGTTTGTGGTTGGAGATGGTCTTAAGGATTCATTCAGCTGCAATATTCTTTTGCAACACAACCATAACCCCTAAACTCAAGGGAGGGCTAGCGAGATCAATTTTTTCAGTGATTGACCGACGCAGAACTAGAGCATCGACAAGCAAAAGGCATGTGCTTCCGTTGTGATGAAAATTTTGCTCCACGTCATCGTTGCGTAAACAAGCAACTGCAAGTTCTGCTGTTGTCTGAGGATGATTTGGACCCAATAACAGAGTTTTCGGATATTGACCAGGCTAGTCCTAATTCTCCATCGTTTTCCTCTCTCAATTTATCTTTTAATTCCTTGATGAGTTTTACCTCGTCCCATACCATGAAAGTTAGGGGACAGTTGAGTTCTCAGGAGGTTGTAATCTTGATAGATAGTGGGGCTTCCCACAGCTTTGTTGCCTCTAAACTGGTTTAGGAACTAGAATGAAATGTGAAGCTACAGTTGGGTATGGGTTTCAAGTGGGTAATGGAATGAACTCAAGCAACAAGGGGTGTGTCAAGGAGTTTGGGTACTAATTCAAGGCTGTGAAGTAGTGGACGATTTCTTCCTATTCGAGCTGGGCAACGCTAACATGGTGTTTGGTGTGACTTTTGTCGCGAGGAAGCTCTAAACCCAGATAGGAAAAGGTACGATGAGGTCACATTTGACTTGAATCTACTGGTATTCCCTCCTATTGCTTTGATTTGAGGGTTTCCATGGCTAGGGATTTTGGAAGTCCTAGTAGTGGGTTTTCGGGTTTGCTATTTTGGGTCTCAAAATTTGACTTTTCGTTCTATTTTCGTCATATTAAAAGTTTTTCTATTGTGATATTCTAATAATGATACATTGGGTGTTTTGATTGTAATTTATTGGTGTTTGTCACGTGCAAACTGCTTCTTGTTATTTTTATTTTGTTCTATTATATGCTTGTCCTCAATTTTTAGACTATATCGATGATTTTTATATTCTATTTTATTTATATATAATCTGATTTTTATTTTGAAATATAATGGTTTTGATTTTATAAATTTGATTACTGTTTGAAATGATTAGAGAAAGTGTGTCTAACTTTTTTTTTTTTTTTTACCTGAAACTGTTAATGTTATTGCGTATATAGCCTTTCTTTGGTAGTCTACACAATAAAACTTGTTATTCGTAATTACCATATTTCCCTAACTATGCGTTTTCTTGAAATTTTAGAGTTTGGGTAGCCCACTGCGTTTCGATACCAGTACTGTTGGTTTTGGATTTGGAGTGCTTTATTTCTGGTATGTTGTTGATCTATTCATGCTAAGTTTATACTATGTGTATTAGTTCTACTACGCTGTCTAGTTTAATTTCTAATGGACTGTTTTTTTTTTTTAAGTATTTGTTTTTGGTATTCCCAAAATGATGAAAATGTTTGTATGTTTTCTGTTTGTGTCTGAAGTAGTTGCCTTTGTATATTAACCTTAGATAGATTTTTGTTTCTGGTACATATATTTTACTGCTTATGTTATGTACTTGCAATTCATGTTGCTTTCTTACTTGCCTTACTGCGTTTCTGGTGTTTTTAGTTTAACTGTTTCTGTTCTCTTTATGCATTAAAGGTAATCATGTTTATGTTATTAGTGATTATTAACATTTAACTAACTATGGGAAATTCAATCAGGTGTTAATAATCTGAAACTTCATAACTAATACTCATTATGGACAAATCATGGATGTATGCTTATAGATTATCATCAAAATATGAGGAAGGGGTAGAATCATTTATTAACTTTTCTATTCTCAATTCCACAAAGTTAAATCTAATCAGATATCCTTGTATAAAATGTGGTAACTTGAAGTTCCTAGATCCCAAAACTATAAAAGATCATTTGTTTGTGAATGGTATCTTAGAGTCATATACAACTTGGTTTTGGCATGGCGAAACAAGTGGGAGGGTCCATGTTGAAGGGGATTCTGAATCTGGTTTTGAATATGGGGATGGGTTAGATGCTGTGGATATGGTTGAGGTAGGTTTTAGGGAGTATGATAACAAACCAGACTCGTTTATTAAGCTCTTGGCTAATGCAGAGAAGCCACTTTATAGCGGGTGGTCTACACATACTATTTTGTCTACTTTCACATTTGGAGAATTTTGCATACAATCGGTGCTCCTTCAATGTTTGAAGTGCAACCCTCAAGTACTCTGCATGTTCCTCCTTACCCCTTGAGTAAATCAAGATATCATCAATGAACACGATCAAAAAATTTCCAGATATTCCTTGCATACTCGGTTCATCAAATCCATAAAGGCTACTGCAGCATTGGTGAGTCTGAATGGCATCACTAAGAACTCGTAATGTCCATATCTGGTGCAAAAAGCCGATTTTGAAATATCCTCCTCCTTTATCTTTAGCTGATTGTAACCTGACCATAGGTCGATCTTGGAGAATAATGATGCTCCTTTCAATTGGTTGAACAAATCATCAATTCGAGGTAAGGGGTATATGTTCTTGATCGTCACCTTGTTTAACTCTCGATAATAGATGCACATTTTCAGTGTGCCATCTTTCTTCTTCACGAATAACATAGGTGATCCCTATGGGGAATGACTGGGTCGGATAAAACCCTTGTCAAGTAGTTCTTAGAGTTGAGTTTGTAGTTCCCTTAATTCTGTCGGTGCCATACGATATGGTGCTTTCGAAATAGGTGTGATCCCTAGTAGTAGCTCGATCTCGAACGTTATTTCGCGATCAGGTGGAATTCCAGGTAAATCTTCAGGAAATACTTTGATGAATTCGTTTACCACCAGCACATCTTCTAGCTCGGTTCTGTCCTTCTGGGTCTATCAACAATATTGGCTAGAAAACCAACACAACCGTTGGCTAACAATTTTCTTGCTTTCATTGTCGATATCACCATCTTCTGTTTCCTGCATCCTTTGCTATTAAACTCGAACTGATCCTCACCGGGCAGTTTAAAGTTGATTGATCTAGCCTTACAGTTAATTGTAGCTCCGTACTTACTAAGGAAATCCATTCCTACGATCACGTTATAGTCAAACATATCTAGAATGACTAGATCAACACTCAATTCTCTCCCAGCGATAACTATTGGTACTGCACGTAACCAATAGTTGGATAACATAACATCCCCAGACGGTAAGGCTATCCTAAAAATTTGACCTATTTTATCTTTTCCTCTATCTACACAATCAACAAACACAGTTGAGGCAAAAGAATGAGTTTCCCAGAATCAAACAGCACATTAGCACATTTAAGCTGACCTGTGACAACTTTAAAGGTGCCTGCTTTGGCATCATCCTTCATGTAAGCATAAATCCTTGCGTTAGGCTCTGGGATTTCCTTCTTTTCGGGTATATCTGTAGGTCCTTCTATCCTTGCTAGCATCGTTCACAGCTGAGGCCCTTGTTGGCGATTTCCATCCTTTTTATCATTGGTAGAGTTTTTGGTAGGGCATTGTCTAGCGAAATGACCCTCCTTACCGCAGACAAAACAAACCAACATTCCTTTCATGCACTCCCCAAGATGGTTTTTGCCACATTTGTCGCAGGTCAGAAATGGTTGATACTCCCTCTTAATAAATTGTGGTTTGGCATTCTTGGACACAGGGAAATTTCCCTTTCTCTTATTATTATTGTTGTTGAAACTATTCCGCCCTTGCACTTGTCCAATTTGTTGACCTCTATTTCTGTTAAAGAATCCACTACTGTTTCGACAAGCAAGCCCACGGCTATGATCCCCTTGCTTTTTCTTGGTTTCGAACATTCTGGCCTTCATCTCCTTTAGTTGATTCAGGCGATTTTCCGCCATATAAGCTCTTTCAATGTAGTCAACCGTGGTGGTTAGTTGTCCTCCTCCACTTTCAATGGCTAAGGAAATATCAGGCCTAAACATATCTAGCATATGTTTGACTCGTTGCTCTTTTGTTGGTACGAGGTATGGGCACAGTCGGGCTAGCTGTTCAAACTTTTTAACTGCCGTTGCCACGGTTATACCATCTTGCTTCAGTGTTAAGAATTCCATTTGTTGTGCATTTATTGCGGTAGGATTGACGAATTTCCGATTGAACTCCTCCACGAATTCTGCCCAGGTAATGCATTCACATCCCTTCATGCCTTTACAGAGTCCCACTAGTATCTGGCTTCTCTTTTAAACATGAAAAGGCACTAGAAAACCCTTTCATAGTCGTTGAGCTCCATGAATTCCATAATCATTTGCACAGACGATAACCATTCCTCCGCATTAAGTGGATTGTTGGACCCTTCAAACTCCTTCGGGTTCATACTACTAAAGTGTTTATATAGGGGCTCTTACCTCGCAATGGCTGGTTGTGGACCCCTTTCAGGTCCATGTCCTCAAGGTCCTTGTCCTCTACCTATGAGTATTCCCCCAATCTCGAGTCCTCCGTTACTAGCTCCTCCATTATCGGGTCTTCCATTGTTGGCTCTTCCGTTCATTTGTTGTTATTGTAGGGTCTGTATAATAGCAGATTGTTGTTGCATCATTATCACCTGTTCTTCCAGCCTTTGCTGGATGTTAGCTAATATGGCAGCTAGATTCCCATTCTGGTCACCCACATGTTGTTCTTCGTTTTGACTGCGTCCACGTGCCATTTGATCAGGTTACAAATTTGATTATCATATCTCATTGTTAGTATTTGAGTTAGTATGCAATCATTTGCACTCAACAAGTAAGGGTAATCATATATCACGCTATACTGAAATCTTCACAAGATTACAAGCCGAACTAGACTTGGTTTTAAGTGCTATAAAACATGACTCAAGAAAACCACTTTATAGCATAACCAAGCACACATATAAATTCATTCTAAACAAATGTTTCTTCAATTCGTAGTTTCATCAGAATTTTCCTCAGGAACGTTTTCTGGATCTTCTTCTGCTCTCCTCTCATGGAGCATTTCTTTTTCCACTTGAATCATTTTATTTTTCAGATTACGATAATCATAGAGATCATAATTGGCATATATACTAATAGAAAAGGGTACACCACACCAAAACAAATGACACCTATGATTCTCGCTCAACCTGTATGGACATTCTTGTATGACATTTTGATCAAATCTCTCTATATAATCCGTCATCCACTCGTCGAGTATCTGTCCCCAATTGTCTATGATTTGATTGAAAATGACATGTTGCGTAGCAAAACGTGCCATTGCATCATCGATTCTACTCGACGGTCCACAAGGGTACATTGGAGGAGGGAATTGGGCTAAGAACATTTCTGAAAACTCAGACCATGATGTCTACCAAGGGTTAATTCTCAGATATCTATACCACGCTGCTTCCTCTCTACGTAATTGCATGACTGCTAACGAAACCCAATTCATAGGTCAATATCTGGATGCTTCCATAATGGCTTCTATTTCGTGGATCCAGTTTTTGGAATTGTGGTTTGGTGGTTTCCCCGTGTAAATTGGTGCATTGCTACATCGAAATTTGGCAACCCAATCCGGATATTTGTAAGTGACGTGTAGTTCCCATAATGGCCTTCGGTTCGTATTTCTATTTCGATTGTTGCTACCATTTCCTTCAATGGCCATAATTGTATAACATCATACCTTCTTATTAACAATAAGAATATCATACAAAACTAACTTATTTGAGGTATCGGTGATTCGCTACGAGACTCTTGGAAATGTGTGTGGCAGGAACCGCTCTGGTACCAACTGTAACAACTTGGAATTTTCTCAAACATACTCATTTAGAAAAAAAATACAGTTTATTGAAAAATCAGAGTAATTTTTTTTAAAAAAGAAATCTTAACTTAAAACTTTCGCAAATAAAACCAATTTAGTTTGAGAAAAACCGTATCGTCACTACTTAACTAAACCTTTGCCTTATAGAAACACCATTTGTAAAACAGAAGTTTACTAGCAAGTTACCAAACTTGCTAGACTTATAAAGTTTACAAACTAAAAGTAAAATCTTCAAATTACGATTTCCAAATCATAAGTGCAAAATTTAAAATAATATAATCTATAATTCATAAAGCGAAAAATAATAAACATAGCGGTGTCTCTCCATACTCATACCTCCCAAGGCCCGGCCCAGCAAATCCAAACATCTCATCTAGCCTTAGGTACTTGCTTACCTTTAGTACCTACAATATGACCGTAAGTCATGAGCTGAGGCTCAGCAAGTACAAACATAATTTAACAAAAAAGTGCAATACATTCAATACGGATATTCCATCAATCTCATAATCATATTGCAATACATTCAATACGGATATTCCATCAATCTCATAATCATATTGCAAATCATGAAGTATATGCACATAATTTATATAATGCAGACACATTTCATATTATTCCCAGACTTATTCCATATTATGATTATCCATATTTTCTTAAATTTTTAGCCACGTGTATGTACCAAGCGCGCAACCATAGAGTATGCAAATATATTCACCCTGCTTCCACAGGAGTGGGGTATTAGTATGTAAATATATTCACCCTACTTCAACATGAGTGGGGTATTAGTATGCAAATATATTCACCATACTTCAATAGGAATGGGGTAATAAAATAAACAGTATCTTCAAATACTATAGAATGCCTATAAGCACTCTAATAAATGTGGGTATGACACAACAATTTAATTTGTAAGCTATCTCATAAAATTTATCCTTCTTACCAACTTATCATATTTTTGAAGTTCATTGACTAAATAGCTCTGGTGCAACATATTCTACTATGCATAACTTATTCCAAAAGTCAGTTAGCATGACATGTATAAATGCTTATAAAATAACTCATGTCATCATACAAATATGTTGTAGATATCACAATTATCCATCACAATACACAAAAAAATCTTATCACCATATTTAGTACAACACTTCGCACATTCAAACAATACAATCATATTCCAAAATCATTAGGTCATATGAGACTACTATATATTCCTATATTAGTTGCAAAATAGCATAAATCATACATCTACCTAACCCACAATATTCAAACTTAGTCTAACTTTAATTTATCTTTCCAGATTCAATTTTAGTTTCAGTTTCCTACAATTGGTGATCAATCAATACTAGAAAATTAGATCTGAAAATTAATTTGAATATCAAGAATATCCACAAAAGCAAAGCTAAGCAAATATTAAATATGCTGAAAGTTCATGTCAATCCTTCCACAATCCTATCTTAAAAGTTTAGCCAATTAACATGCCTAAATTAATTACACATCTAGAATTAATGACATCCATAATCAGTAAGAAGACGAGTTAAATTAGAAAAAGCAAAAATGGAAAAGTTAAGAAAACTCTTTTGGAACTTCTTGCTTTTCTCCACTTTGTCCTTACCAAAACTCCTTGCTAAATTCTTCTTTTCAGCACTTGTCTCCCCTTTTCAGACCCGCCATAAAGTTCTGCTCATTGACTCCCTCAATACAGTGGCTGCCGTCCTTTTTCTTTTCTGCCTTGATGTACTAGGGTTGAATTTTTTGTGAGGTGGCATTTCCTTGGTCCATGTTTCCCATTTTTCCCCTTCAATCCTAGTTGTATTTAGCACAATTTCAGCAACCCTCTTGCCTCAAAATGAGCCTTGTACAGTTGTAATTGTTCATGCATAAAAAACCAAACTTAGATGGCCCAATTTCATGCAATTTCCACTTAAAAATCTAGCTTTAATTTAGAATTGCTGCATTAATATTTTCATTTATAAAGGATGCAAACCAAGTATTTTTAGAGGCAAAATGATATCTAAATTAATTAAATTACAAGATACTAAGCTTTAAAAGTCATAAAATAATTCTAATAAAATTAGAGTTAACACTTTAGACATTCAAACAATACAATCATATAGCACAACTACACTAATCACAAATTAGCATCCAACACAGCAATATATGAATTCATATATTCAACATATTGCATAACGTATTATAAAATCGATTTTTATTCATGTTAGTGAAGTCTGTACTTACAGATTTGCACATCAACTCCTCCTTAGCTTTTTGGTTTAAATAGGATTCCTTGGCGATCATGTTAAATACACTTTCAAAATTAGAGTGTATTTCAAAATATAAGAGCTTACTAAAATAATTCTACCCAAAATGATATCCCAGAATCCTAATCCCAAAAAATTCCTAACTCTCAAGTCATTCGAAGTATCATTCCCGGAATCGCTAAAGTCTTATTTCTACTTAAAACTGTCATTTTCTCGATTTTTAATAAACTTATTTCATTTAGAAACGAGTTACTAATTTACTTATATTGCGTTACACAATAATTTTCTAAACAATAATACCGCTGTAATTTACTAATTAATTTTTTTAATTAGTAAATAATAATTTTACTAATTTATTGATGTGAAATAATGGTAAATAAATTTTCCAATTAAACAACAAATTTTACTTTTCAAAATAGTGATTAGCAATCTCAATTATTTTTACAACGTAATTATTTCTTTTCAAAAACTCATCAATAAATTTTTTCCATCTTAATTTATAAATATAATTATCCATTTAATTATATTTATCTATTTATCATAAAATAAAT
>Ga0068630_1000544_pt1 | contig 11724 bp, 16 predicted proteins | sample InSIn4gowninarea_FD_77433 | JGI IMG/M metagenome (GOLD analysis project Ga0068630, IMG submission 77433) | Clean room microbial communities from NASA Spacecraft Assembly Facility at Jet Propulsion Laboratory, Pasadena, California, USA -... ... | reverse complement strand
TTGAGTCCAGCGTGGTTCTACGTAGGTTAGGCAATGTGCTCATGTATTTCTACTGGAAGGTTATTGTATTACATTTATCGTCCGGTTGAGGGAGTATATGATTTGATTTGTTCGCACATGCGCATAGATGAAGATGTGTTGACCGTGTTCGGCGGCAGCTCGTGAGACTTCCACGGCTTTACTTGACATTGCAAAGCAAACGAGCGGAGCAGCAAAGAGGTAGACAAATTATTCGCGGGTTGCAATCGTTAAAAGTGGCTGTTCATCCCTTTGCGGAGGGTTGACATGGCTTCATACATTTTTGAATGTAAGTGTTTGGCCTGTTTGCATCCTCAACTTTGAGTGACAGTAAGCCATTCTGAAGCACCGTTACTAAGCGTGACTTTCTTCTTTCAACCACTATGTCAGTTCCTTTTTTGGATGTTTCATTAAATCCTCCATACACTAGAAATATCAATCCAAAATGCTGGCGTATGATCAATTGAAGTGTCGTTACATTGCTGATTCGTCGTATCGTGCCATCGCCATCCTATTGCCAACATGACATCAAATGGAAACAGAGACGTAGGTCTCAAGCACGAAACGAGGACAGAAAAGACCTTGTCACTGCCTTCTGTATGAGTAATCCAGGCCCAGTGACAAAAACTACAACTAATCTCTCACAGAGTCGCCGACTAAGGCATCTTCAAGGAATTACTCTCCGCAATTTAATCCTTGTTCCAGCGGAGAAGGGGACCAAAGGAAGAGCATTCGATGACGAAGCCCTGCCGTTCTCACTCAAGTCACCTGCTAAGCTGCTTGCCATAAAAGAGCACAAAGCTTTTGGTCATTCGCGCTCACACAGCGACATAAAGCTCAAGGACAAGTCTGATTATGTGCCATCGGCACCATCGTCACAAAGTACAGAAACTGCAAAATTGTCATCACCTCAGAGACCGACTCTAGGCAAGACTCCTCGTAAAAGTTTCATGGAGCCCAGTCTCCAGGGCGCCAAAACACGGCGAGATAAGCTTGATGACGCGATCGTGCGACATATTGCTGAAATATTCTTCACACTCCATGTACCGGAGCTCAAAGGTATGAGGATCTGTTCCTTTGACGATATCCGCTCATACTGTAAGACCCAATATATATTAGCGAAGTACAGAAGGCAATGGTAAAAGAATTGCGCCCCTCCGACTGATTCTGGTCTGACTTGTTACAGAATCCTAATTTCAGATGCTTCGATCTAAGTGCATGTTCCGCTGCTATTACCAGGCTCAACACTCTCACGGTCAAGGTTTGGGCAAAGTACGGCACTTTACCACAGTGGCACTATTTGATAGAACTCTCCATTCCTTTAACCTCTCTTCAATATATGGGCAAATCGGTAGGCCATTTACGGCAGTCCTGAAATGGAACCTTTTTGACTGTATTAGATTGACCATTTCTATCATCCTCTTCCGGAAAACAGCATCATCTTTCACCTAACAGACGGAGTGTACACCTCATTTAACGACATTGGCGGAGGAGAGTCAACAGTTTCCTCAAGGCTTCAGCATCCCTCGAGAGGCTCACCTCTCATCAATAACCACGTGGAATCAACCTCATCTTATGATGGCTTGATGCGCCTTTCTACACTTGATGCTTGTATACAGGACGCTATTGTCACCAAGGAGAATCTCATTGCCGACATCAATAAGCTTGTTACGTCTGACAAGGACCGTTTCACATCATCCTCCTTACTTGAATCGAACCGTGATTCACTTGCGCGAATCAAACGTGCCATCATAACGGAGCGCAAGAATGTTCGAGCTAGCAGGCTGAGGCTTTTGTCAAAACGAGAATCACTGGCAGACCGTCGTGAAGCAATGAAGAACAGCCTAGATGCACAAAATACAGAGGCAGCACACGTCTCATCGGCAGACTCTAAGCTTTCAAGCTGTCAGGGCCTGCTAGCACAAGTCTCTGATGATACCCTTGGCCAGCGACGACGCATATGTGAAGATATCATGCTCGCCTATCCTATCGAAGCGATTGCCGATTCCGCATTGCAATTTACCATCCGTGGTCTAGCCTTACCCAACTCGACCTTTCCATCTTCTCTTACCGGAACACTAGCGGAAGCCATTGCGGCAGCCTTTGGCCATGTCGCGCACGTGGTTTATTTGTTGTCCTTCTACTTGGGCGTTGCACTCCCGTACCCGGTGCAACCATGTTCCTCAGTTTCGACTGTTCGAGACCCGATATCACTGATGGCCACCTCCAACTCCTCCACGCCGGGCACAGCGACCACCATTACCGGCTTGACCACCTCTGCCGTGACAAGGCTGGTCGTGCCTGCCCGGACTTTTCCGCTGTTTACTAAAAACGCCGGCCCGTTTTTTCGCTTCGAGTATGCAGTGTTTCTACTCAATAAGGATATAGAGTTGATCTGTGAACGACTCGGACTGAAGGTATTGGACATAAGGCAGACGCTGCCTAACCTAAAGTATGCGCTCTTCGTTGCGACTGCCGGCAGTGGAGAGCTCCCAGCGAGAAAGGCCGGTGGCCTCCGAGGTTCACTTAGGACAAATGGATCGAACGTACTCCACTGACTTTTCGGTCATGTGAGTCACATGTAAATAGTGTCCGGTCCGGTAACGTATACCTCTTCATAAAATAAAATTCATGATCAGAACGCACTCAGCCCATTCCACCACGCCCAAAAGCCGACCAGTGCAATGCCTACTCCAGCCCAATCCCAACTACTCTCCATCACACACCACACCGCGATAGTAGCGACACCAGGCGTCCTGCGCATGACCGCAAGATATGCACCTTTGTTACCGACCCAAAGCAGATGCGCTCCAGCAGCGACGCCAGCCAAGAAGAACAACACTTGTCTAAGCCATGGAAATCGATTCGCAGTGCGCGTATGCAGCGGAAACACGAGCAACACCAGAGCCGGCAGCGTACGGAACACTGTTTCCGAGAGAAGCGCGATGATGTTTTCGCGCGATGGGGGCGTCTGGGCGTATTGGTGTGCGACGAGTAGGCTGAGCGTCATGTGCAGTGCGCTGAGTGTGATGGCATGAAGGAGCGTTGTTAAGAGAGTGTCGGAGGTACTTTGTGGCGGGGGCGGAGCTGTGATGGATTTCTGAATTGAGGCGAAGCTGTTCGGAGACGGAGGGACCCGGGGGGAAGCTTCGCGTTCGCTGGCTAGATCGAGAAGTGTTTTGCCGTTTGATCGTGAGCGATCTGGATGTGCAAGGGAGATGTTTGATGCGGAGGACATGCTCGGTTTATTTTTACGGACCATGGATGAGTGAGGAATGAGGAATGGGCGGGAACGAGGTCGAGTCAAGGGAGTTTACAAAACTATTAAATGTTAATGGCAGTTGTTGGCTTGTTGCTGCACTTGAACCTTATTTTTAAGCAATCCGGGGTAATGGCCTTGCAAGGTTAGGCGAGTCTTGGCTTCCTTGACGGTTTGACTCTCGATGGCTTTCGAATCTCGACTGTGCGCGCGTTTGTTGTCACTACTTGAACTCCCACTCCAGTATGGTCAGCCTCACTGTCGCGGCTATTCCACTGATAATAGTCCTGCTATGGATATATACCGCTCAGAGCAGTCACGCGTTTCCAATGCTGAAGGGCAAGCGGCTCTGTCTGCTCATCGCGCACCCTGACGATGAGGCCATGTTTTTCTCTCCGACGGTACTTGCTTTGACACGGCCTGAGCTGGGAAATCATCTTAAGATTCTTTGTCTGAGTACTGGTTAGCTTACTTCCTCGTCTCATTCAAGAAAACACAAGAACCTGACATACAGGGGCCATTAACAGGAAACGCAGACGGTATTGGCGAGACGAGAAAGAAGGAGATTGTGAAGAGCGCCAAGATTCTCGGTATTCGCAGCGCTGAGGATGTCTTGGTCGTCGACGATCCGTATGCTGTCAAGTCTTTTAAATATCATGCTCCTGGACTAACCACTTACGAAGGAACTTCCCCGACTCCATGACCGCAAACTGGTCAACTTCTATCATCTCCACCCTCCTGCTCGGCACCTTCGCCCCCAACCACGCAAAGACCTCCACAAAGTCCGCCCCCACCGCCACCATCGACGCACTCATAACGTTCGACCGTCACGGCGTCTCGTCTCACCCGAACCACATCTCCCTCTACCACGGCAGCGTCGCCTTCCTGAAAACGCTCATGTCGCGGCACACAGGCTGGGAGTGTCCCGTGAAGCTCTACACTCTGAGGTCCGTCAACATCGCTCGCAAGTATGTCAGTATACTGGATGCGCCGGCGACGATACTGAGCGTGATATTCATGAGCGGGAAGCGAGAGGCTGGGGAGTCGCCGACGCCGCTGTTTTGTGTCGCCGGGTTGAGGGATTATTCGAGAGGGAGGGATGCCATGACCAAGGCGCATCGAAGTCAGATGAGGTGGTTTCGCTGGGGGTGGATCGGGGTGGGCAGATATATGGTCATTAACGATTTGAGGAAAGAGAAGGGTTATTGAAAAAAGGCATGAAGAAAGAACTACATGATGGACTGATACGCATGACCAATCAACACGATTGACGGAGGCCCGATATCATACTCCCTGTGGGCTATTATCGTTAAGATTTGTTCAACATGCAAATCACAACATCACCCCGACGGTATCGAACCAAACCATGGAGGCAAAACTCTGATGACAGTATCTCCACGAAACATGCATCCTCGGGAAATAGTCCTAGCACATACACTAAACACTAATTGTCTTAAAGACGCTAGAAACGGATTAGTTGCCAGCACACACACAGCAAAGGCGAACGAAACATACCCAAAACCGCTGCCACCAGTCGCCATGACAAGCCCCGGCTGTTGAGGATGCCAATGACACTCCTTGACCTGCTCCATATAATGCACAAACAGCAATTGTGGCGGCACGTCCTGCACGCCCGCCGTATCCTGACTCTCCTCGTCGTCCAACTCGACCGCCAGATCCCACAACGTCAGCGTATTGTCCCCCGCCGCGACCGCCACGATGCTGTCGTCGGTCGGATGCCACTCGACGCTCGTAATCTGCTCCTTGTGGAAGTTGAACTCGGCCACCGACGACGGCTTGCCCGCCGCGCCGCCGCTGCTGGGTTTCCACTGCCGCAGATCCCACACGGCCCACTGTCCGTCATCCGCGCCCGAGGCGAGCAGGTACGATTGCAGAGGCGACCACGAGAGCACATTGACGTCCGTCGTCGACACCTGCATGCTCACGGCGGCCTTGTGGGCTTTAGAACGCAAGTCCCAGATCTTGACGGTGCCGTCGCTGCTCGCCGATGCGAACACGTTGGCTTCGCTGGGCGACCACTGCAGTTCCTCGACGCTGCCGGAATGGCCTGTAAAGGGGCGGGCGTCGGTGCTCCATGCGCCGCCGTCGCTGAGTGACGTGTGGAAGATCTTGCCGGAGGCGTCGCCGGTGAGAAGTTTCCGTGTGCTGGTCGAGGCGGACCAGTCGATTGCGTAGCCCTCGACGGATTTGTGCACTTTTATGGTGTGTAGAGGGGCGTTTTGCTGCGGTTTTATGATGGTGCCGGGGGTGTCAAAGGAAGTTAAATGTGGGGTGATGTCGTGGATGACGACTTGGCCGGAATCGAGCATGGCGGCGGTAAAGGTGTTTTGCGGTTTCGAGGGGTCGGATGTGTTTGGGATCTGGTGTTTGCGGATTCGATTCGTGCATGCGTCGAGCTTGATGTTGCGGGTCTCTAGCAGGGCGTCGGTGTTTTCGTCGTCGTCGTCGCTTTCTTCGTCGGAGGATTCTTCTTCTTGCGGTCGATCCATGCGACTTAATTTGCTCATCTTCATGACTAGGATTTCGTTCTCTTTCTCGCGTCCTTGTGCTGCTTGTGTGCCTGCTACGGCGTATACTGTTGTGGGGTACTTCTTCCTTGCGCGCCCTTCACCAAGGTTGTCTTTCAAGATGTCGAAGGAGAGGCATGGCCATGTTGATTCCAGAGTGTGTAGGAGGTCGTAGGTAGTTGGGTCAGGAGCAAGAGTCTCTCCGGCCGCCAGTTTGTTTCGTCCAGGTATAAATGTTTGACGGTCGACCTCCATTTTGTCTTGATCTGTATTAGCGACATCATCGTCTCTCCAATACACTCTCATGTCTACCTTCTGCCTCTTCTGCTTCTCTTTCAACATCTGGCCGACCGTCGACACCAGCCTCCATAATCTCATCTTCACTCTCGAACTCGTCTTCAAAGTCGTCCTCGAACTGCCCTTCTTCGTCCTCCTGCATAGCGTCCACGGGTCTGTCTCCATGCTTGAGAGAGACTCCCTCCATCTCCTCGTCTTGATCTGCCGCTCTTTTACTCATAGTTGTATATGATATTGTAATGACGAGCTCTGTCTGTCTTTCTCGTTAATCGCTCGAGGGTCTCTTCCCAGAAATTTATTACTTTGTACAGTCAGTTATTCATCCGGGCAGATTCCTATCGATAAGCCCTATGCCCTAGGCCGCACTGCCGCCGCGTGGGCCGGAGGTTTGACGGTTTTGACCAAGTCGAAAGGGGTAAACTAACTTAGCTATATTGATCATTCACGCCAACCTACGCTCTTACAACCACTATACTCGGCTTTTTCAACGCGTCATTTGCTGCTTCACGTACGTGGAATCTTTCAGGAAGCTTGCTAGCAGCACGCAATACACCTGTGCAAGACCACAGATACCGAGGGACTTTCAGATATTCTCCTTCCCGGAGTGAAAGGCACCACGATGGATCCTTATAACAATCAATACATGGCACCCCAGCCGCAGGACGGCACATACGCACCATCGCAGTCACAACACGGCCACAGACACACGCAAAGCCAAGACAGTCGACCTCAAACCTCCTACTCTGACACCGGCTTCCACCCGTACAATTCACAACCCGCCGAAGCACAACAACCACGACACAACCTCCCATTGGGATCCCCTCCACTCGACGCAGACCCAACACCGCGCTACGCCTCATCCTCCTCACAGCCCTCCTCCCATCCTCCGTCTCAAACATCCCACACCGCATCCGGCGGCGCCCCACCCGCGACAGCCAGCAGCGCCAACAAACCCAACAACGTGGTGATAAAAGTCGGCATGGTGGGTGACGCGCAGATTGGCAAAACGTCCCTGATGGTGAAATACGTTGAAGGCTCCTGGGACGAAGACTACATCCAAACGCTAGGGGTGAATTTCATGGAGAAGACCATCTCGATCCGCAACACGGAGATCACCTTCTCGATCTGGGATCTCGGTGGGCAGCGCGAGTTTGTCAACATGCTGCCGCTCGTGTGCAATGACGCCGTCGCGATACTGTTCATGTTCGATCTCACGCGTAAGAGCACGTTGAATTCTATAAAGGAGTGGTATAGGCAAGGGAGGGGGTTCAATAAGACGGCTATTCCGTTTCTGGTGGGGACCAAGTATGATCATTTCATCAACTTTCCCAAGGAGGAGCAAGAGGAGATTTCGACGCAGGTATGTTTTGTCGGAGTTGGGTTTCGATTGGATATACCAAGGGTTCATGAAGCTGATCATGTGTTGCTGAACGTAGGCACGGCGGTTCGCAAAAGCCATGAAGGCTAGCTTGATCTTCAGCAGTACGAGCCACAGCATCAACGTGCAGAAGGTTAGTGACTACCCGTCTATATACGGAACTTACCCCTGATATACTCGCCCACGGGAAACCTTACTCACGTCAAACGACTCAGATCTTCAAAATCGTCCTCTCAAAAGCCTTCGACCTACGCTGCACGATCCCCGAGATCGAAAACACAGGCGAACCGTTACTACTCTACCAATCCGTCGGTTGATGTTATTATGGTTGATGTAGATTGAGATGATTGATCGACGGTCTCGGGACTGAAAAGCAAGAGTGGGAAAAAAAATACGCGACGCCTTAACGAGAATGTAAGAAGCTACGGGGCGTAAATTGATTGGTCAGCTGGCGCTATTTCGGGTGTGCTTTGGAGGAAGAAACATGCGCGGCAAGCTTTGTTCCATTAGACAGGCCGGGAGGGTTTGAATTTGCCTGTGTCAAGAGCGTAGGACTGCTTCCTTTCCTGGTTATCCACGATTTGACATCGGTGGGGAGTTCCGGGGAATGGCAAGGGTTATTTCACCTTGAAAATGAGCGCTACGAGCAAGAGCGCGAATGATGAAGAATATGTACTTGTAGGTAATGAGAGATCTCGAGCGATGATCAGATGCCAAATCTTGAAACACATCAACGATCGGGGTTGGAACCAACACAAAATCTTCGATTAATCAAGAATCAGGAAAATGATGAGAATCGTTTCGTTGTCATCACCGAAATGCAACAATGTTCAAACAAGCTATGATATGACAAACCATTTCCTCTCCACAAGCCCTATCGAAAACGCCGACGCTATACAGTGCAATATACAACCATTCAAAACTAACATACAGACCACCCGCAAAGCATGACCCAGTTCGTCAACTTGATTCCACATCATCTCATGTGCGACGGCCTAGGCCTTGTCGGTTCCGCCAACGCCAATCTCTCCATCCCCTCTAGCGGCGGCCCAGTGTAATCCTTCAAGCTAGTGCTAAGCTTGTAAATCGGCGGACTCCCAGGCACGTCCTCGTACATTGGCGGCTGCTCCTCGTCCCAGCTGATGCCCATCCCGCTGCGCTCCGTCATGGTGATCTGGAACTGCATGCGCAACACGCGCGCGGCGCCCGTGGGCGTGGCAGAGTTGGGTCGCTTGTTGGGCGCCCACTCCTCTGCGACGACGAGCTCGACGATCAGCGCATGCGTGACGGCGAGCCCCGAGGTCGGCGACACGACGACGTCGCACAGCGGCGGGACCGTGCCCGAGCAGCGGATCGGGAACTCGAGCTCGATGGTCCCGCTGTCGAAATCCGTCTTCCACCCGTCGCGCAGCTCGTTGCCGCCCAGCCCGCGGACTTCCTCGTGCAGCTGGCCCTTGCCGTCCGCCCCGCCGACTTTGTGCTCGTGTTTCGCGCACGGGGGACTCGTCATCTTCTCCGTCTCCTCGATGCGCCAGGTCATTTTGCGGAGACGCCAGCGGTTTTGCACGTCCGTTTTCTTCTCGCACACGCCGGACAGGCGCATGAGGATGTTGCTGTCGCCGATCGGGTGCATTGTTGGAGTCATGGTGACGTGCGCGGTGAGGTTGGTTGGAGGGAAGATGCGGAGGGAGTTTTTGTCGGCGCCGTGTATGATTGCACGTGAAACTTTGAGAGGTTGACGAAGGGAGATTTCTTCGCCGTGGCGTGTTGTTGCTTTCGCGATCCAGTAGTATTCAAGCGCCGCCAGGTGGCCTACTGTTGTTGCCGATAGGTTTCCAGGGATGAGGTAGCTGAAAGGATACTCGTGTGCTCCGTATCTCAAGGTTTTGGGCTCTTTGGTGAAGGTCCAGGTTTTTAGTTCGGTCGTCTTCGTGGTGCAGTCTGGACAGTTGCTCGAGACTGGGTGCTTGGTTGTTACGGTCTGGACGAGTTGCATGACGAATGTGTCGAGGATGATTTCAGGGGCTGCATCAACAGACACTACTAAGCGGCCGGAAAAGAGAGCGCCGGTTGATGCTTCTGGCAGACCGTAGAGGATGACTGGCGGTGATTCGACCACCATGTTGATCTTATTTACTCCTTTGTGTGGGACAACAGGCTTGGAACCTGGAGAACGCTCGTGGGATTGAGCGCGATGCTTAGCACCGAGTCTTGCGATGTGGTCCATTGCATGCGGTGAGGTATTACGAGCTGGATTCCTGGAGGAAGGTTGTTGATTGTGGGGAAGTGTGCGAGATGTTAGGAGAGTATTGTGAAGAGTATTGTGTTGATCGGCGGTACTTTGGTTTGTCGATGGTTTCCCCTCGTGAGAGTTGGTCCTCGTCCAATTAAATACCGGCATCGTTCTGGCCTTTTATCCCGTCTTTTCTTCTTAATTATGTCGTCGCGTGAGGCAGTATCACGTCACTGTCGAGCACAAGGAAGCAGGGGCTGCAGGAAAGCAAGAAAAGGTTGATGACCTGCGATTGAACGGTCGTCCTATATAGGATGGATTGTACTGTATAGCTCAGTGGTGCTCCGCGAAAGCGTGCTTGTATACGGATTGACAGCGGAAGATAAATAAATACAAGCCTTTTTGTTGACGAGGTAGATGATGATCAATGAAGAGAGCAGAGAAAAGAACGAGCAGACTTTCACTTTTCACCCCACGCTTAGACTTCCAGACTACTCTATGGTACGAGCATGTTAAGTTACGGTGCCAAGCGGCGGTCAGCCTCGGATGTTCCGGAGTTCAGCGAGAGGAGAAAGCAAAAGTCTACATGGCATGATTCGGTGAACACAGATCCACGTATATGAAATAAATATAACCGTATATCATAACCTAATGGTGAATATTCATCAGTCATACTGACAGCATCTTCCTCTCGAGTGCTCAGAACGGCGGCATCAGAAGGCTATACAGTATAGTAGTGAGGACCAGCCGATATCATCCGTTGTGCGTGTGAGGGACGAGAGTGCCTTGCTGGTCTGTTGGCCGAAATTTGCAGTTCAAACATGCTCTACTTACGTAATTGTTGAGTAGACCGATGGTCAGTCCCTCGTACTATGCAAAATTTTCTCTGTCAACAAAATTCTACTCAAGAGTTATATAGAGTAACTGTACTTGTCAAGATTCCCCCTAAGCCGTTCGCAACCGGAGACTTGTCTGGAAAACTCTTCTGTCTCAGACGTGGATGAAATCAATTCGTCGGAGTTGTGGCCGGACCAATCTTTCCACTGACTCGCCGGTATATCGATATTTAATGGGCAAGACCTTTCTTCGTGCTAAACGCTCAAATGTTTTGCAATTTACTAACACTTTAACAACGACTGCTATAGTATCACACACATTCCTAGGGGACTGTTGGAGTCTACTCCATCGTGTAACTTTGCTTGATTACTTTGTCAGGAGCATTAGCATTAGCTATGTTGGACTGGTGTTGGAAAATTTAATTCATTCGAAAGTCATGTCAGTCATACAGTCATTAGCTCAAGATCACACAGGTATTGTCATAGGTTCTGATGTGTACATACAAATACTCTTTCTAACGCCACGTTATCTATGAGAGCATTTCCACATGATCTGTAACGCAGTTGGGTCAGGAGTAGTACACTTCATCATAGGCTCAATTGCGTGCATCGAGGTTAACCATGCGAGGGAAGAAGATTTTACCCATCATGTGGTCTCATCAATAACAGTGCTACATCACGGCACTCGAATGTTACTTGCCAAAACGGCTTTTACATGATCCAAGTTTACTTCGACCGCAAATATCACTGCCAAGCTCGGAGTCTATCGGGAACCACACAGTAGATAAAACTCCTAAATATACTTCATCCTACTCAAAAAAAGATATCAGATTGCAAAAGTGGCCCTTGCCAATGAAGAGCAAAGATATATTTCCAGCTTAGTCAGCGGATCTTTCGTGACACTAATAATAACACTTCAGCGTATAATTTGGTTAATCTCTTGGTAATGGACAATAATCGCGAACATGTGGATTCTTAGCTGTGATGGTGATTCGTTTCAACGTTCGTGATGATATTTCTCAATGCTCGATCATTTTTTGATGTTTAAACAGACAAGAAAATATGGTTGAAACCCGGCAAGAGCTATCTATTTGGGAGGACCAAAGTACCCACAAAGGAAAATGAGAGTAAGAAATTCAATCGAGGACAAGACAACAGTTTAAATATGCTCATTC
>Ga0068630_1000543_pt1 | contig 11735 bp, 16 predicted proteins | sample InSIn4gowninarea_FD_77433 | JGI IMG/M metagenome (GOLD analysis project Ga0068630, IMG submission 77433) | Clean room microbial communities from NASA Spacecraft Assembly Facility at Jet Propulsion Laboratory, Pasadena, California, USA -... ... | reverse complement strand
TTTTCATGTTTTGATAGTTTAAAAATAAAGAATTCAACTCTATTTCCTTACTGCCGAAAATAGGGTACTCTTACAGTTATGCTTGAACGATTTGGAAAAGTTGGCAATGTAATTTAACCTCCCTTTGCCGGGGTGATCAAGGTTTCGGTACCGCTCCTCTTCCCGTTATTGATGTAATCGGGGTAGGATAATGAGGCAGCCATTTCATTAGCAGTTTGGCGCACCTCGTACGCGTCGTTAGGACGTGTATTAATAAGACGATTAAACATAAAAGATCCTCCTTTTGAGTGTTTAGAGTTTTTAAAAGATTGATATTAATAGGTACGAACTGCTCAGCAAGTTTGCTGAAACATCCGTACTTAATGCCATTGTTATGGCAAAACCATAAATCGACTATTTAGAAGAAAATAGGTGTACATTCTTTAGAGCTATGATGTAGCAGCGCTTACTATCATCATAGCCTAACAGTAAAATATTTTATACAAAAAGGATTAACCATATAAAACAATGGTGCACAACAACACAAACCATAAAAGAAATGAATGAAACGGGGTTATCAGGCTATCGGATCTAACAATCGTCTATAGGGGATTATGTACTATGCTTATTAAAAGTAAGAAGATTTGTGAATGGAAGCATCAAATAAGTAGCATTTTACCTGTTGTGCGATTGAATGGATGTGAGAATGGTGTAAAAAGAGGTTGGGCATACAGGCAAATACAGTATTGTATTTGCTGAGAATAGAGTGCTTAAACTTATTCAAATGCACAACCTCAAAATGCATTTCGATAAGATGTATTTGATTGTCAAAAGTTCTTTATCAGACAAATTGAATGGTAAAGATAATGTTCAGTTTTATCCAGGATTGTCCAAAATGAATGATTGCAGCAGCATCACCTTGTCTGTTATGGCTGAATCATCAGGTATTGATTCGGAAAATTATCTATGGTCAAAACTGAACAAGGATTATAGCAGTGAATTTCCTGATTTAATTCACAGAAGTAATTTTAATAAGCGACGCCGAAGGCTGCAGTTATATATTCATGAAGTGAATAAACAATTATCTGGTGTATTGAACGAGGCAGAAGATGTTTTTCTTATTGATTCCATTGCGTGTAAAAGGAGTTTTTTACAGCATGGATTTAACAAAGGCAAGTGTTCATGATGTAAGCTATTTGAAAGAAATGGAATATAGTGGTATCAGCAATGCTACCCTTATTGGAGATAAAGGCTATTTGTCAAAGCAAGTGCAAACAGACCGCTTTAGTAAATGCGATATTAAACTGGAAACAACAAAAAGAAACAATCAAAAAGATCAGCAAAGCTGGCATCCGGTATTTAGAAAATCAAGAAAAAGAATTGACACACTTTTTTCTCAACTATGCGATCAGATGATGTTAAAAAGAAACTATGCAAAAACCCGCAATGGTTTGAATACACGATTGATAAGTAACATTGCAGCCGTAACAACATTGCAATATATCAATCACCAGCAGTCAAAATCTATTAATCATTTAAAACATGCGCTTGCTGCCTAATCGTACAACGGGTTAAAGTATTTATTTAGTTGTTATTTAAAGCGGTTTATTACTACAACTTTAATTAAGTAAGTAAAACAGGTAATCTGCGGCAGCATCATGTAAAACCATGTAAAATAAACATTGTATCACCTGCAGGTATGCTCATCTTTTTTACATACCCACGTTCTTAAAAGTGTTAGCGCCAGTGCACCTAGAGTGAAGGATAGAGGTATATCTCTGATCTGCCCAAACTTTTGAAAGTAATGGCTCGCGATAAGATCAGTACAGCAGTAAATTACCGCTGTACCGGAAGTGTCGGCTTCCCCGAAGTTCAGACAATGAATTTAGAGGTGACGAAATGAAGTAATGTTAACTTTAAATTTTATAAACGATGAAAAGGCAGTTTACCGAGAGCCAGATAGTGGCTGCTATTAAGAAACAGGAAAGCAGCAAAGCAGTAAAAGACATATGCCGGGAGTTATCCATCAGGGATGCAACATTTTACAACTGGAAGGCTAAGTATGGAGGCATGGAAGCCAGTGATGTGGCAAAGATGCGCGAGTTGGAAAAAAAGAATACGGAGCTAAAGAAAATGTTTGCAGAGATGAGCATTGAAAACCGTGCACTGAAAAACTGCTGGAAAAAAAGTTATAACGCCTGAGGTGAAAAGGGAAGCTGTTCACTACCTGGTAACAGAAGAGTAGTTAAGTCACCGTAAGGCGTGCAAACTGGTAGGAATATCCCGCACTACCTGCCAGTACCAAAAGAAAATAAAAGACGATAGTGAAGTGCAGGCAGCCCTTACGAAGCTCACGGATAAACATGCAGCTATTGGCTACTGGCAGTGTTGCTACCGGTTGTGGAATAAAGGATATACATAGAATCATAAGCGCATTTATCGTGTGTACACAAATATGAAGCTCAACATACGCAGAAGGGCAAAGAAAAGATTACCTGAAAGAGTAAACCAACCATTAAATAGCCGCCCTAAAGATAGATAGAATTAATGTTGATGTTTGGCTTTGGTCAGCCAGTTTTTTGCCAAGCCATTTGTTGGTGGCAGTTTTTAATTAGGTTTGTTCTACTGCATTAAGGTAATTTTCCGTTGCCAAACCCTTTGATTGAAATCTTATGTTATGAAGTCTTTATTTTTGGTTTTACTGATATTTACAGTCCTATGTAACGATTCGAAGAGTCAAAGCATCAATGGGTACTTTAAGGTTTATGACACAAGAAAAAGGCAGGAAATCTCCCTGGGTGATATTACAAAAGAAATGAAAAATGCTGATGTGTTATTCTTTGGGGAGTTGCATAACGACAGCGTCGCACATTTATTACAAGTTTCTTTGTTCGACAGTCTAATAAAAAGCTATAAAAATGTCATCTTATCTCTTGAAGCATTGTCCGATGATTACCAGATTATCTTAAATGAATACCTGAAGAACTTTTTATCAGAGAGCAACTTTGAAAAACTAGCTAATGTCTGGATGCCCTATTACCATAGTTACAAACCATTAATAAAGATGTCGAAACATTATAGCTTGCCTGTCCTTGCTGCAAATGTGCCTGATCGTTATGTGTCACTTGTAAGCAAAAGAGGAATGACTATTTTAGACAGTCTGGATGATAATGCTAAATCATTACTTCCACCTCTTCCATATTATGTACCTAAAGGCGCTTATTATGAGAAATTTGCCAATTCAATGAAGAGTCATGTTTATATGAATGATTACCTTTTTCAATCGCATTGTCTGTATGATGCAACCATTGCTTTTAATATTTATACCTTCTGGAAAAGTTATCCAACCAATAAGATTTTTCAAATCATCGGCAACTTTCATCTCAATGACTATTTGGGAATTATTGAACAAATACGCAGATTAGGGAATATAAAATATTTGACTATCAGTTGCTTTTATGATGATAGTTTTACAACTCCAGATTGGAATAAGTATAAAAAATTAGCCGATTTTGTAATTATTACTGATCCAAATATTAAAAGAACATTTTAGCTCCAAGTCAATTGCCACCAACATCAAGATTATACGAACTCTTCAATAATTCCCAAAAAGTTCATAGGGTGATTTCCAATCTGTTTTTGTTCTTTTTTGTATTTATTAGGTTCGTCAATGCTCAGGTGCAACTGCTGTAAGGAAGCTTTTCCGCTATTAGAAGAGAGGACTCCGTGGCGGTTTGCAAGGCTTGTTTTAGGGGAATGGCTAGCGTTTTACCTATGGTGAGTTTACAGGCGGATGAATTACTAATACCTACACCTGATGAGCATACAGTTATTGGGCACCATCGGGTAGAAGGTTAGATATACAAGTATAAAAGCGGATGCTTAAGCTAGTAAAGGGAACTTGTCCGAATAAAAATACTGTAGTTGCTAACTTTACAAAAAGCAAGCGAATTGGCACACTCCGCTTAGCCGGGGGATTACAGCGGTTAAAGCATCGAAGTTCCATTGCTTTTTAAGTAAAAGTGCAAATACACCTTTTATAAAAAAGTTTGCCATTTATTATGTTTTAAACACCAATGATTAATTTAGTCAATCAACGAGCTGTTACAAAGCATTGTGAGCTGATGGCAAGCGAACGGACATACTTCAATAATTCATACATGAAAAAACCTATATTGTTACTTTTAATTTGCTGTTTGTTGCTTATGAAAATGAATACACAGGCGCAACATTATTTACTGCCTGAACCTGTTTCTGCAACATGGAGCAAAGGATATTTCCTAATCAATCCGCAAACAGTTATTGTTACAGTAAAAGATAAAGAGCAAGAAAACCTTGCGGCTTCACTGAATACTTATTTGAAACAAATAATCGGGTATTCGTTAAAGCAAACAGGTACTGAACAGGATAAGAACAGTGTTCAATTACAAATAAGCAAACAGCAGGATGCAGCAATTGGAGAGGAGGGTTATCATTTAACCGTTTCTGCCAATGGCGTAAATATTACAGCCAATAAAACCGCAGGATTGTTTTATGGCATCCAAACCTTCCTGCAATTGTTGCCACCTGACTTAAAAACACAAAACTCAACTTACAAACCTCAAATTCCTTTTGTTTCCATCACCGATTATCCCCGTTTTGCATGGCGTGGGTTAATGCTGGATGTAAGCCGTCATTTTTTTACTGTGCAGGAGGTAAAAAAAATGATTGACGAAATGGTGCGGTATAAATATAATTTGCTGCACTTGCATTTAACTGACGATCAGGGCTGGAGAATAGAAATAAAATCGTTGCCCGAACTCACAAAAACAGGTGCCTGGCGGGTGCCACGAACTGGTTTGTGGTGGGAAAGGCAACCACCGCAGCCTGGCGAAGAGCCTACCTATGGCGGATTTTATACACAGCAGGAAATAAAAGAAATTATTGCATATGCAGGTGAAAAAAATGTACAGGTAATGCCTGAAATTGATGTTCCCGGCCATAGCCTTGCAGCTATTGCGGCTTTTCCTTATTTATCCTGTACAAAAAAGAATTACCAGGTAAACCCGGGTAGCAGGTTTTACGGAATTGATGATAATGCTTTGTGCGCCGGTAATGATTCTACCTATGTTTTTTTGGATAAAGTGCTTACGGAAGTAGCAGCGCTGTTTCCCTTTAAATATATCGATATCGGAGGTGATGAATGTTATAAAGGGTTTTGGAAAAACTGCCCCGTTTGTCAACACTGCATGCAGGAAAATAACCTGAAGAATGAAGAAGAACTGCAAAGCTTTTTTATAAAGAAAGTAGAGAAAATATTGCAGGCAAAAGGAAAGAAATTAATGGGATGGGATGAAATACTGGAAGGCGGCATTGCTCCGGAAGCAACGGTAATGAGCTGGAGAGGAATGCAGGGAGGTCTTGCAGCCGCAAAACAAAAACACGATGTAGTAATGTCTCCGTCAGATTACTGCTACTTTGATTTATACCAGGGAGATCCGGCTGTTGAGCCACCTACTTATGGGATGCTGCGGTTAAAGACAGTGTATAGTTTTGAGCCTGTACCTGATAGTGCATATGCCAGCTATATATTAGGTGGTCAGGGAAATTTATGGACGGAGAGTGTCCCTACTTTTCGTCATGCAGAATATATGCTTTGGCCCCGCGGTCTTGCATTGGCAGAAGTACTGTGGAGTCCGAAAGAAAAATTAGACTGGAATTCTTTTGTAAAAAGAACAGAAGAACATTTAAAGCTTTTTGAAAAAGATACTATCAATTATTCCAAAAGCTTTTACGATCCCCTCATTATTCCTTCCATAGATACTGGCGGAAAACTGCAGCTTCAGTTTGACACTGAAATAGATGGATTGGATATTTATTACACATTTGATGACACCTTTGCCGACCAGTTTTCAAATCATTATGATAAATCTGATGGGAAAATACATATTCCAAAAGATGCAGAAATGCTGCGAGTAACTACTTTCCGCCAGGGAAAGCCTATTGGTAAAATGATAACGGTAGCATTGGCAGATTTAGAGAAAAGAGTGAAGACTAAATAAATTGAATGAATTAAAAGGATTTTGTGAAGCAAAGGAAATCTTTAACGGATTAACCGCAGTTGCTATAACATTTGTCCATGCTGTATCTGTTGCAACTGACGATGAAAAATAGACGCAAGGAAGTTTTGCGGATTGCGCATCTGGCACTGACCTTAATAATAGCAGTGCTGCTTAGTTATCAAAACCTATTTTATTTTAAGCTCAACGAGCCGGACTATGTGTACTTAAAAAATGTACAATTAAGATCCGACTCAATAAGTATGTACTATGTACAAAACATATCTACTCCTGTCTTCTTACATATATATCACCGCTAATGGTTTCCAGTTCTACATTATCCCCGCCGCCATTATATTGATAAGCGATTGCATTTCCGCCGCTGTCATGCCCGGTGCTATTAATAGCCAAATCGGTATAAATGGTTCCTGAGATAGTACTCATTTTTAAATCGGCTTTCCGGGAAGCAGCAAACTGCAGATCAATGAATCCGCTAATGCTGTGTGCATTGACGGCTGCTGTTTTTCCTTCAATGATGATATTACCATTGATTGTTTCTATAGAGAGATCGGCTCCTTCCGGAACATACACATCCCAGTAAATGTTACTGTGGTAATTGCAATGGCAGGAATCACCTCCTTGCCGGTTCTTTTGGTCATCAAATTTTGCTGTAATGTTTATGCTGCTGCCAGATGCATCGAATGTTGTTTTATACACATCATTATCCTTATTATCATTAATATTAACAGCAGCTTTTGCATATACTTCATGCTTATTCCACGAACGAATGCGGATAGAGTCTGCTATCTGTATGTTCAGGTGTATGTTTTCACCGGCAGCATAGTTGAGATGCTGTTCTATTACTTTCTGTGCGTAACTGCAACAGCTTAAGAGACAAAACAGTATTATAAAGGTTAGATTTTTCATACTTCAGCTATTAATGAGTTGATGATACAGAAGGTCAGGCAGCTTTTTTTCTCAGGTAAATATTCCCGCTGATATTGGTGATTTTAAAACTAACACCGCCACCATTTAACTGGCTCCTGATGCTATTGCCACCAATCTTTTTGAGCTTTTTTTCGTCTGATGGAAAATCGAAGTCGGAATAAATACTTCCCGAAATCGTTTCCATCTGTATATCTACACCGGCATTGGCAGGCAGTGTTACGTCTATATCACCACTAATAGAAGCAAGGGAAATGGGTTTATCTTTACTTAACCCGCTAAATACAACATCTACATCGCCGCTGATGGTAGAGAGTACCAGTGGCCCGGCTACATTCTTCAGATGAATATCGTGGCAGTTAGTAATCTCAATTTCACCCTTTGTATTCTCCACACGCACATCGCCGGAGCGCCCACACTCATTATTTACCAGGATACTGAAATTATCCGGCACTTTGATGGTATAGCTGGCAGACTGCGTGATAGGTAGCAGGCATTGTAAAGTAATCTGGTTGCCATTTTTTTGAACAGCAACCGCAAGCCCCGTGTTGTCAGTTCCATCAGCATAAACAGCTTGCAAGCCCTTTGCACGTGCAGGAAGCTTGCTATCTCTGCTGGACGTTATAATAATATCACTGCCGTTGTAACCTTCTATTGGTAAATCGCCCGGGAAATTGTTTAAGGTGAGTTTTCCGTCCCTGACATTCTGGACAGGAATTTTGTACTCCTGTGCCTGCAAGGTGAGGTGGATTGGTAATAAAAAGAGCAGGAATAACAAGTAATTAACTGATTTCATTGGTTATGTTTTAAACAAAAAGTAGGTATTTAAATTTGTTGTATCTGCTTGTAAGAACTGTACCGTTGTGCGCTTTGGATAAAACGATTGCTGTTAAGCAAAGCGTAGATTATTTTATGTTGATTAAGTACTTGTGAGGCACCCTTACCTGTGTCACTTATCGCAGACACCCTTATAATAGTTTAAGTCCTTTTTGTGCCATCTCTTTTACAGTTGGCAGTGCTTTTTCATCCGAAAGAATCTTTTTAATAGGCTCTTTTGCTTTCTGTTCCCTGCGCTCTGTCAGCATATTGATCAGCACGATCTGCATGAGAGGCTCCGTTTGTTTACTTAAAGAAGCTACCAGTGAATCCCTTACTGCCTGGCTGCCAGAAAATTGCTCAATGGCATATAGTGCAGCCAATCGTACGTTTACATTTTTATCGGTGTTCAATGTGTTTATCAGCGCAGTAATAATTTTCTGATCAGGGTTGCTTATTTCTTCTACATAGTTTACGGCTTTTATCCGTTCACTGGCTGATTCGGCATTCAGCAGATTAAATAGCAGCGTCTCCTTTATTTCTTTTACTTCTTTATTTAGCCGCATTATCTGTGCTGTATTATCATGCTGCTTTTGCGGAACTATTTTCATCCCTATCACTATGCCGCCTGCTACCAGTATAATGCTTGCAGCAACACGCCACCATGCAGGATATCTTCTTATGACTGCCGCTTTTTGCTCCTTTTCTTCTCTTTGTAAAATCCGGGAGGTGGCTTCAATATTGATCTCCGACTGAAGCATGCTATCGAACTTTTCCTGCAGTGCAGGGCTTGGCTGTTCAGGCTTGTTATACTCCAATACCCGGAATAATGCCCTGTATTCTTCGAGGCTCTGTTTGCAGGCTACGCAGCTTTGAATATGCTTCTCTACGTTTGTGCGCATAGCCGGACTCAGCTTACCATCCAGGTACTCCATCAGCAGCGCATCTATATCATCACATTGCATATTCATACGTCTATAATTGTTTAAAATAAAGAATGCGCAGTTCTTTCATTGCTCTATGTATCTGAACTTTGACAGCACTTAAAGACATGTTCTTCATCTGTGCTATTTCTGCATATTTTAAACCTTCATACCTGCTTAATACAATCAGTTCCCGGTCAATGGGACCTAATTCCATCAAAGCGGCTTTCAGCTTTTCAAAGTCCTGTTCTTCAACTCCTTCTTCTTCCAATGGTACATCCTCTATATCGCTATCTGCACTTTTTACCACTTCGCTAATACGCATCTTTTGTTTACAGTAATCCGCATGTATGTTTCTTGCCATCTGGTACATCCAAGGCTTAAAGCTTCCGTTAACAGCATTGAATGTGTGCCTGAACCGAAGGATGCGGTAAAACAAAGTTTGCGTCAGGTCTTCGCTTGTATTCTTATCGGTAGTCAACCTCAGAAAAAAGTTGTACAGGGGTATATGGTAGCGTTCGAACAATGTAGCCAATTCAGACAATTGCCCGTCCTTTACCCTATGCATTATTTTTTCATCAGTTGGTTCTGCTACCCGTTGCAATGAAATAGTTTGTGCTTTATATTGAATACTGTGAGAAAAGAAAAAGGTTACAAAAAAGGAAATAATTTTTTAGGAGTGTTCTCAAATGTATAACGGCATAGGTAAAGATAAGGAGAGTGGCAGTGAGGAGGTGTAGTTTTGTTAATAATGCACTTATACAAAGCAGTAAACTGTCCTTTTCTATCTTTCTTTTGTTTAGGTTATCTAAGCAAAGTACGGTTCCGGATTTATGAAGTACAGCTCCACCATCCAGTTGACAGACGCATATTCAAATAAACACATCACCAGTACACACTGCTGCTTTTGTTGCCCCATCTCAGCCCTTTTATGCAATCTGCTGCCCAAGTATCGCTAGTAACATGTTGAGATACCTGTTAATTTCTTTTATGTAGGGTTAATGGGCAACATTAATAGTAAAAATGGCTGAAAGCTGTAATAGCATTAACTTTCGCTCAAATGAAGCGAATAAATAAAAAAAGTGCTTTTACTGTAGCTCTAAAATCACGTTGAAGTATGGCAATGTTGGTGGTGTTCAACGCTTCAAATGTGCGTGCTGCGGCTAACAATTTCTGGATACTTATCGCTTAGAAATTGACGCCATAGTTCTTTGGCAGCAATACCTGAGTGGCAAACAAACCTGCCAGCAGCTTGCTAACAAATATGGATGCTCCATAAAAACAATTCAGCGCAAAATAGACCGTGTTAAAGCTCAGCGTCAAACTAGTTTTTCAGGTGTTGCCAATGTGTTGATGGACACGACCTACTTTGGAAGAAAACTGGGCGTGATGGTTTTCAGGGACAGTATAAGTGGTCAGATATTGTACAAGCAATATGTAAAACAAGAGACCAACAAATTGTATTTATCGGGCATAGAAGAAATTAGCAGAAGAGGAATAAAGATACAGGCAATCATATGCGACGGACGCAAAGGAGTGATGCAACTATTTGAAGGTACACCGGTGCAAATGTGCAACTCCCATCAGGTGGCAATTATCAGAAGATATTTGACAAAGAAGCCTAAGATGCAAGCCAGCAAAGGGTTTTGGGCACATGTAAAGCTTCTGATCAAAACTGATAAAGAAAGTTTTAAAGCAGGATTATCGGCATGGTATAGCAAATGGGAAGCATTCCTGAAGGAGAGAAAAACAGATAACACCGGCAAAAGCAGATATGTTCACAAGAGGCTGAGGAGTGCTTATAGAAGTCTCAAAACAAACCTTCCCTGGCTATTTACATGGTATGACCATATGGAGTTAAAAATTACCTAATACCACCAATGCTATTGACGGACATTTTGCTGATCTGAAAAACAAGCTGCGGAACCACAATGGATTATCTATTGAACGTAAAAGAAGTGTATAGATGAGTTTTTGAAGGCATAGATTCAAAGTGAAATAGCTACCTGTCAGAGTAGCTATTTTGAAGTATTTACTTCGAACATCACGCTATCCCTGGCAGCGCCTGCTTCCTCTTCGCGTGATATACCAAAGATATGAAGCAGTATCAAAACGATGCAAAACTTATAAAAATAAACACCATTAATGTTGTCTACTTGAACAACACCTGCTAAAAATACCATTAAAAAATGTCCATTACACCGAAAACGTTTGGTTCTTCTTACCAGTAAACCTTTATAGCGCAACAGGTCAAAGAGTGCATCTCTGCCCATTTTGATATTGTTTTTACGTAGGGCAGGCTGAAGTTCTTCCATTAGTTTGCGGGTACCCGTCTGCGGCTTTTTCTTGCGGATTGAAGCCACTTCCTCTAAAACAATTTGGTGCATCTTTCCCTGCTTCTTATCAGATTTAATACGTTGGTAGTATGCTTGTTTACTTATCCCGAACACTTCATACAGCAGCCACTTCACTTTGTAAGCTTTTTCTTCTTTCGCTGTATCTCCTGACTCAAGTGTTCGGGTAAAAACTTTTTTGAAAGTTCATCCCCGGTTATCTTTTCAAACTCTACAATCATGTCCTGCTGGCAGTCTCTTTAATGAATTCCGGTTCTTCAAGACGCTCTTTGAGTTTTTTGTTTTATTCCTTCAGGCTCCTGCCTTTAGATTTTGAGGCATACTTACTTGGTTTATTCATCCAGTAGTCAATTGTACTTCGCGAAATGTTGTACTTTTTAGAAGCATAATTTACTGAAGTCAGACCGTTATTGATTTGGTCAATGACCGAAAGTTTGAAGTCAAAGCTGACTGCTCTGCCACTCTTTTTTCGGCAGGTGTCTTTTTGCTGTGTGTCCATACTGACCAAGATTTGTTTAAGCTTTGGTCAACCTATTTTAGGACGAGGCATAGCTATAGGCGGTTTCAAATTTCTATTGCAACGCTTGTTATCAAAAATAATGGTTTCAAAGTTTTGTAATTTGATTATTTACTGTACCGTTTTATCCACTACCGCTGCGCTGCAATTTTTGAATGATTTC
>Ga0068630_1000541_pt1 | contig 11780 bp, 8 predicted proteins | sample InSIn4gowninarea_FD_77433 | JGI IMG/M metagenome (GOLD analysis project Ga0068630, IMG submission 77433) | Clean room microbial communities from NASA Spacecraft Assembly Facility at Jet Propulsion Laboratory, Pasadena, California, USA -... ... | reverse complement strand
GCCGGGAATAAATGGGGAAAGTCTGTTGGGAATGGTACGCGTGCGTAAAATCGGCTGCACCAAGCCCTCTCGAGTCCCGAAGGGAATGGTGCAAGTATTTTGGGCACGGTGCAATTATGTAATTCCTTAGCGTCCATGCCCGGTCGATGGTTGGAAACATTGGTACATGTGTCTAAATTAATTTGCACCATGCCTGGCGACGCCGGGAATAAATGGGGAAAGTCTGTTGGGATTGGTACGCGTGCGTAAAATCGGCTGCACCAAGCCCTCTCGAGTCCCGAAGGGAATGGTGCAAGTACTTTGGGCACGGTGCAATTATGTATTTCCTTTGCGCCCATGCCCGGTCGATGGTTGGAAACATTGGTACATGTGTCTAAATTAATTTGCACCATGCCTGGCGACGCCGGGAATAAATGGGGAAAGTCTGTTGGGAATGGTACGCGTGCGTAAAAATACAGAATACCGTAAGTAACATTTTCTGAAATTTATGGAAACATCTTAAAATAATATACTTTTCCGCAATGTATGATGTCATTTTTTTGCGAATTATCCGCTTTTTTCAGTCCAATTTTTGACATACTTTTCTTTGTGCCTTTGCTTGGCACAGAGTTAAATTGCACATGGATGTTTAATTGAGTTTCACCTTATTATTAGTTAACTTAAAGGACCTTATTATTAGTTAACTTTAGTTAACTTAAAACTGAGCCTTCGTTGTTGCGTTTGAAATGTTCTACGGAAACAAAATGACGATATGCATAGAAATATGCACCATGGCGAATCTGCGAAAGTTGCTGTTTTATTTCGGTTGTTTACAGTGAGCTATCAGCTCCCCCTTTGATTCCCGATTTTTAAATCATTGCATAGGCTGGTTTTAAGACGCGTTGAGAAGTCTGATCAAGTGGGGCCGTGATTTAGCAAGAAATAAATCGAAATATACTGTGACCCTTGATGAAGCATGGTTTTAGATTAACGATTACAAGGTCTGCTTATTATATAAAATAAAGCGAAGAAATTGCAAACTTGGTTCCTTCAGTGCAAAGAAAACTACTGTAAAAGGGTTTTTTTTGATAGTCGCAAATATTCTCACATTTGGAATTTAAAAATAGAAGAATGGAAACAAAGTCAGTTTATTATCAAGACTCTTTACGTCCGTATTTACAAAGGAAATCCCATTTGTTTATTCAAAGGACTTTCAAAGAATGAAACGTCCACTCGTACTTCAAAAAGTGCCATTGCATTCCTTGAAAACCTAAGTTGCGTATGTGGGTCATTCGCAGAAAAATCATGAATTAGTGCCACCGGTCTTTCTTATAAAGAGTAACGTTTTAAAATGTATTTCAAATAAATTAAAAAAAAACTTGTACAACTGACAGAATATATAGTAGTTGCAAGATGAGGCAACAGTGTTTTATTTATTGTTCAAATGCTGTCCACAGAGCGTGATTTGTCAAGTCCGTGGCCTGTCACCACTTACTATTTTGTTTGTTTACAGATTTATAATTCATAAGCTATACAAAATATTAACGTTTTAGAATATAGTTTATATTAAGAATACATTTACAATATTCTCCCCAATAGTTTGAAGTTATACTTAATTTTTATACTTTTTTAATTTCAAGTTTAATGTCTGTACCCAGAGAAATAGATCACGTCCGAGGACAGAAAACAAAATGCCAAAAAATTCTTACAATTGGCAACACCAAACTATGTTTGTTATACCACGGCCCCACTTGATCAGACTTCTCAACGCGTCTTAAACCGGCCTATGCAAGCATCGTAAATACCATTAAAGCTGCGGAATCAACCGCAGCATGGCGCAGCCCACTGTTACACGTGAAATCATTTGTTTTGTTCGGCACGATGGTTGTTGTCAAGTGTATTTTTCAGTTTTAAAGGTAAATATGGTATACTGTTGTGTACCATATTGTAAATCTGAAAGTGGAAAAAAAAGGCAAAACTTATCTCTTTTTATCATTTCCCTGTTAATAATGCCCAGAAAATCCTATGGTTCAAAAACATATCGCCAGAGAGCAAGAGCAAGGTAATTTTGTTTTACTTATCTTATTACATGAAATTGTATTCTATTTAAAAGTATAAATAACTCTCATATGGAAATTTAAATTTTTTTGTAAACACTAAACTGTTAAAAGTCATTTGGAATATTAATAGTCTATGGTATTTCTTGGTATTATCAATATATTGATAGTAAACTGAATTTTATTACATTTTGATTAATGAGTAATTGTGTAACTATCAGACACCGAGTTTAAAATACAGAATACCATAAGTAACATTTTCTGAAATTCATGGAAACATCTTAAAATAATGTACTTTTCCGCAATGTATGATGTAATTTTTTTGCGAATTATCCGCTTTTTTCAGTCCAATTTTTGACATACTTTTCTTTGTGCCTTTGCTTGACACAAAGTTCAATTGCACATAGATGTTTAATTAATTTTCACATTATTATTAGTTAACTTAAAGAAAACTGAGCCTTCGTTGTTGCGTTTGAAATGTTCTACGGAAATTGTCCACCGGAAACAAAATGACGATATGCATAGAAATATGCACCATGGCGAATCTGCGAAAGTTGCTGTTTCATTTCGGTTGTTTACAGTGAGCTGTCAGCGCCACCTTTGATTCCCGATTTTTAAATCATTGCATAGGCCGGTTTTAAGACGAGTTGAGAAGACGGAATCAAGTGGGGCCGTGGTTAGACAATCAACACTCAAGTAGCTATTTTGCTCAGCGATACAAAAACAGAAGCATGCTTAGAGATTTTCGTGGTTTCTTTTTGCAGATAAATACATCACGTCTGTGGCACGTGCAGATTTAAAATAAACTGCTAAGACAAAAAAAATAATTCAATAAATTAATAATATTAGGTGTAAAATATTTGTTTCCCAACTTTTATGCCATAATTCCAAACGCATATGTCCTAAAATGTAGGAAATGTTTGTTTTTATCACGTCCGTGGGCCTAATATTAGGTTGGAGAAAAAGTAATCCATTATTTGTTTGATAGACGGCTGTAGAGATCGATATCTCGTAAAGTATCAATCAAAAAAATTCAGATTTATGCTCGTTGTTGAGGTGACATTTCACACTAAAAAAATTCTTTTACTATTTTCATTTTGGTTTGTTCTGTTATGAGTTACAGGCTGTTAAAAATGGAAATCAACAAAGGGAAAATTCGGTACATTTTACAGTTTTTCTTTGGTAAAGACGAAAATGCAAGCCAGACGGCTGAAATTGAGGATGTTTTTGATCCCGATACTGTAACAGATAATTACATGCAATTTTGTTTTCGTCGATTCCTTTCAGGTATATTTGATGTTAAAGATGCACCCCGCGCAGGCAGGCCCGTCGTCAAAAATGTCGATTATCAGTTAACGCCTATCAGTCAAACCTATTATCAGTTAACGCCCTGTCGCATGGTGTTGCTAGCAATGGAATTGCCTTGTGTAATTTCAGCTTTATATGACCAGCCAATAGTCAACATAGCCTAAGCCTGTCAGGATTTTACCTAGCATGATGAGAGGACCAAACAAGGACTACGTAAAGACGGCCCAAGACGGTCCACCATCCCAACGACCTGTGCAGCGCATCCGACAGGTAGGATACACTGCTTCGTAGGGTCTATGACACACACGGACTATGCCATCCATCTGATGCCTCTGGAATCTTGCTTCCTCAGACCAGATGACGCGTTTCGAATCATCTACTGTCCAGGGTCTGTGCGTTTTGGCAAATTGCAGCCGCAGCATTCGGTGTCTCGCCACTAGCAATGCAACCCGAAATATCGTCAGCTGTTATAGCCGAGTTGCAACAGTTGCCAACGATCTGTCCTTGTGCAGATGCTTTACGAAGCATTTGCATTAAAGTCTATCGTAATCTGACGTAATACTGTGCATCTAACCGTCGGTACGCTAGAACACAGTTCCCCGAGGTAACTTTTACGTCATCAGAATCCTAATCAGTCAGAATCGAGGCGCTGACTCACCATATGATTTAGGTTTTAAGTTCACCACCATTTAAATACGCCCGTGTTCCTTTTCCACCTTCACGCACTCGGAACCATCCGGCATATTGAAGCGGATTGCACAGGTGTAAAGGCGGGAAGCGAATCCACAACAGTCTAGTCCCGGTCGCGTTCATGTAGTCGACAGGTCATTTCTTCGACATGTTCATTATGTCAAAAAGCACGTTTTGTAAATAATGTATTATAAATACAGTCAAACCTGTTTTTGTGCGGTCTTTTTTGTGCGATTTGTTTTGTGCGAATTGAATTTTTTTATGCAATATATGAAAATTTCAATCAAATGGGAACACAATTGACGAAATTATTAAAAACAAATTAGTAGGTTTTATCGGCCATTTGGTTTTTGTGATTTTTGATATGTATTTCATCACATTACATATGTATGGAATTCTATAATAGCATAACTGACGAGGATTTCCATGTAAATAGATGAAATGTGCAATAGAATATGGCGATGGAATTCTTTCGTAGCAGAGCAAAAATGCATCGATCGCAAATAAACATTAAAGGATATCTGCATTATGTTCGGGTTTTTCTGAAACGGCTTGCCTGTCTCGTTAGGTCGCTGAGTTAAGTTTTTGCTAATGCGATAGTTGGCGAATAGTCTCATGCTTCTTTTGTTTATTTTAAGGAGTAGATAAAAGAAATTTACTTGAAAGGAGTAAAGAGTTGCCTTTTTTATTCGTCTCTCATGTGCGCAAATGACTTGTTCCCTAAATAAAGTGATTTAATAAAAAAAGAATATTTTTAACTATTCCAATATTTTAATCTAACATTAATTGATGTCCTTCAAAGAGTTTTCATGTTCCTGTACCATTAAGATAAGAATGGAAACTTCTGTATTATAATATCCTTATATTCCGTATATAAGCCTCGGATCCTTCTTTTCGATTTTGGCTCTGCACTGAGAACGAAGTTCCACTTTGACTTGGAAACAGCTGTGTGCTTTTTATGTGGTTTATTTGTGTTTTATACATACGTGCTTTTTCTGTTCAATTCCTAGTTATTTCGTAGGTTTTTCAGTTATTTTCTACGTGAGACTTTTTCTATGCGGTCTCTATTCACCGCATAGAAAAAAAAATATTTTTCAAATTGTGTTGCGAAAACTATTTTTTATAGCTATTCATGAAGTTTTGTGAGATTCTTTTTTATGCGGTCCCTATCCACCGCGCAAAAATAGGTTTGAGTGTATATGGTAGTTTCGTTTATTGAAGTAAGAAATGCGTTGGATGGCATATTTGTTGGATTCTTCATAAGTCCTTGTGGTATACAAACGAATATGGAAAATATCTTAAATATTGTAGCTCAAAACTTAGCTAACTGATTTCAAAATTTCATTTTTCATTTCTTTATTGAAGTGTTGCAAGTTACTCTCCAGTGATCGGATCTCAAAGGGATTCGAGAGTAGGATAATAGTAAGATGTTTTCCTTATTCTAATTTTTATCTACTTTATAAATTCATGAAAGTTTTTGAACTTCTCTAAAATATTAAAATGATTCTGATGATGGGAATTCTTTAATATGATTAATAAGACAGAATATTTTCAATTTATGATTTGTCAATTCTATAATTTAATAAAAGTGTAAAAAATGGGATGCACGTATCATATTTTTAAGACTCATTTGCAGCGTTCGAATTATTTACTGGTCCGTAGAGGGAACGTCTGTTGAGAGGAACAACCGACATGCGTAGTAGATTTCTTTTTTCCTTGGTGAAAAGAGCTAAGAGTAACACTAAAGCCTACGGGGTTACTTGAATTTGGCTCATTTACAGTAGAACGCCGAAACTCCGTACGTCAAAAAACCGAAAAGACCAGAAAACCGGACATTCTAATCTATTTTGCAGTTTTCCTTGCTAACACACGTATTAGCAACGATATTTTTCTATTTTTAAATAGTGATTTTAATAGTGATTTTTTTAATAATGTTATCTAAATAGCAACATATTCAGATAAAAAGTAAGCAGTCATTGTATATTGGCTTGCATATCAATTTATATTAGGAATTATCATATTTCACACCCATGTGATCAAGTAACAATTGACAGATTTGGCAAAACATCAGGATATGGGAGACTAGCAACAGTCTCTTGCGACTAATTGCGACGTGCGTGGGAAAATAGTACTCCAAATATTCTAAAAAGGGCACTATTTATGGCCTTTGACTTTATTTTACGATGACGACGGTGCTAAACTGGAAGGGTTTCGGCCGAAACATAACGACGGACAATGATACACCAATTACGAATACTGTTATATACTTATATAAAATGATAGTAATATTGATGAAAAGGGGTTATTTAAAATTTCATCAAACTATTTGAAAATGTGCAAAGGCATACGCAATGTTGATTGATATTTCCTTTTCCAACTTAGAGTTAGACTTGCAACGAACAGGATTATTTAAAAATCAAATTTAGTTAAAAATCAAACATCGTTAAGTTACGACAAACAATAACGCGAAATGATGAATTGTTAGTTACATCAAAAGTGACTACAACAACTGCAACTAAAGAATTCGTTCTAAGCAAAAATTACTATGTTGCGGAGCTCAGGAAAAGTAACAGGCAAAGTGAAAAACACAATTTATGATTTGCAGCAAAAACCTCGACGTCGATGATGCAAACCCGAATGAAAAGTTTTTTAACTTCGGATTCGTTACGATTAAAAGTTAGATTAAAGTCAACAATAAATGGCGATATATGAGAACTAATACAGCAGTATTTAGAGTAATAGTTTTTACATTGAGAAATACTGTTGTCGTTTTAAAACCGGCGTTTATCAAAAATTAGTTTGATAAACGGCAAAATTCTAAATTACGTTCTTGAAAGCGAAATAGTGAAAGTGAAGAAAATAGTCAAGAAACAGAAGGAAAATGACAATTGATAATTTAATAAGTATTATGGTCAGTGAAATAAAAGGACTAGAACTATCAAATGATAACGCCACTTTAAAAAATGGGGAAAAAAGGCGAATATCGCCAAGAGGTATATTCGTTCAACGATAGTATTCCGTAAAACCCCGAGTATTTTTATAAGCCCAGTGAAACATTTACTGCGCATGTCGGTTGTTCCTCTCAACAGACGTTCCTCTACGGACCAGTAAATAATTCGAACGCTGCTCATTTGACAAATAATCATAAAATTAAAATATACGTATTTTTTGACGAAATGACATGTTGACGAAAAGGACCTGTCGACGACTTGACCCAAACCCGTCTAGTCCAATCAGTGTAGTGAAGGTGGGTAGGGAATTCAGCCGTGTTTGAATCGAGGGGAACAGCTGTATCTTAATGAGTCGGACTCTCCTCGATTTGGATTTGGCTGTTGTAAAACGTACGCAACCCTCCACACACCAGTTATTTGTTTACAGCCACATTTTACATGATTCAAGCCGAGTGCTCCCGCTTTTTATTTAACATATTGTTATTTTTAGAAGCATAACATTAAACTTGTTGGAATAACCATGGTCTATTATCCATTTGTCTACCACACTTTCCCAATTTTCATATATTGTTTAGGATGCATGAATGGATTTGCATTTTCAATGTCGTATAGTGTATATTAATCGTATTCCATTAACTAGAGTGCAGGGATGCAAATAAGCGGTCGCACGGTCGCACCGTGCGACCAAAAAATCGATGCGTGCGACAAAAAATTACATCAAATAAAACCATAAAAAAATTGACCGATGTTTTTAAAATTTAAAGAAAAATATTTAGATTGGTAAATTGGTAAGAGCTTCAGCTAGAAGAAAATAACATTATCCTTAACAGATGGCGTATATATTTCGTGAATCCAATCCATAATACTATCTTTGTTTGAAATTAAAATTGTCAAGCCGACAGACATCAACACTGTTCGTTGGGTTGTTAAATTAAGCTGTTAATTAAAATCTGTTCTTAATTATTAATTTATTAAATTATTAATTTATTTTTCACTATTAAGAAATATCCAATATGTTTAAGTATTCTGTGGAAATGCTGGGTGAAATGAACCCTTCACTTGAATTTTGAATTGCTATGCTCCTGGGCTACAGTTAGTGAGTTTGACCCCATCCCTGCTGTAAATATTACGTTTGCGATAATTATGAGACGTCCATCATTTTGAAATGTAAGAGAAGTTCGGTGCCACTAAATTTTTGGCGGTGCGACTAAATATTTGAACCTTATTTGCATCCCTGAACTAGAGCATAACGTTTGGTCTTGTAATAAATGGGAAACTTTCATTTCGTGCACGAGTTCTATACATACGTATCTATAGTGTCTTAATAACTCGTTAAATTAAAAAGTAAAGTAAAAGCAATTAATAATCTTAACTTTACAAAATATTTGGCTGATTTTTAGTAAGAAGTAGCTTTAAGCTCTTGCAGAAAATTTCGCACAATATATGATTTTTAAATGATTAATCAATTCCGATAATTTTGAAATCATAGAAAACATTTCAAAGTATTCATACGGTAAAATGTTACGTATTAAAGCACAAAAAATAATATACAGCAGAAAGCTGTTCTGAGGCACTGCCGGAACACGTAAGGCTTTCTTATTCTATGGAAGAATATAAAGAAAACAGGGAGATTTCCAAACTGCAGAAAGTTTTTGTGTTCCTTTCAGACACTTTAACTGAGTCCACGCAATTCGATGACTACACAAAACGCTCTTCGATCTCAATTTATTTGTCATTTTCATTATTTTTGAATTAGCACTGATGACGAAGTGCTACATGGCTTTGAAACAGATATCTGCTTGTTATTTGAGTTCAATACGTTGTCGTTTACTTTACTACTAGCACAAACGATAATTTTTACCATTTTATGAAGGTTATATATAAATGGGAACTGGCAAATTCCATTTCTGTACCAGGAGATAGCAGCAAAGCTACGATATTAAAATAGGAAAATTACGGAACGCCTTGAGATTTATTTCTAACGTAGACTGTTTAATTTTACCATTTCAAAAGTTTTGCCATCCCGTGCAACTGTCCCATTCCTGCATTCTGACGGTTGCTGATATCCAACATCTACTCTTGCTGAGTGAACTGAATTTCTACATCTTAAGATAATTAATTGCAATTGGACATGAGATATCTATATTCTGCGCTTTTTCTATGTATACAAGTTATAAGTACTCTAAGACCCACTAGATAAAAGAGCAGTCAGCTATAAGGTCCATCCAGGAGATGTTTCCTATCGTTTCTACTAATCCATGAAATCTATCTTAATATTTATCTAAAAAAGAAACTACACTGGTGTCCAGAACTAAGATCACAAAACATGGCACAGAAATATTACAATGTGAGAAAACTAATATAGAAACGTAACAATATAAAAAAAGTTTTTAATTGTAAATTGAAAGATAGGGAAAAGGAATTTAAAGATAGGGAAAGATATCACACACAAAAATTGTTAGATCATGAATCATAAAGCCATTATTTCTGTAAAAATCTGTGTAGTATGCAGTAGGACAACGATGTTTCATTATTTTATGAGAGTGAGTTCTCATGGTTTTCGTGAGAGTGTCCGTATGTTAATGCTGAAACAGCACTCCTTCTTCCAACAGCGTAACGTTTTAACTTCTGAATAGTCTCGAGAAAGGGGTTACGCTGTGCAACTACTCTTCCTTGGCATCTCTAACATATTCAATAGGACCTCATCCCTATAACAATGTGCAGCGACAGTAACTGCAGCGAAGACCCGCACCGGTGTACGACTGCCCAACATTATGCCGATCCATACAAAAATTCCTTTGCCAACAAGTCTATCGATTACTATGACGTTGGAAGGACGATAGAGAGCTCCACGACGAGATTCACTGCGTCGTGAATCTCGACTCATCACTGAAAAAACCATGTCTCTATTCTTGTGCAAAAGACTGGTGTACTCGGCTCCAAAGCAACCGGGCTTTCTTGTTGAATGCATTCCAAGGGAAGAACACGGCTGGACGACGGATGTTAAGAATCATCTCTGCTAAATGTCTTTTTACTATATGCCTGGAAATTTTTATTCCAGATGCAACCGCAAAATAACTGGAAGCCGAGAGCCTTTGTCAGTCGTGCGTTTAATGCCAAGTAACGATCCTGTGCAGGTGTCGATTCTTTGTGGTGGCCTAGACCAGTCTTCTGGTGACAATACCACTTATTTGGAATTGATTCCACAACCTGGATACAAATTTCATTGGCAGTTGTAACCAATTAGCCACTTGAAAATCATCAGATTCAAACTTGCCAACGATTCTACATGTCAAAGAATCATCTAAACAGTATGAAAACTCATTTTCACTCTTAACAGGCTCACGTTCTTAAATGCAATATTAAAAAAAAATGCAGGCAAAAATTCCAGATTATTACATTGTCTAATGCCAATAGTTCAATAAAAACTAGAAAATATCAACTACGTTTTCTAAAACCGAAGATAAATATTGTACTACCCATTTTTCAAAATGTATGAAACACAAATTCTATCAATTTTAGAAGTGGCTATTAAAATATTATGTTGAAAAGCATATTTGCGACCTTAATTTTGGATGTCATTGTATTTCAGTATAAGGAAAACAGTATTTTATTGTCCATCATATAAAATTAATAACAAAAATCAAATATATTATTCGAACTGTTAATCATTCGGCTAAAATAAGATAACTATGAAGTTAGGATTGAAGAAGAAGAATGATGAAAAAAACCATTAATTTACTAATCAGTACATTGTTTTATCAGAAAAGTGGTCAACCTAGAGATTACTAAACTAAAAAATGAATGAACCTGGTACGACAGATCTCAGTTTGCTAGATTTATTCCTCCCATTGGTACTGGATGCTCTCAGGAATAACATACAATGAAGACTGGACAGACAGGAAAACCATTTTATGTACACAATTCCTGAACTTTCCCCTCCATAATGATAATTTTGGACTGAAAGTAGTCTTACAAAATCTCTTGGTATCGCAGAATCAACATGGGAAGAATTTAAAAAATCCTTTGTGCAGCAAGATATTTCGTATTATTTTAGATACAGAACATTAGGAAAGTAAAATTAAAATATTTTATCCAATTACTAATGAAAGTGAAAATCTGATGTAGGTGCAGACGATAAATATTGCATAATACAAATGAAAATAAACTAAGAATTTCGAACCAACTCTTAAATAAAATAAAGAATAAAAGACTGCAAAAATCACAATAAAATTACTTGGGAAAAAAGATACGTCGTTCATGAACTCTGAAATTTTGCGGCGACTCCAGTTTATTCAACAGTACATAAAAATTCCTGCAAATATACCAAAGTTTCTTAAAAGACAGCCAAAGGCCATATGTCTTCGGAACCAATATATCGCAAAATTAAAACCAAAACTTAAAAAGCCAACACAAATCAACATAGACAAGATTGCATATAGAAATGGGGAAAAGTAAAAATAAAAATTACATACGAATATCAAATATAAATTTAACTGGTTTCTGTACGTCATCGAATTTCGGTCTAAAATTGAATCCTGATAGACTAAGGGTAAAATCCAAATGCCATTCATAGAAAATGGTAAAAGGGTAATTCTTGAAAACCAATTTAAAGTAGCATCCAAAAATCTCTTCCCAGTGTCCCCCACACCAAAGTTTCTTTTCCCAGTGTCCCCCACAACAAAGTTTCTTTTCCCAGTGTCCCCCACAACAAAGCTTCTTTTCCCCATTTCTATATGCAATCTTGTCTATGTTGATTTGTGTTGGCTTTTTAAGTTTTGGTTTTAATTTTGCG
>Ga0068630_1000540_pt1 | contig 11782 bp, 10 predicted proteins | sample InSIn4gowninarea_FD_77433 | JGI IMG/M metagenome (GOLD analysis project Ga0068630, IMG submission 77433) | Clean room microbial communities from NASA Spacecraft Assembly Facility at Jet Propulsion Laboratory, Pasadena, California, USA -... ... | reverse complement strand
GGTCAGGACCTCGTCCTCGTCCTCCACGGAGTCTGGAACGGTTCATGTTAGACGTCTTCACGCGATCGACGGAATCCTGCTTCGACCACTAACCATCAAGGAATGGAATGAGCTCATCGCGAGTTCTCTCGGGACCGAGGGCCAACGCGATAGTAGAGAGGCGGTGAATGGCATTAAGGCGGAGGAGAACATCGTCGTGCTGGAAAGAGTTTAATTATCAGACGTGTCTTCAAAATTGATAGCACGCTACGGTTGACCACCACGGTACCTTTAACTCGTCAATGAGGACGGCGATAGGGTAGAGCTCGTCATTTTCGCCCTGACCCTCCATCGCGGATATTGTATATGGGTTCCGGAGATTGGAAGAAGCGACTAGGGAAGTTGGGTGAGGTGGTCGGAATCAACAACGGCAATACGGAATGATATCAGGCGATGCTGTTAACCTGATACCACGCAGGCACGATGAATATTTTTTCGGTTCTTGGAGTAGTTGATGAAGGCGAGATCGTCGAGGGAGATTAAAAGAGAAATTAAGCGGATATCAGAGAGCCTATCTAAGCACCGGAGGGAGTCAGAATCATCAATACTGGTAGTAGTCGGTGAGGGGAGCAAGATGATATGGGAAGGGGATGTTGTCGGTGGTGAGCGAGACTCCCCGGAGCGAGGTTTCGTGGGGTTTGGGCCGCCGCAGAACACGGTCATAAGCAAGAAGGCATACCTCGAGACAATTGGGCTGGGAGTGTACAGCTCTCGAAGAACGACTTTTAGGTAGATATCAACGGCGGCAGGGAATAATGCTGCTAGGTTTCAGCCGCAAAAGGATGTTGCAAAGGCGAGCTGTCTGGTCAACGGGGTGAGGGAGGAGCTGTGGCTGGTGAGGGGGATGATGATACGGTATGGTATGGTAACCTCGAGGAGGGGGATCTGTGGCGGTGCGACAAGTGGCTGTCCCGCGAGGGTCAAGCCCCAACGGACTTTCATGCGGACTCATCCATTGATTCTTTCTCTGCAAACCCGGTGCCAGCAGAACGTCAGTCCCGCTAAATAACGTGGAGATCGCTGAGGCTATTGTGATTATAGCTTAGCGTCTGGACTCTCCATTTCTACCGCTTTCTCTTTGGACATTCCCCTTGCGCAAGTCCTGAAGGACCCCCCTCACCATGCCCACCATCTCCGTCGACAAGGCCGCGCTCTTCAAGGAGCTCGGGCGCGAGTATGTGCTTGTCTTTCGTTTAGTAGCCTTAGATGCTTCTGCTAATTGCTACCGCTAGATACACTACGCAAGAGTTCGACGAGCTTTGCTTCGAATTCGGTGAGTCACTTTTATCACTTTTTTTCATCCTCTGCGGGGCTCGCGCTGACTGACTGTTCTACTAGGCATTGAGCTCGATGAAGACGTAACACTCCCTCCCACTGTTTCGGGATGCCGCTAGCGATACTAAGACTTCACAGACGACCAATACGGACCGCCCTATTGTTGATGGCGTGCAGGAGCCGCCTCAACTCAAGATCGAAATCCCCGCAAACCGGTACGCATTTGGCAAAACTCTGAGTTAACGGGAGGGGCGCATATACTGAGAGGGACTTGCAGATATGACATGCTGTGTTTCGAGGGTATTCAGCTCATGTTGAACATCTTCTTGGGCCGCAAGCCTATCCCCAACTACAGACTCGTTGAGCCCTCGAGTGGGCAGCTTGAAAAGATTGTGGTCAAGGAGGACGTGAGTGCTGTTCTCATGATCCGTCTACTATATCGCATACGCTAATAGGGTGAAAAAAGACCTCGAAAGTCAGGCCGTATGTCTCCGGCGCAATCCTGCGCAATGTGAAGTTCGACCAGGCACGTTACGAATCGTTCATCGCTCTTCAAGACAAGCTTCACCAGAATCTCGCAAGACAAAGAACACTCGTCGCTATCGGTACCCACGACTTGGACACCATCCAAGGTCCTTTCACTTATAATGCTCTGCCTCCCAAAGACTTTAGCTTTGTTCCCTTGAATCAGACGAAGGAACTGAACGGCGAAGAATTGATGGCTTTTTACGAGGTATGAGTTGCGCCAAAAGCAGGTGTGCGGAATGGATACTCATGGATCAACAGAAAGACAAGAACCTTGGAAAATACCTTCACATTGTCCGCGACTCTCCCGTTTACCCTGTCATCCACGACTCGAACAACACCATCTGCTCTCTTCCGCCGATCATCAACGGTAACCACTCGAAGATCTCCGTCAACACGACAAATGTTTTCATCGAAATGACCGGACTGGACAAGACGAAGCTTGAGATTGTCAACAGGGTCATGGTTACCATGTTCTCCCAGTACACTACCGAACCGTTCACGTGAGTATCATCTGTTCTAGGTAGTTTGCGAAATGCTAATCCTTTTCCATAGCATCGAGCCTATTCAGATCGTTTCTGAGCACAACGGCGAGACTCGTGTTGTCCCGGATATCTCGCCCCGTACCACCCAAGCCGAGATCTCTTTCATCAACCAATGCTGCGGGCTGAACCTCTCTGCGGCTGAGATTAGCGACCTCCTTAAAAAGATGTCCTATGATGCCAGGCCTTCCGCGAACAACCCCAACCTCGTTGATGTCGACATTCCCCCGACCCGTGCGGACGTGCTTCACCAGGCTGATATCATGGAGGATGTTGCTATCGCCTACGGATTCAACAAGCTTCCCCGATCCTTCCCCAACATCTCCGGCACTATTGGCCAGCCTCTCCCTATCAACAAGCTTTCCGACATCGTGAGAACAGAAGCCGCAATGGCAGGCTGGTCTGAGGCGCTTCCGCTGATTCTGTGCTCGCACGACGAGAACTTCGCTTGGCTCAACCGCAAGGACGACGGTAACACCGCCGTCAAGCTTGCCAACCCCAAGACCCTGGAATTCCAGGTTGTCCGTACTAGTCTCCTTCCCGGTCTTCTGAAGACCATCAGGGAAAACAAGCACCACACTGTGCCCATGAAGATCTTCGAGGTCAGCGACGTCGCTTTCAAGGACCTGGAGTTGGAGCGTAAGAGCCGTAACGAGCGCCACTTCGCCGCCGCATGGTACGGGCGGACCAGTGGATTCGAAGTTGTGCACGGTCTCCTGGACCGAATGATGGCTATGCTCAAGACCGCTTTCATTGTTGCCGAGGAGGGTCTCGAGAGCACAGCAGCCAGCGACTCTCAATACTGGATTGAGGAACTTGATGGTAAGTTCATTTATTTTGGCTAATCAGCCGCGATAGACCCATTTTGCTAACATACATAGACCCCACCTACTTCCCCGGCCACGCCGCTTCGGTCCACCTGCGCATTGCCGGAAAGGAGCACAACATCGGTACCTTTGGTATCCTGCACCCTACGGTGTTGGAAAAGTATGAGCTGAAGTACCCCGTCAGCACGCTGGAGCTCAACATTGAGACTTTCCTGTGAGCGGAGGGTCGTCGATGATGTTTATTATGATCATGGAGTAAATGATTTACAGAGATAGATGACATGAGTAAAATACCAAAATGGAGTGATTGTTTACGGATTATGACTGGGTCTGGATTTTTAGCTACTCTGTAGTCTGGATCGGCCAGCGGATATATTTCCCAGCACTACATACACAATTCGGGGATCGATCTGTCGTACCCCAGCTTTTACCTTGATATCACAGCTTACGGGGTATAGAAAATGTAGTATCCACATAGGCACATTTAAATCAGAGCCATTTTTCATTCCCCATTGTTCGTGATACATCACTTCCCGGCTAAACTTTTGGAACCGATTTTGACTTTTATTCCGTTCAGTAGTAAAGGTAGAGGTAGTCGGACAGGTAGAGAAAAAAAAGAAGAAAACTCGAGGAGATATAAAAAATAAAAGGAAATCGTTTATTTATTCAACCACATCAGAATTAACCCCAAATTTACTCCTGCGCAAAAGTCTCAGCAGCAGCAGGGGCACCCTCCTGAGCCTCAACAGCCTGCTGCTCAGCAGCACGCTGCTGCTCGGCAAGCTGCTGAGCAGCAACGGCCTTGGCGCCGTAGTCCTGGCTCATGGGCTGCAGGATGGGCTGCTCCTCCTTGGGCTCGATGATGGTGACGGAGTCGGGGAGGGTCTTCTGGGGACCGGCCTTGCCTTCGGGGTCGGAGCCGCGCATGATCTTGACCTTGATACCGAGGACACCCTGGCGGAGGAGGACGTGGCGGGTGGCCGAGTCGATGAATTCCTTGGCGGGGTGGCCGGAGTGGATCATGAAGCCGTCCTGTTTAGATTATTAGCATGAGCCCATGGGTGTATTATCTGATTGCACATCAAATCGCATCGCAAAACCAGGTCTCGAAAAGTAGGCGTAGACGTACAGTGAACTTCATGGACTTGGCACGAGCAGCACGGAGCTTGCCCGAAACAACAACCTCGCAACCCTTAGCACCGCTCTCCATGATGAAACGGAGGACACCATAGCAGGCACGGCGGACGGCCAGACCGTTAAGCAGCTTGTAGCGGAGGGACTCGCACTGAGCGACGGCGGAGAGACCGCGGTTCTGGACCTTGGCGGCGTACAGGGAGACCGAGTTCTCGGGGAAGCGGAAACGCTTCTGGATGAGGGAGGTGAGCTCGCGGATGCGGCGGCCCTGCTCGCCCAGAACCTCCTGGGTGTGGGTGGCACGGACGACTGCGAGAAGCTGTTAGCTTCTATATTCTTCAATGTTTGTATATTTTCGGCGCAATTGATCCTATCCAGCAAGTTTTCCATCTCTTTCTCATCCGTGTTTGTTTTTTCATCCTCCATCAAAAATCACCCCTTCAACACAACTCCCGCTCCAATCCCCAACCCCTACCATCCAATCCACAAACAAAACAATCTCAAAGAAAAGGCGAAAGAACGTACTGATGTCGGTAACGGTAGGAGTAACACGGACTTCGACACCCGAGTAACCCTCCTCAGCAAGCTCGCGCTGGAAGAACTCGTTCAACTCGGCGTAGAAGACACCGTCCGCCACGAACTTTCGGCGCTTCGACATAGCTCCCTGGACAGCAGCCATTTTGACGTTTCTTTTTTGGCGTTTATTTAAAAAGGCGAAACGGCCGAGGATGAAGAGGGCGAGTTGGGCGTTAAAGGCGGTTCGAGGTGGTCGTGCCGTCGTTCGGTCAGATCAGTTTTGGAGGTTTAGGCGGTAGTGGGGAGTTTTTTTGGGAATAGGGTTTGGAATTGCCTGTTTGGGACGGGGAGGGTTAACCCTCGCTTGTATGGGCGGGCGCTTTTCCGTTTTGGGTCGGTTATTGCTGCCTGGCGTATCAGGCATTAGAATTACTAATCATGTAGACCTTCCATATCAACAGCTCGTAAGTTTACATTCATCATACATGCATCCAAAATAACTCGTATATCCTACTGCATTTCGACCTCCATCTCAGTCATTTTCCCACTCCCTTGTTCATTCTCCTTATTCTTTGGCGTAAAAGCCAAGTTCGAGATACCCGCCGACACGGCTGCCATCCCAGCCGACGCTGCATTCTGCGTCCCCTGACCAGACACACCGCTGCCCACGGAACTGTGGGCCGTCTCAATACCAGTAACAACAGGAGCCCCAGACCCAGGAGTAGGTGGTGTAATACTCTCCTGGACTGCAGCCGGGACAACGACAGGACCAGACGGACGGGGTCCGTTCATCTCTGCGTCTGCACGACCAAACACCTCGTTCCACCAGCGGACTTCGTTCAGGCGCGGGAAGAGTAGGCGCTCTTTGCCACGCTTGTTGTCGTCGATGGTGGGTTCGTATTGAGGGTTGAGGAATTGCTCTCGTCTAGCGAGGAAGTAGTCCCAGACGCTGCGTGTTCGCTCTTTGGCGCTTGTCTCGATACGCTCCTTTTCGCTGTTGAAGAGGAATGTGCCGAATTGGCAGGAGTAGAGATGGTAGAGTAACCGTCGTAGGAAGCGTTCGTTGAATTCGAATCGTGTAGGGTATTGGTGAAGTAGTTGGTATGTTGCGTCGAGGAACTGGTGGAATACCGGGCTCGTTTCCTTCACCTTGGTGACCTCCTTCTCGGATATGGGGGTTCGAGGTACAGAGCCGGCTCGTTTTCCAGGAGTCTCGCATTCATTGGTTGGGGTATCACCATCGGAATCGGGAAGGGAGTCACGGCTGGTGTTATCCCGGTTGAAGAACCCCTTGGCACTCAGGAATGCGTTCTCGAGGGCTTTCCCTGCACCGCTACCCTCTCGGTTAGGATCACCTCCGATCCTCTCGTTCTCGATCTGGAACCATTTCTCGCTGTTCAAATGACCAGAACGATGGCGGAACATGTGACCGAATGAGAGCCAGTCTTTCTCAACGAGTACCATGAATCCTTCCAGCGTTCGATAGTAGGGGTCAAGACACAGTTGACTCAATGCACTCAGCTGGCTCGTACGATCCCAGCCATCCGAGCAATGAATCAGGACATGAGAATGGTTAAGCCCAACCTGACGAGCAATCAAGCCAGCGCCATCCAGGATTCCAGCGATATGCTTCAACCATCCACTCCGGGCAAGCAGGTCTCTATTAGGACCCAATGGGGCGATGTCTGAGTCTTTCAGCGCATCGACCACTTTATTCAGCGAATCTCGCATCACATGGATGTTATCGATTCCCAGGTATGCCTTGGCTGCGAATTTATAATTGTCCATGTTCTCCGAACCCAGACCAACGGCCTGCATTGCAAAAGCATTAACCGTCGGCCGTGCATCGACAATCAGATTCTGCTGCTGAGCGCCATAAACTTGACGCCCTTCCTCTGGATCCCCACGAATGGACGCCAGCATTTCATCCTCGAGTTCTTCGGCATTCGTAGAATCGGAATCAGACTGAGCAACGAATCCATCGCCTTGACTCAAGCTCGAAGATTCCGGTTCCAAATTAGGCGTTTGCACATTTGCCAGAGGCCTCTCTGTACGTGACGTTGAAAAGATAGTCGCTAATAACTTCTCATCCTGAATACTCCGATTCTGCCGTACACCAACCAACGGCTGCGAACTTCTCGTAATCGAGCAGTTATTAACCGGATGTCGATACGTCAGTATAGGCACACGCGCTCTCGACCGATACCGTCCCGCGTAGTTTAACGTATTATCCGAGATAGCAGTAGGCACAGGTATAAGTGCAGGATAGGTTGGAGAGAACTGACAGTCAGCATGCATCCATCACATATAAAGGGCGAGTCAAACATACTCCATAATCCGAATTAATCTGCGAAATGCGCCACCCATTCCCCTCTACATCCACACCCTGCCTTGCCCATTCTTTCTTGGGATCATATAACTCCCACCCGTTAAATTCCCTCTCCGGCAGAGGAGGCTGATAAGCAAACGCATACAGCTTATCTACCCTCCCAACCCTACACGTCCACTGCTTGATCGTATCATATACCTCGCGCGCCTTATTCTCAGTGACAAAGTAGAAGCAAACAAAGGTGAAATCGCGGCACCGCAGACGGATCGAGGACGGCTGGCGAGAGGCCGCGGGTGTCGGGCGCAGCGTGCACAGGGATATTATCGGGTATGTGATCCAGAGTTCTCGTGGTCTGACGGGGGTTCCTTGCGCTTGTGCTGAGGCCGTGTCGGATGCCGGGGGAATGTGGGAGAAGATGAGGTGGTGAGGGGTGAGGTGAAGGTTGCCGACAACCTGGTCACCACGGCGTGCCAAGGTCACATTATCAACCTGGAGGTTTGTCAGTATTCTTTTCCTGATGCTTTTGTTGTTGATGTTCGTTTGGAGTCAGGCCACAAGACTCACCTTAGCAACCCGTGTTCTCTCCATGCCTTTCCGTTACTGTAACCGCAATACCTTCATGGTCTTATCTATCGCCAGGACAAAAAGAGTCAACTGAGGCACTCAGCCCGTAGAATGAATATAAAACAGATATGAAAGATAGCCTTGGTAGTGTGGAGGAAGAGTGGTTGACTCGACCGGATGCGGAGCCCCTCGTGCCAGCTACGTCAAAGGCGGAGCCGCCAATGGAGAGACAATAGAATGCTGTACATGACTATATGTACAGCATTCCAGCGCCGGTGTTTATGTTTGTATTGATATATAAATGCGAAATGTCTGCAATTCTGTACAAACGTGCGAATGCTGTCTGTTTATTTTATTTAGTTTATGGTGTTTGGTAACTGTGCTCACCGAACTATATATCTGACCTAGCTATATACCACTGTGACCAGTGTGCACAACTACATCTACAACCAGATAACCCAGGATGAATTTAATTCCACCCCCATCACCCCAAGACCTCCTCCTCTACCGCTACCAACACGCCACAAACCTAGGCTCCGTCTTCGTGCTGGAAAGATGGCTCCGCAACAGCATGTACGACGACGATACCCCCGGCTCCAGTGAACTAGAAGCCATAAAACAGTATACCCCCCCTTTCACACTCCATACCCCATCCCCTATACATAAATCAATCCAAATACTAACAGTGACACGCAGATCCCTAAAAATCCGCGGCCCCCACGAAACCCGCACAAAATGGGAAACCCTCTGGCTAACAGCCCTATCCGACGACGACCTGCACTGGCTAAAGGACACCGCGCGCTGTAACTCCATTCGTCTCCCGATAGGATACTTTACGCTAGGGCCGGCGTTTTGTATCGATACGGATTTCGATGGCGAGCCGGGACAAGTGTATCTCCACTGCTGGAATACTGTCAAGCACTTGATTGAGAAGTGCTACGCACACGGTATCGGGGTCCTAATCGATTTCCACGGTGTTCCTGGTGGCGCGAACAGTGAAGGCCATAGCGGGACTGATTCCGGACGAGCTGAGTTCTGGGGAAATGAGCACTACCGCGCTCTAGCGAGAGACAGCATCGCGTTCGTCATCCAAGAAATCAAGTTCCATTCCCTCCACGGCGTCATTGGAATCGAACTATGCAACGAAGCAACCTGGGATCCACTGAACCTGTACGAATGGTACGACGAAGTCATCGAAGTCGCAAGCGCCATCGACCCATCCATACCAATCTACATCAGCGACGCATGGAATCTCTCCGCAGCGCTGGACTACGCCCTGGGCAAGAACAATGCCACCCTACCTTTCGACAGAAGTCCCGTTATCGTGGACACGCACAAGTACTACTGTTTCACGGAAGATGACAGAAACATGCATCCAGATGCTATTCGCGAACGTGTTGCGAATGAACTAGGTGAACTATCTGACCGGCAGGGCAACGTGTTCGACCGGAAATCAGCAGTCGAGGTGTATATCGGGGAGTATAGCTGCGCCATGGACCAGCATAGTTTCGAGCATGGCGATCCGTCGCAGCGGCCTGAGTTGACGGTTGCGTTTGGGAATGAGCAGAGTAGGGCGTGGTCGGATAAAGCGTCTGGGTCTGCGTTTTGGACGTTTAAGATGGATTGGATGGATGGTGGGGATTGGGGGTTTAAGGAACAGGTTACTACCGGCGCGATTCCGGCGCCTCCGTGGCTTGCACTCTCAAGAGAGGAAGTGCACGAGAGGCTAGGGCAAGCCGATGCTCAAAGAGTTGATCGTCACGAAGAAGCCTACTCTCAACATGTCGGGTACTGGGACTCCGCAGCCCCGGGTGTAGACTTCGAACATGACCGCTATTCCTGCGGATGGGATCTTGGATACGCCGATGCAGGTTACTTTTTCGGTGCGTTGGTGAACGGCAAGATCCCCGGCCAACGCGAAGGAGGTGAGAAAATCGGTGCTCTTGACCTCTGGGTCCGGAAGAGAATCACCGAAACGGGCGAGGTAAATCAGGGTCTGGGTTGGGAATGGGAGCACGGGTTCCGAAGGGGTATTAGTGATTTCTACTCTGTCGTTGGGGTTTAGGCGTACATGAACCATCGTATGCACATTCATCGCTAATACACATAATAATAATAATAATAATAATAATAATACATCCAAAGGGGAGAAATACAATCAAATCCACAAAAGGCCATGTCTAAGACTCCGCCCGTCTAGCCGTATCCAACTCAAACGCCAACTTACAAGCTGACCCATAGAACGAATTAAACGTCTGCAACAGCTCATCTAACTCACCTTCCTTCTCAGCAACCTTGACATCAGGAGGAAGATCCATATCCAGGAACAAGTCCATCGCGCGAGAGGGGTAAAATGGCCCGCTCTCGTAGTAACTGTAGTTAAGTCGTTTGTCCTCGTAGTCGTAGCGCTGCAGATATGTCCCCCGTCTGTCGACGAGGGGGAGACTCATGTACTCTGCGGTGACGAAGTCATTTTCTGAGCCAGAGAGGTTCTTCTGGTTGAGGATTTCCCTGGGGAGGGAGAGCTGGAAGAACGTCGGTAGTGCAACGTCGCCGCTGTCGTTTGGTCTGGCCTGAATGAAGTTGTTCCGTAGGGAGGTCTTGAGAGTCTCTGCGCTCTCTTGCCATGATTCCTCTGGTAAATCGCAGTACATCTTCCTTGTAAAGCGGAGGTCTAGCCCGTTCTCGGGGAGAAGGTAGTCAACGTTGTTTTGGGTAAAGATGGCCTTGGCATTTTGCACAACAAGTTCTGGCTTTGATTCAGAATCGGGGTTTTCCAGTAGAGAAACTTCGAGGTCGAGTTGTGGGAAGACATTTGCATGAAGAGCTGACGGGACTAGCAGAACGCGGCGAAGTTGCTGCTTGTCACTGTTTTCATGGTTTCTTAATTGGCGCAGGAATGAAGGCACTCGGGGGAGGTCTGTTGTAAACGAGCGAGGAAGAGACAGCTTGCTTAGTGTTGTCGCATCGACAGGTTCACGGCTCATAGTAGGTTTGCGCAGGAACAAACACCTTCCAACCGCCGCCGTTACACTCTCGTGCACGTCAACCTTCTTGCTCAGCTGGTACTTAGGCGAGGGCTTCCGCAAAATCTTGAGAAGTCCATCCGATAACCTCGTCTGATGCTGCTCAAACAACGGCATATCCAACGGACTCGGCCCAGCCGTCTGCGTCGACGGCGTAGCCCATCGAAACCAAGCCTTCTGCCGCTCAAACCAATTCCCATCATTCTCGAGGCTAAAATCGTAAGCCTCGGCAGGCTCCGTAGCAGAGAAATAACTCGTAAAAGGTAACGGATCCGGATTAGTGCTGTAAAGCGCAAGATTCAACGTCCTCTGGGCATTCTCCATGCCCTTTCTGTTCTCTGCGAGATACAGAATCTTCTTCGGACCTTCTCGAGTCACGCCCTCGAACGCAACACGGTAGGCCCTACTGACCCAATCCAGAAAGTCCAAATGGAACGTGCGACTCCCATCAAACCGGTTACCGACCCGCGGGAACAGTTCAACCTCCTCCTCGCGTATCCGCAAACTGGTATCCTGAATGATATCCCGAATAGTCTCGCACGCAACCCGACTTCCCGTAATCCTCACCAACCCCAGCGAATTCGTAATATCAATCTTCGCATCGTTAAGACTGGCCACCTCCTCGAACGAGAAGATCTCCGAATTCTTCAACAACGACAACGTCGTCGCAGACAACCGTATATCAATCTGCCCAGCCTCCCCAACAACCTCCAACTCCCAACAATCCCGCAATATCCGCTCGGCAAGCAAATGCTTGCCCTTCAGCGACTTCTTCGTCGCCGTAATCCGCTCAGTAACACCACCCTGCCCAACAGGCCCTGTCTCCAGAAACCCAGGCGTCCCGGGCCTCCACTCCATCTCCCGCGAACCACTCCCCTCCCCAGATCCATAGAACTCCTCCGCATTCCGCTTATGCTCCGATACTTAATCACCCAACTGATACCCCGTAAACGATGCCTGGACCTTCCACCTCAGTTTTTCGAACTCAACTGCGTCGAGTTTATC
>Ga0068630_1000539_pt1 | contig 11796 bp, 8 predicted proteins | sample InSIn4gowninarea_FD_77433 | JGI IMG/M metagenome (GOLD analysis project Ga0068630, IMG submission 77433) | Clean room microbial communities from NASA Spacecraft Assembly Facility at Jet Propulsion Laboratory, Pasadena, California, USA -... ... | reverse complement strand
TGTGTGACTAGGTTGTGACTTTGAACTTATCTACAAATAAGGAAAACACAATATGGTAGTAGATGCATTTTCAAGGAAAGAAGAAGAAACAAAGAGTTTGGTTAGATAGTCCTCACCAAGATATTTCCAATAATATAATACACTTGGTCAAACTCCTCTAGAATCAGAAGAAATGCTAGTTTTAACATGATACTCTTGAAATCATAACATAAATATTACTAAACTTTTGCTAGAGTTATGTTGAGAAAACAAACTTGCAAATGGTTTGGTTGGATAATGCTCTCTAAGACCTTTCCATTGGTATATGACACTTGTCCAAACTCCCACCAGATAGGGAGAAACACTAATTTGAAGTCAAACATGTTTATAATGGAGTGAAAGGGGTCAAACCCCAAATTCATAAACCAATGTGCATCTCTACCGACGAATTAGGAAGTTGATACCTAGCTTTGGAAATCAATGATGGTGGATGGACAAAGTTGCACAAACTTTAACAGTAAAATGTTTAGATTGTGTCACGGTTCCACATGGGAACTGAGAGGGGTGTGACCCCATCCCATATTGCATAGAAATCATGTAATGAAGTAGCATATAGGGGTAAAACATAACACCTTTATAGCCATGCAATGTGGAAGGTTTGACATAACACTTGTGCGATGTATCTTATGGCATACCTATGATGTGGTGGGTCCAATGTATTACTTGGTTGACGAGGTATAAAAAAATATGGTTGATGTGTTAGAGGTGGGTGACATGGCGTAAGAAGAGATGGTTGACATGGTGTAAGTAGATATGGTTGTTGTGGCATATATGGTTGACATGGTGTAAGCAAATATTGTTTATGTGGAAGAACCCTAACACATGGTACCTTGGTGACGTGGACACATGACATCTCAGATAGGAAGTTTTGAGTGGCCAATAGGGCTTAATTTAGGTGACATGTGACGCCACCCAATGAGTGCCACGTGGGAACAATGACACCATGCCTACATCAGCATATGGTTGCACATGGAAAGGTAAGGTCTCAATCACATGATCTAGTCACATGGAAAAGAAACATTTAACACCCATGTCCCTGGGGCTCTCATGGTCATGTTATGGTCATATGGGTTTCCTCCACAAATTATGGTCACATAACCTTTGCTGGCCAAATAGATTTTTAGTGTAAAATGGATATACACACACACACACACACACACCATATCCTCATGACATTCAAGGAAATGTTTGTCCTCTTTTATTGCAACATATATGAATGTGGCTTCATGGTTTGAAAGTTGGTTGCAGTTTCGTGGTTATTGTTATCACAAAATCAACCCCTGTTAGGCTGCTAATCAGGAAGACTCTGAGTAACTATTTCAAATCAACTTTTGGCTGAGGCTTAGCCTCCTCAGCCTGAGAGGGCTCTCTCACTAGGTTAAAGATTTTGATAATGAATTAGATGGCTAACTCTATTAAACAAATGAAGAAGTGTAAATGGTTGAAACACAGTCAATAAACATCCATTGGGCTTATGGAGTTAGAAAAGCTTAGTATGACACCAGTATCAGCGGAACATGGAAATCAAGGCATCAAAATTTCAATATATCAGTCAACACATAGAGACATGTAGGAAACACAGCCTATAAATGTATGAAGGAAGTTAGAGCATGTCAATGAGTTCTAAGTATCATACATTCATACTACTACAACTAAGGAAATAAGGACAAACATAAAACAAGCCACCATTGAACTCTTTCTGAATCCTAAGAAGTAAAGCCAAAGTTTGTATTCATAAAAACATGATTTTCTACAATGACACAATATGAGTGTTTCTTTGAAAATTTCCAACCCTTGATACATTAGATTTTCTCCCATATATAGAGTTCATTACATGACTTAGATTCCTTCCTCTAGCATGAGGGGAATTCGAATTGTTCCTAATTTGACACCTATTGACACTTAAAACCAACCATTTAATACAACTGACTATTAACTGGCAGTTCTAGAGACCTAAAACAATTAGGAGTGTAACTCCTCATTATGTTGGTAGTAGCATTGATTACAATACAAACTAGTTCCCTAACAAGTGGCCTTCTTCAGTTTGGCTTTGGTGGTGGCTTTAAACTCCCTATTGACCCTTGATCCCTTATCCTTTGATTGTTCCTGGATATTAGGAAGTTGTTCCTATTTTTCTGCTTTTGGTCTCCAAAAGGATCTTCGAAATTTGTTATCCATGTTGTTCCTCTTAATTACATAAAATGCATTGGATTAGCTTGTTTTCCATATGCTGTAGACCTTGCTCCTATACACATGGTAAGACAAAAAACTCCTTTAATGCTACCTGAAGCATCATGAACAATTCTAGCTACGAAATAATGATCATTTTCATAACATAAAGCTTGGAGTTCATAAATGTCTTTCCTTTCCTTGTTTTTCCCTTGCTTGATGTTTAAACCCTGTAAGTAATCCTTTTCAGAAGCCCATCTTCAAAAAGATTTCCTTTTTCTTCTCAAAATTGGCCCACAAAATCATTATGTGCAGCTACAACAATTTCGTAGTGTGCTACGAAACTTCTGTGCATTAGGCATCACCTACAGTAGTTTCGTAGTGCGCTACGAAACTGCTATGTGATTTCAAAAACATAGTTTTATGCCAAAATTTGACTTTCTTGAGTTTTCTTTCCTTTGAAATGACTTTTCCATATGCCACGGGGCTGTTCAAAACTGAATAAACTGATATCATTCTTCAAAGTAAACTTCAAAAGATGATCCACATCAAAATTTTAGGATTTAGCCTTACTTGCTATGTAGTTTTTCTTAGTTGAGGATGTCCTTCAAGTTGGTTCAGCTGTATCTTCAGATCTTCGATTTGACTCTTCATAATTCGAATTCCAGCTCTCAATTTTGCATTGACCTTTCTAATGTATCTTGCTTCTTTTATTGCATGGACTGTCCAGGTGAAATATTGAGCAAGACAGCTAACCAGTTCGGGTATTGAAACTATTTTATCTTCCCACAAAGCCTCCATTTTGTTAAAATAAGGTTCCTTGATTGCATGTTTCCTTGAGGTTTTTCTAAGTTTGGAAATTTCAATATTTGCAAGCTTCAGTTTCTTTTTCAACTCTTCAAAACTACATTCCTCTTGTTGAGTGATAACTACCTTACCTCTGTCATTTTTGTGCAGTTGTGATGATGTTTTTGATGGAACCATAGGTCCTTCACGTAATTTTTCTACCTCCCCTGTCTCACTTGATTCTGGTTGTGCCTCTTGTATCTCTTTTGAATTCCTTGTCACGGGTCCTTCTTGGCTTAAAAACAAATTCAGAAGCCTGATCATCAAATTTGAGCTTCTTAGAAGTTTTGGCTTTTTTGGTTTTGCCTTTGCTTCAATTAAGTCTACTCAAACTAGAGGAGATTCTTCAATGTCAATAGCTTGAAGCAAATCATTCAAACTTCTTTTTGAAGCTGGGCTCCCATTAGCAATTACTGTGTTACCTTTTTCTCTAGCTAGTTGGCTCCTGGTTACTCTTCTTTGGACCATTTCACCTATGGATTGCTCTTGTACACCTTCTTTGATCTGAACCTTCTTTTTCTGTGACTGTTGAGGGGTGTCTTGAACTACTAGTGGTCTCATAGGCTCCTGCACCTACTTTCTGGCTTTCAATTTCACGAATCTTCTTGATCTTGTTTCCTCCCGATGACTTACTGCTGGTGAAGAAATTCGTGTAGCCTGAGGGCTGAGACCAGTTTCATTTCTGAAGCCAGACATAAACAAGAAAATGGACCACTCCCTATCTATTTTCTGGAGTTCATGTAAAACAATCAATTTGACTAAGCCATGATGAAACAATGAGGTCTCACAGGCTTCCTTCTTCAATTGAACCTTGTCACACATTTTGCCTAGGCTGCAAAATAGATAGAAAGGAAAATCCAAAGATATCTTTCCAGTGAAATGAAGCAGAAATTTGAAGTGATAGGAATACACCTTATGATACCTCCCCTCACAGGTAAAGTATCTCTATATGCAGGTAAGCAAATTAGCATATGAATCCTTGACAAAGCTCCTGGGCACTGACTTGTTTAAGTCTGAATCAACGAACTCTGGCTTCAAGAATTCCTTGCAAGGAGTCATATCAAACTTGAAGTTTTTAAACCACATCTCCCGTCCCCTTGGAATTTTAGTGACTGCAGATATTACCTCTGGAGAGATTGGTAATTCAAGCACTCCAACCTTCGAATTCAATCCTTTGAAATTGAAAGCAAACTCTTTGGTGACTTGCATGTGGCCTCCTTGAAGTTTTTCACAAAATCTCCAACAGCCAACCTGTTTGAAAGCTTGTTCAACTTCACTGTTCTTCAGGAGAACATCTAAACCTTTAGATTAATTCCTTAGACACCTGCCTGACCTATGATCCTTCTTTTCTGTAGACATTTCCATGGAATTCCTGCAAAATGAAAATTGAAATAGCTTGCACCGTCTTAATCTCGATCACTGCCTCGCTTGAAATGGAAAGGGAAGCTGCCTCGCTTGAACTTCATAGAATTTTGATTAAATGTCTGTAAATTTGCTTCTCATGCATGAAAACAAACATAATCATAATTGAAAACACTTGGACCCTTTTTTGAAATTTGAAACTAGAGCGTACCAAGACACCTAACGAACCTAATGATGAAAATGAGCGGTTGCATGTGATAGGCATGGTGTATGGACTGACAGTTGATGATGTAAGATTAACGGATTCTGATAGATTGGACAGCTAGGTGAGACTTGACATGAATTTGCACGAATCCCCAATTTCGTAGCGCAGCCAGTGCAAATTTTGGGTTTTGCACTACGAAAAATCCTAGGCAGTTTCGTAGCACATGAAAACCTTGACACAAGCTTGACACATGGAAATTTATGTGTGATGTGGGACCAATGATAGGCAAAATAGAGTGTTGACCCTATTTGACAATGCCAACAAGACTCCCTTCTAGGTCTTAGACTCTAAAACAAACCATGGAAAGACTAGACCAAGACTAACATCAATCCTTTGGAATCAAACTGATGTTCAAAATTTAGAAATTTTTTCTTAAGTGATAACAGTTATCAAGGTTGAAGTCATTAGTTTGATAATGTTTTGATCTGTGACTACCACAAGTTCAAGTCTGGTTGGCAGTGCATTTTCATGAACTGAGCATTAATAATGTTTGAGGTAGAATTACATGTTGTAACATTTGATATTTGTGGAATTGTTCTTTAGAGTCCATATTTGTATGACATGAAATCTCTTATATAGGGAGGAGGGAAAATATCATCTTACAAATGATGGGATTCAGTATATCATAAGATCCCTAATAAGAATGCAAGGAAGCCAATTATGTTACTAAAGTAGTAGTTTTTTTCTTATGCGAAATTGTGAAATTACATGAAGTGCCAAAAAGTATCAATTTTGATAGAGATACGAAACTCCTTGGAAATTTTTGGAGCATACCTTAGAAGAAATTGGATTCCACGTTGTTGTACAATTCCACATACCATCAACAAATGGATGGACATACCAAGGTGGTTAACCAGAGTCTCGGGAATTTGTTGAGGAGTTTGAGTGGAGAAAAATCAAGAAAATGGGATTTGGTTTTGGCATAGGATGAATTTTCTTATAATGATTCAATCAATGGGTCTTTTTGAAAGAATCCATTTTATATTGTTCATGATAAGTCACTAAAAATGACTTGTGGATTTGGTTACGTTTCCTATTATGAAAGATAAAAGGAGTGCTAATGAATGCCAGATATATGCAAGGGGCAGATATGTGAAGAAGACAAAAGGATTTTGAAAAAGGAGAGTTGGTGATGGCATATTCAAGGAAATAAATATTTTCCAGAGGTACATATAGTAAGATCAAGTATAAGAAAATTGGACCATATCAAGTCATGAAAAATATTTATAATAATGCTTATAAGTTGGAGTTACCAAAGAAATTTGTTATTTCCCCGATATTGAATGTTGTTGACATGTACGAGCTTCACAAAGGATTAATTGATGATGATGGAGGTACCTTAGATGAGTGGAAAAAATAATTTCCCATCAAGCTAGCCAAATAATTAGAGCAAGTTGTGTTGAAGAGGGTCATTAGAAGCACCTAAAATAAGGATTATTATGATTATATGGTCAAGTGGATAAACAAAGATTCTAAGGATGCATCATGGATTATGAAGAATAATTGATATTCTTATGAGGACCTTCCTTCCCTATAATGGGTTACAATCGCATCCACATGAACTAGAAGTTCATGTTTTTCTTACCAAGGATGTGTGATATAGGAGCATCTTTGGCAAAAATAAATCTACATTGATTGATTTTAGTTAGTATCTTAGAAGATGAAATAATTTGGTTGTGACACCGATGCTACAACACCACTTTTGTAACACTGTGTTGTTTTTACATTGTTTCAACACCATTGCTACAGATTGTTGTTACAATGCCTCTATTGAAACATTTCCTTGATGTTATGTTTTTGTGACACCATTGCTACAACATTGCTACTGCAACACCACCCTGATGTTATGTTGTTGTGACTCTAATGTTGTTTATGTGCATTGATTCTACTATAATATAGTGGATCGTGACTTGTAATTATTTTCTGTGTCTCAAGGGGCTTCATGGTGAATCAATGGATTATTTGTGGACAATTTGGACAAAGAAGAATGAATGGTTGGGGAACTAGACAAGGAAGTAGTTATTACCTAGGGAACTCAAAAAGGAAGTAATGATTAGTTGGGTAATTAGACAATGAAATAATGATTATCCAAGGAGTTGAACTATCATGACTAATAAACATACAAAGGAATGGTAATTGGATTGGGAAATGACAGAGGAATTCAAACCATTGTGATAATTCAACCTTCTAACCATCATTCAAGAGGATGGAGGGATAGAATAAAAGGGGGAAAGTTTAGGGAGAGTGGAAGCAATGAAAAAAAGGAAGAGCTTGGGACATTGAAATATTAAGGATATTGCGAAGCTGAAAAAGGAGGTTGGAACAAAGGAGAACAGGAATAACTAGTTGAGTCTAGTGTCAAACAAATGGTGTGTATGCTAATGCATAGTGCTGAAAAAGAATTATATATTGATTGTGAGAATTTTTTCTTTGCATGTGAATAAGAAATGAAATTTTGTGTTATCTCTTATTTTGTATCTTGTGAAACTTCTCAAATTCCATACTATATGCGTTAGTTTTTAGTTTCTATTATGCTAGCATACAAGTAGTTTTTAGCACAATGGGAAGAGACCAAATTCCTATTGTGATTATGTATAGGGCTATAGGTACTTATGTGTGACTAGGTTGTGACTTTGAACTTATCTACAAATAAGGAAAACACAATATGGTAGTAGATGCATTTTCAAGGAAAGAAGAAGAAACAAAGAGTTTACTATCTCCTATTTGAACTATCCCACAATATTATTGTGGAGCGATAAAAAGGTGTCTTTTTAACTCCTAATTACCTTCACATTAATTATCAACCCAGGGACGACTTTTTATTTCAAGAGTGTACTCAGTCTGAGGTGGCTATTTACTCAAGAGTAATGTTTTGCAGTATAGTGTTTAAAATACATAAGTAAATGGAAGCTGGAAACAAAATCTAATTGGAATAGCAAGAAACTGAAATGTTCTAAACTAAATCATTCATTCAAACAACCATCAATCGAGGATACAGTAGCAATAATCCATTCCTCTAGAAATTGATGCAAAAGGAATTATAGCATGGAACATGGATCTGGGAGCGTGGTAGCGTCTGCTGAGGCTCGCGACAGCCTTGGACCTTCTCTCACACCAAAGCAACAAATGCAAGTAAAAGGAACAGCAAAAGCAGAATGGAACGAAATGGACAGCAGTAAATGGAACAACAGTAAATGGAACGGCAATCTAAAGAACTAAGTCTCGCGAGTTAGAATCCCTTGCTCTATGAAACCGAATTCACACTCTGTAAGAAAATAGCAATCCTTTCTGCAAATTAGATTGATCAACATGGAACAGCAGTTCATTATAAAATAGGAACGTCAATCATATATACATTCAACACACTAAGATAGTAATCTGAGATGATAACTATGTTTCCAAATACAACATTACTTCCGGATTCCAATAATCATAACTTCAAATAAATCTCATGATGGTAATGTTCAATACAAAAGCTCTGTAACAAAAATACCCGATTCAAACTGATATCATGCAATCAATTCTGGAAAAGATTTAATAATATAATGCAGAATCGCCACAAGGATTTCGGAAAGAAACATTAATGAATTAATGATAACATAGCATTCGTGCATCAGATTACTGAATAGAGTAAAAGAAATCAATCCACACATGAAGCATAAAGATATCATACAGCAGCAGCGTACTCCACCAGAGGCTGGGCCCTTAGCCGCCAGCGGATGCTGCTGGGTTACTTCAGAATGAGAAGAATGAACAGCAACTCCCAAATCATTTATTAATCAGCCAATTGTGGAATCATTACAACAGCAAAAGCTTGAGAATTACAGCATGCAACAATCCCTATGAATAATCCACCATCATTGTCCATCATTTCTCATTCCCCAAAATCCCCAAAATCATCCCCATCTCTGATCTCAGTTCTCATTTAAATAGAGAGAGATCAGAGAGAAATTAAAATAAGGATAAGTACAAAATGATTCCTATTACAAAATTTGTTTGCTTCTAGCCATTTGATCAACAAGAACTAGGCGAATTTGGCTTTGTAGCTGAGATTTGGAGGACGGCCGCAACAATAAATCTGAGAAAATCGTGCTCAAAGAACCCTGCGTTTCTCTCAGTACAAGCCGAATTTGGGCAAACCGTTCTTTGGTAAAGTTAATTGGGCCCGTTCTGGACAAAACCCATGTTCCGGATTTTCCAGATTCTGCTCCATTTGCTCAGAATCTCAACCGCAAAAACGTCACTTCTTATTCCAGCGAATTTCTGAGTTGGCACTTTTAATGATCAAATCTTCAATCTGGAAATTATCTTGCAGGCTAAAAATGGTAAATAATGTTACAACTGATTTATTAAAACTATCATTGATAAAATCATGCATAATCATCAATTTATTAGAAATAAAGGAGAATAAATAACATTAATTCATAAGAGCATAAATCATCATAAAGTGGATTTATATAATAAATGACATGATGAAGAATAATAGAAATGAGTGGAATAAGTGGAATAAGTGTTCAAAAGTGATAATAATAATGGCATATTAACGGCCCAACAATTATTGGATGGAAGAAGCAAAGAAAATTTGGAAGAAATATTAGAAAGTATGAAATATCACTCAACAACTACAAGAGGACCCGCTTGTAGTAAATAATTTTTGTGGGAGATTGATCTATTTTGGGATCAAGGTTGCCTATATTTATGTAAGAATTACCAACAAAAACAAAAGGTCAATTTGGAATTGCACACTTCTTCTATATGAGGACATTCAAGGTTCTTGAAAACATACCATAGGATCAAGAATGATTTTTGCTAGGAAGGTCTTAAAACTTATGTTCAAAATTCCTTGTTTGAATGTGTGGTCTACCGACCAAAAGTAGAAACAATCAAGACCCCATGTCTCCTACAACCATTCACTATACCAAGATAATATTGAGAAGAAGTTTCAATGGATTTTATTACAATATTGCCCAAATCTAAAGGAAAGAATGGTACCATGGTAGTACTGGATTGATTGAAAAAATATTCCCTTTTTTATTCTATTTCTCATCCTTTTAAAGAAAGTACAATAGCAACAATATTCATAGAAACATTTCAAAAGCTTAATGGAATCCCTAAGATTATTGTAAGTGACAACAATCCAATCTTCACTAAAGATTTTAGGACTAAATTATTTTCTTGTTTGGGTACTCAATTGGCTCACATCTCACCTCCCACCCTTAATCCAATGGGAAAATTGAGATTGTTAATAAATATTTAAAAGGATAACTTTTTTACTTTGCATATGATAAATAAACACAATGGGTTAAGTGCATGGGGGCTTCACTCAATTAACCTCTGACATATCACGTGTGTTCATGGCATACTAAACAATACCCTTAAAAAGTACATTGCAATATCTTATAATGGAAAATATTTTATAAATGAGGATAGCCAACAACTCTCTTCATAGATAAAATGCCACGATTCTAGATAGTTTGTATTGCTTTGCATTCTATAGTCTTTTTCCATTTCATTTATTAATAGAATTTGGTTCTCGCCACGTTATTATACTTTATACATTATTTTTGTGTGTGTATTTCCATTCATATCCTTGTCTTTCATTTCACCCTTGATCTGTATTAGATCATTATTTTTTTCATCCAAATTGACGCTTTCATAGTGGAAAATGTGGAGGAATTGGCTCATAGGACCATTTTTATGAGTAGGAACGAGTTTGGGAGAATGGGGCTTGAAACCTTTCAGGAGCATTTTGAGGCATCAAACAACATTTTTTGGGGGATAATTTTTTTTCTTTAGCATAACACCTTTCTTTCATATTCTACACACAAAGACCTTTCCAACAACACAAGAATTACCTCAATCAGGGTTTGTATGCAAAATTTATGCCACTCAGAAGTTTACCTTCCTATTTTCACCACCATAATTTTGAGAGGATATCACATCAACCCCCATTATTCATGGAAAAGGGGTCATCCATGTGATTATAATGAAGAAGAATCTAGAAGAGTTCAAATTGTAACTTTGGTTAGAAGTTGAGGGAGTCAAAACTAACCACTAGTAGGCTATCAAGTATGTTATAATCGGGCCATTAGGAGGAAAAGAGGTTCCATTCTTTTCAAGTGTATCACATTCCATAGATGAGTAGAGTAGTCGAGAGGGATAAGGAAAGAGAACATGGATAGGATTTGTGCATTATAGTAGCCCATGTTCCACAAAACATACTTCTTTGTACTTGTAGCCAATTTTTATATAGAGGAAGAGAGCAAAGTGACCTCACCTTCTAGATGAGTTTTCTCTCGAAAGTGTTTCCTAGGATATATCTTGTGTCAAATTAATTTGTGAGTTTTTATTTCATTATTCTCAATTTTCTACATAAATTTTAATTTGCATGCATACACAATAAACAAAAATCTACAAATCCATAAATATAAAGAGAAGTAAACCCTAATACCGTAGATTTTGGATTTTTAAATATAGTTTTATTAGAACTGTTGTGACAAACTGTCTAGTGGAATATCCATGGAAGTTTATAGATCAGCTCTCTATACAATCCATATCATCAAATTTGTGTAATATATCTATCTCTTGTAGAGAATCAACAATATCTTCTTGAAGTAGTTCAATTTCATAATTAGCATTTTATAGCCCCTTTCCACCTTTATCCATTTAAAATGCTAAATGATCCTTCGTTGTTTGTCAAATAATCAATACAACAAATATATGGTATTGGGCACAACCAATGATGGTGCAGGTGTTGGGTACCATTGACCATGCACCCTTAGTGTTCCATCAAAAGAGAAAATTGACTCACTTGACCTTGGCTTTCACTATATTGGATTTGAACAGACTTAATAGACTTGGCTTGAATAAACTTGTCTTTGACTCTTTTTGTCAATTATTTTTCATGATTTTTCTAGAAAGCTTATTACTGACTTCAATTGTACTTTGATTCAACATTCCAAACTCTTCAATTAATCTGCATGAGTTAATTAGTGAATTCATCAAATTTTACGAATTCAACAATAACTAAAAAATTGATAGAACACATTAGAAATCTCTATGAGGATAACATGAAGACATCTTCACATGGCCCCAAATTTGTGTTGCAATCTACA
>Ga0068630_1000538_pt1 | contig 11800 bp, 4 predicted proteins | sample InSIn4gowninarea_FD_77433 | JGI IMG/M metagenome (GOLD analysis project Ga0068630, IMG submission 77433) | Clean room microbial communities from NASA Spacecraft Assembly Facility at Jet Propulsion Laboratory, Pasadena, California, USA -... ... | reverse complement strand
GATTGTTCTCTTCATCTTCGTCTTCCAGGATACCGAAGCCAAAGATACGTTTGATCTTTCCATACAGGTTGAATAGCGTAGCACAAACAGGGAGAAGGACAAATATTGGAAAAAGGTAATCAAACCATGATCCTAATGGCGTGAGGTTGATGAGCTTACCAAGGAAGTGGTAAAAAGTGGTTTCTTTGTGAATATCTTTCGGTAGCAACGTGACGAAATTGTATGCAAGTGGGACGGTGAGTTTGGCAATTTGACCAGCATACCAGCATGCTGACTCGCCATAGGTGTTCCGACGTACTAATGCTCGTTGGTTCCAGACTGGAACATCGGCTATGCTGATAAGTGCGCACGCGCACATATAGCAGATCCAGAATGCGGCGATGAGTTGACCACCTAATCCTATTTGGTAAGTCTTGTTGTTGGGATGATGGATCACCGTCAGGGAGACGATGGAAAGGTTGGACGCTGGTATTTTGATTATCTCTGACCAGATTATGGCCAGAGAAGCAAGGGCCAAAAAGGAGCCAATGGCGAGACGCAGGGCTGGTATAATATGGACATGAAGGTGGTAGCGCATATATGGTGTTAGAGGGGAGTATTGCGCAAGCCACGAAGATTGAGGCGAGGCGCGGCCAAACGTGAGCTTTCTGGAGGCCTTCGAGTCGAGAACCGCTTGAAAATCCGTGGCTCTCTGAACGATGCGATCCCACTCTTCGACGTAACGTGCTCGTTGGTGGCGAGCTCTCGCGAAACGTCTCGATAGTTCGGCCAGATATCGTTCGGTGATGACAGCAGGGACTGTAGCAGAAGGGTTCAAGTCCGGGGTAGCTAATGTGAGTCGTGCCGGAGATGTGGCAGCCATGTCAGACAAGTCATCGATCCATTCCTGAAAGTCTCGAGCGGTGCCGGTTTTCCTTTGCTTGAGCTGTTGAATTTGCCCCTCTATGTCTTCCACCCTGAGTACTGCGTCCTCGAGTCTTTCGTGGATGGCTGGTGCATGAGCCTGAAGCCTGCGCAGTCTCCCACCAACATCCGCGTTACGAAACATCTTTCTGGGCACAGCGACCAGACCGTGGCCCATGAGATAGATGGCCAGCATCAGACCCCAGACGTAAGCCAGTGCCATGACAAGAGCCTTGATTGCGGTAAAGTCGAAACCATACGAAAAGATCATGTACACCAGTCCAGCCGTAGCACATGATAGCACAATCAATTGGTAACGTCCGTTGGACCGTAGAGAATAGATCATGCGATTCTTTGGATCCTTGTATCCCGCATCCATGTACTCGCCCAACAAAGGTAATATCACCCACGTCAAGACGAAAGTCAACCAGTATATGATGCGCCATGAGATGAGTACCAGCCTTTCTGGTAGCCAGATACCTTTTGACGCTTCGTCTTCAGGTCTAGCGCTCGATGCGAGATCGATAGGCACGAGTAGGATAGCGCTCGACGGTAGTGCTATAGCAAGAAATATAGGAAGAAGGAGGAAGGCCGGCGCGGACCGAAGAGGGAGGAAATGGCGAAGGAGAAGGAGGACGACGGTACAAATGATCAGGAGGGCTAGAAGCGCGAACACGTCTGATGCGGCGGAGGAAGCCATGTCGACTGTGTTGGCCTTGGGCGGAGGATTGGATTCGAGTTGCGTTGGAGGTAGGCTAGGTAGATATTGGGCGCATTGCGTCTTGCTGAGGGTAATGTGGGAGTATATTGAGTTGCCTCGCGATACTGGTAGCAAAGTTGCTGAGACGCAAGAGGCCTACCGTGACGTGTGGCTGGAACTTGTGGCTTTCGTTGCTGCTTAGGGCGAGATGTCAGGAATTGTTCGCTGACTGCACCAATAGCAGGGCAATGATGGACTGAGATGGAGGAATGTCAGTGTTAGTGGTCGTTGGAAGAGTAGTCTGAACTTTGTAGCTAACTGGTGCATAATGGTGTTGTAAGGCCACGAGTAGAATGGCAGTGGATGGGGTACGAAGGGGGCGCCCGAGTCCATAGGAGGATGAGTAAGAGCAAGAGTAAGAGCAAGAGTAAGAGTAGCCGCCGCCGCCACGTCAGTTTTAGGAGTGCTTCAACCCACTCCCACTCTCGCTCACTCAATTGGCATTGGTAGCCACTCACATCGCATGCCAACACACTGCGCGCTGTAGGACTACTCGTAACATCTTACTCCATGTACTGCACCTTTCTTCTCTTCTCCACCCCTTGACCTGCACCCACAATCCTCTGCTCTATCTATATGTCCACTTGATACTTTGTCCTCCGTATCCGCATCAACTTGTAACTTGTCGCGGTTGACAGGCTCTCCGCACTTCAAGCCTCACATTGCCTGAACCCTCAGCCGACCGCTCGGACTTCCTCGAATCCATTGCCTAGAACAATAGACACCGCCTAGCTAGGACGCCTTACTGCTAAGCTCACGACTCGCTCGTCTCTCACGTATCTCCTCGTCCATGCGCACAACGAGCATTGATTGCCTGATTGAGTACTTTTGTCCTAGCAGCCTCGTTGTACAACACACCGCGACTGGTCGCATGCGTTGGCACCAGACTTGAGTCTAAGCCGTGTCACAGTTGTAGAACGCTGAACCGCCATCTTCCACCCTTCACTCTTGACATCTTGATCATTCTCGGTTCTCTGCCTGCGGTACCACCTGACAGATCTGTCTCAAACACGACGGTCCACAACCAGTAACGTGAAATCTTCGAAACACGCCAGCCTCTCCTCTTCACTCCCATGGCCCGCTGCTAGACTTTCACTCCACGCCTCGCAGACAGCGCACGAAGACATCGGCCAGCCTCTACCTTTGCTGCCGACACCATGAATCCACAACAATTTCAGCAGAACATGGGTATGGGTAGAGGGATGCCGAATGGGAACATGCAGCAAGCAAATGCGAATAACGCTATGGGTATGCAAGCTCAGAAATACATATTTCAATCGTTGGCTCGAGATGGCCCATTCACTGGTTGGCAAACCGATGTGCCTATTCAGGAAAGGGCCGGGCAAGTGAAGTTGTTGGTAGATTCACTGCGTCTGCTCGGTCAGCCCGTTGAAATGCCCCGAGCCATTGACGTTGCTCTCAGCTTTGAGCGCAAAGAGTTCGCTCAAAGTCCCACCAAGGAAGACTATCGCAGACAATGCAATGAGAAGTTGGCAAAGATTCGTGACCAAAGACAACAAAACGTTGTCAGGGCCAACACTGCCAGCGGAATGACGAACATGCAGATGATAAATCCAAACTTCCAGCAACAGATGCAGCAAATGAACCAGAACATGGGCTTCCCCCAGCAGCAGCAGCCTGATATGCACGCCTCCCCTATGATAAATCAACACCAAGGTCAACAGAACATAAGCCAAGCTCAGACCATGAACCCACAAATGAACGCTATGCAAGTCAACAACCAGCCAAAGCCTACCCAACCGTCTGAGCTTACCGCCGAGGATAACAAAGCTATCAATCTCCGAGCCGCCGAACTTGCTAGAAATACGCCCAAGGAAGACATGCGAAACATAGTGGAAAAAATGGTGCCTAACCTCAGGGCCAACTTGTCTGCCAAGAACGTTGACCCGATCATATATCATTTCCGCATGTTAGCCACTAAAGAGTTCCGACAGAGACAAATGCAAGCCAACAATGCGACCCAGATGAACCACAATTTCAACATGATGAATCAAATGCAAGGTACTCAGCAGAACGTGAACACTCAGGCTATGAATCAAAACACACAACCAGGCGCGACCCCATTCCTCAGTAATATCGATCAATTCCGAGGTCAGCAAGAGGCAGGGCTGCGGTCGCAGGAAGAAGGTCAGCTGGTTGTGCCTGCGAGCAATTCTCAGAACGTCGGGCCAGAGCAACTGCGCCTGCAACAGCAGATGATGGCCAACCAACAGCGCATGAACCAGCAAAATCAAAATCCTAACGCTGCAATGAACGCGCAGTTGATTGCCCAGCAACGCTTGAAGGCTCAACAGAACCGACAGTATCAAGTGGCACAGATGCAAGCGCAACAACTACAGGTTCAAAATCAAGCTCGGGCGCAGGCCGCAGGACAAGGTGGTATGATGCAAAACGTTGGACAAGGACAAGGACTTATGCAAGGCATGGCAAATCCGAATACACCCATGTCCATGCTCAATCGTCCCGTTGGCTCTGGAGTACCTGGTACAAGTCCTCAGAATCCATCGAGACCACAATCGAGAGCGCCAATGGCTGGACCGCAAACGCAAATGGGAAACCCAATGATGGGTCAGCCTCAGATGAATGCACAGGCGATCCAGAACCGTGAGCAATTCCTCTCGCGCTTTCCTCCACAATTACAAGCTCGATTGAGGACAGCTCCGCAAAACGAATGGGCTCGTATTGTGCAGGAGTTTAGCAACAATGCTGCTGGTGCCAATAGCATGCGAAGAAGTGTATCGCAACAACCAGGTGTCTCGCAGCCCGGCCAGCAACCTATTCAGCAGCTGCCAAATGGTCAATTCCTCGGTGGTTCTACTATTCCTCCTCCCATGCAAACGTCTCTCTCTGCTGGCCAGGCTGGAAACATGCAGACGCCAGAGCTCGGCAATGGTGTGCCAAACATGGCGCAACAGCAGCAGCAGCAGCAGATCGTAGCTCACCAAAATCTCCTTCAACAACGTCGTCAGGCCCAGCTGCAGCAACAACAGCAACAGCAACAGCAGCAACAACAACACCAACAGCAACAGCAACAACAACAACAACAACAACAGCAGCAGCAGCAGCTACAGCAGCAACAACAACAACAACAACAACTCCAACAGCAGCAGCAACAACAGCAACAGCAACAGCATCAGTCCCAACAGCGAGTGCCTGCTGCTCAACAAGGGCCCAACAATGCTTCCGGTCAACGTCAACCAGTACGACAATTGAATCCTCAAGAAGTCAATTATATGGATCAACGACCTGTCCATCCAAGTTTTCTAAAAACAATCCAAGCTGCATATGAGGCACAAGGTGGCTTCTTACCCGAAATCAGGAACTGGGCTCAGCTCAAGCATCATGTTTCCCAAAATCCCACGCAAAAGTATGGATCACCACAGCTCGAAGTTGTTCAGACCAACCAGTACCATTTTGAGATGAGACAAGGAGAACGTGCTAAGCAACAGCCTGGGGTGAGCACTGCAGGGCAAGTACCTGGCCTACAACAAGCAGCTGGTTCCGGACAAATGCAGAAAATGGCTGCACAGGCGCAAGGTTTGGGCACGGCGCTCATGCGTTCAATCAGTGATGAAGACCTTCGCAAGATCAGGGACAAGCATCCAGAGTTGGAGAACATGCCTGATCCAGATCTTCGGAATTTGATGATCAACAGACAAAGGCAAATGCAGCAACAGGCTATGGCTAACAAAAACTTCGCCAACCAGCAACAGGCTCAGAATCCACAACAATTCATGCCACAACAATCTCAACAAGGAATGCAAATGCCTGGTCAACAAGCTCAGATGCCTGGTCAAATTCATCAAGGTCAGCCGAGTAATGCATCTCAAGCCCAACTACAACAGATGCAGGGGATGGCGCGCTCACAATCAACACGACCCCAGGTGCCTCCCCAACAGATGAGTGGAACCCCGGGTCAGGCAGAGAGCAAGAATTTGAAAAGATCGAGTCAAGACGATGTCGTCGAAGTTCCTAACCCTACCCAGCCAGACAACAGACAACAACAGATACCAAATCTGACCAAAGAGGCTTTTGAGAAGTTGAGTCCCGCAGATCAGCAAAAGTACATGCAAGCGAAGAAGAAGCAGGAAGCTGCTCGCCGCATTGCTGAATTTAACAAGGAGGTGCAAGCCACAATGCCTAGAACACGACCAATTATGAACATGGATGTTGCTAGTCGGAAGCGCATTGTTAGCCTCTTAACATCTGACAATACTAAGAACATGCTTGGACGATTCGAAAATTTCCTTATGGGATATTATCTGATGGAGCACGACGAGACCACCTTGAAGTCGCTTATCTCGCAGCGTTGGCATCTTCTTGCCCAATACAAGCAACATTCATGGGCCAACAGGACCTACGAACCAGCAGATCATTTCAGCCTGTCTGCCGACAACGTCGAGTCAATTATCGCCAACATTACTGTGAAATTCCAGCAGACGGTTGCCAAAGTCCCACAATTCAACAAACAGCAAGCCTCGCAACAGCAGCCTGTTCCTTTGACTGCTGAAAACTTAACTTTGGCTTCTGCTCAAGCCGCTCAGCAGCAAAAGAAGACGCAGAAAGGTAAGGATGTTCCTCCGGCTGCTCCTACCGCTACACAGCCACCCTTCACGTTCGGTGACAACAGAGGACAAGGCACACCTCGGTATGCTACGCCTGGCTTCAAGCCTGAAGACCTCAAGTTACCAACGGATCCTAAGCGACGCAAAAAAAACCCGCCAAACGCCACACCAACCGCCACACCCAACGCTGCAGCTAACGCGACTGCATCTCCCGAAGTCATAAAGGAACAGAAAGTTCCACAAGCCAAGTTCAAATGCACGTTTGTTGGTTGCGAGCATCAACTTAAAGGGTTTTCTACGCCAGCGGAGCTGCATGAACACGTCAAGACTGCGCATAGACCAGAGATGGCTCCAGTCACTGATCCTCTTGCTTTTCTCGACAACTCATTGCAGAAAACATTTAACCTCGATGAACATTTCATGCCCAGGCAGCAAGCCGTAGAGTCTGTGGTGGCAGCACCCATGCAAAAGACTGTCAGCAAAACAGGAAGTAACCTCAAGGTCGAAAGCAAGCCGCCAACTCCTGTCCCAATGGCGAGGGGTGTAAGTCAACAAGTGCCTGGAAAGGTCGGAGCACCATCCAGCCCAAATGCTCTCAAAACTCCTCAGAGTACCAAGACGGATGCCAAAGGTCGCGCAACTCAACCAGTTACGGAGGGCCAGAAAGATGTTGGCGATCCTTGGGCCAATAGCTCATTCGGACTGGACAATCTTCGTGATGCCTTTGGGGATCTGGAATGGAGTGATGTCATGCCTTCCCTCGACAAAGAACAAGCTGATTTGAATGCTTGCTTGGAGGCGTATATGAAGACGGAGGAATGGCAGAAGGTGATGAATGATGGTACTACAGCTACCTCCAGTGATGTGACCACTGAAAAGAGCAAAAGTCCAGATCAAGGCAGTGAGCAGAGTCCTCCCAATGTAAAAGGACAGAAGCAGAAGCAGCAACAGAAGGACGTCGCTAAGGATCCGCTTGACGTTGATTTACACATCGACGGAATGGACTTGCCCACCCTAGAAGGCGGATTCGACGAATTGTTCATGGTTGATGATGGGATGGGTCGTGAAAAGGACGTCATGATGCTAGATGGTGATAACATTGGTGCTAGCGATGGCAATCAAAGTCCGTGGGAAAAGGTTGAGAAGCCATCACCTGATACCGAGCTCACTAGTATGGCTGATCGGACATTGAAGCATTTCGGCATCTCTGAGCCATATGCCACCAAGGAAGATGCGGAATTTGCTGCCTTCCTGAAACAACCTATGACACTTCCTGATTATGGATACGGTCCGGACAGGGAGCCAAGTCCTTTCGAGCAGATCGACTTTGATGAGCTTTATGAGAACAACGGTCCCGATGTATGGGCTGCTGGGACCATGGAATGGAACGCTGTTGGCAAGGCTGGAGAAGAGGTCAGGAGAAAACTTGGGTGGCCACTGGCAGGTGCTAGCGGCGCCATAGGACAAGGGACTGGGAAGAGATGAGGAGATGGGTGAGATGTCCAGAGCACCTATGGTGGAACGCTGGCATCTTCGAATTGGTTATATTGGGGGTACATGACTCAAAGAATGAGTGCGGAGACATCTAAAATGGTATACATTGATCACCTCGATTGGTATCTATGGAGGCTGGGAGGAAAGGTCAAACCGGAGTCAGGGATGTTTGGTACATCTTGTTGACATGTGTCAGAGGTCAGGTCATTGAATTTGAAGCTAGGATAGGTTTCATGGTTGGTCAAATATGAGAGCAGCATTGGTGTGCCGAGACAGTGAGATGTGGGAATTCACAGGATTTAGTCATCTGGCCTCCGATCGCATAGAGTTCAAAGAGTGCTAGAGATGCCAGACGAACCAAATCAATATCTTGCTTGCCTTGCTTGCCTTGCTTGCTATTGTACTTTTCAATACTACTTTGTCTCCGCAGCGGAAAGCTTCCGTGCCTGCCACCCGTCTAGCTCTCCTCTCCTCTCCTCGCCTCTTCGATGCCACAAACCCAATCCATCCAGCGGAACTTCAATGCCCTGAAGCAAAAATGTAAGGATATAGACTGCACACACACACATTTGCATCATTAGCCATTTGACGAGCAAAGATAGAGAGAACTCAGTGTTGTCACATTCTCCTACCTTAGTCATGCTCATCCTACTCCTTTCCTACCTCGTTCCCCTCCTCCTGCTGTACAGTGCTTTAGTCAATTACGGTTGTCTCAAACACATACCAGGCCCTTTTCTGGCGAAATTCACAGATCTCTACCGTCTTTACCAAGTTTATACCCGTAAACCACACGAAACTCAGGTTTCCTTGCACAAACGATATGGAGACCTTGTTCGCTTAGGCCCCCACTGTATCTCCGTCTCTGGCCCGGACTACGCTTCACAAATCTACGGCATCGGCAGAGGCCTCATCAAGTCTAACTTTTATGCTGTTTTCCAAAACATTGTCAATGGACGACGGGCCGCTTCGCTTGTGGCCATGACCAATGAATCCGATCACGCCAAAAGCAAACGTCAAATTGCCCACGCGTATTCACTCTCGACGCTGGTCGAGTTCGAACCGCTGGTAGACTCCACAACCGAGATCCTCCTCGCCCATCTCGATTCCCACTTCGCTCAAAGAGGCGAATCATGTGACCTAGGTCGTTGGTTACAGTATTATGCTTTTGACGTGATCGGTGAACTCACCTTCTCCAAGCGGCTCGGCTTCATCGACACTGGTGAAGATGTAGGATCCATCATCCACTCCATCGGGAAAAATTTCGAGTATTTCTCTGTGATAGGTCAAATGCCTTGGTTGGATGACTGTCTCGGCAAGAACCCTCTATACATTAAATATTTCGCAAAGCCGGTCTCCAGCCCTATCTTGAAGTTTGCTCAGCAACTCTTGTCCGAACGACTAGATGCGAAAGACGAAGAGAAGAAAGCCGATAGACCAGACTTCCTGTCTCGGTTTCTGCAAGTCAGGCAGGAAAGTCCCGAACCAATGTCCGATCGTCAAGTCCTGAGTTTGCTGTTCATGAACATCAACGCAGGATCCGACACCATTGCATCGACCGTTCGAGCGACATTTTACCATCTCCTGAAGACGCCTTCCACACTTGGTACGTTGATGACAGAGCTGGAGTCCGCCAGCTCAAAAGGTCGGCTTACGCTACCGTGTCCCACATGGACGGAAACTCAATCTTCAGAATTGCCCTATTTGAGAGCCGTGATCAAAGAGTCATTGCGCATGAATCCTGCCCTGTCGCTACCACTGGAAAGAATCGTTCCGGCGGGAGGATTGAGCGTGCAACACCCTGATGACGCCAAATCCTCCACCTTTATTCCTGCCGATACCATCATAGGCATCAACCCCTACGTCCTGCACCGCGACCTTCGTATCTTTGGCGAAGACGCAGAATCATGGAACCCATCACGCTGGCTGGAATCTTCAGGGAACTCGGCGGAAAAGATCAAGAACATGGACCATAGCTTGTTATCGTTCGGCGCAGGAAAGAGATCTTGCTTGGGGAAAAACATTGCTATGCTGGAATTACATAAACTGGTTCCGGCGGTACTCATGAGGTTCAAGGTCGAGCTGGAACAGCCAGAGAAGGAGTGGGACGTTAGAAATGCATGGGTACTGAATCAGACGGGATTAGTTGTCAGGTTAACAACGAGGTGATGGGAAGATGGCATTACATTAAATCTGCAAGAGAGGACTTAATCAAGAGAGCTGTCGAAAGAATCCGGTTTAACGAATACTCAGAGACAGTAGGCAAACGAGTGATGGAGGTAGTAGGTTAAAGTATTTCTAATAGTTGTACATAAAGGGGCAAGCCTTGGCGATTTGTAGCGGACGAAGTTGAAAGTCACACAGACATCGATCAGCAATCTGCAACAATGCAACTTCCCCCCAAATTTGACTTGCCATCTATCTACCACGCCCAATTGCTGTCTGCCACAATGATTGCACTCTCATATCATGGACGAGTCCTGTTCCCCTCCACCCCGGGCCATACCCTTCCCCAGCCATATATATATCCCAGGGAGCAAGGGGTTCGTGATGCAATAGATGATGGCCTCGCAGGACAACACTCATGTTTCCCGACGTAGACGAGTGTAAGTCCTTGCTTCATTTGAATGACTTTGTGCAAGGGCAAGGGTGATAGTACGAGATCCGGCAAGCGACGTCTCGGGAAACGGTTGCGCCTCAGCTCGATTGCCAATGCGCGTACAAGAGGGAGTTGGCCGTGTTTGTATCCTATCCTCGAGTCCTCCTACCTTTGCGCCTGACCTCGCATATATGTTTCATCCCTCCCAACCGTTTCCCTACCTTTGCCAATCTCGACCCTGCCTCTGTCAGTACTACTTTACTCCTGTCCATCCGCTCAATCCCCGCGCGATGCCTTACACGATGGACGCTTCTTTCCCACATCTGCCCGTGTTTCCACACCAGAGTCCTCATTCAGAGATGGCGCCGTTCACCTTCACCTCCCCCTTCAAGAAATCGCGTTGTATGACCGACGGCCAATTGACGCCACCTTCATCTCCCGATGATATCCATCCGTCAACGAAAATCTCAGGTGGCGCAAGATCCCATCTATCAAAGCTTTTCAAAAGATCGCAATCCACGAGAAGCAGTGCTCAAACCCGCAGAAACTCAGTAGTCCTCAAGCGCAACGGCTTCCGTGCTACTGCTTCGCCTGGAGGACCTTCTGTGAGGGATATGAAAGTTGCCTTCCCTCTTCTTCCTTCAGAATCTCCCATCACAACAGACATCAACAGCATCAGCAGTCAGGAGACTGCCCCACGGTTGGAACTTCGACGAGTCTCTTCCTGTCATCGAAACCTGCGTGCTGTCGCGCAGCAACAGCAATGCAACCTGACCGTCCCCTCGCCTTCGCCTCTGCCGACGCCTTTGTTACCGAGCCCCATTATTGACGACCGCAAGATGCTAAACAAGAAACCTTCGCAATCATATTTCCAATTTCAAAATCCAAAGACCAGCCACCACAAACGAAGGGAGTCGACGTACAGGTCCTATGAAGATCTTCACATTCTCAGCATGTACGAGGAAGAATCACGACGCTCATCTACGGAAGATATGATACATGACGATGAGGAAGAATGTGGTCTCTCGAGAACGGAAGCTTCTCACGACAGTGATAGCAGCATATCCTCATCGCCTATGCCGATAACGCCACCTAATCGGATAGCTCAGTTGACTGTTGGGTCATCAGAGTCGGTTTGGTTAGCTAATACAACATCACAAGAAGAACGAATCCGACGATTCAAGTCACGCTGCTACCAAGTAGTACAACATCCATGTCGAGTAGGTCCTCCTACACATGATGATGAGAACCAGATTGTAAGTTCTGTCGCCCTCCATCGCTCAAACTCTAATGTCCAACTCACAGGTGTTTGCTACTGTCCTTGTCGGACTCGGGAAACCAAAACTTGTCCAAATACAGCGACCACCCTCTTCTAACACCTCCATGCGCAGCAAAGAAACATTGGCCGTTGCACATTCAGCCTTGACGGCACCACCGTCAACACCGATTCAATATCCGCAT
>Ga0068630_1000536_pt1 | contig 11835 bp, 13 predicted proteins | sample InSIn4gowninarea_FD_77433 | JGI IMG/M metagenome (GOLD analysis project Ga0068630, IMG submission 77433) | Clean room microbial communities from NASA Spacecraft Assembly Facility at Jet Propulsion Laboratory, Pasadena, California, USA -... ... | reverse complement strand
TCATCAGATAATCCGTTTGCATTAATAATGATACTTCCACTTAATTGTTTCATTTTGTTCCCCTTGAAGATTGTCCTATTATTCTTGATGCACAAGTTGAGAATCTTGATACTCTCCTTAAAGCCATTCATGCAGAAAAATGGGAAACCATACTGCTTCCAGTAGGAAATTGCGAAAAGAACGTTTATTCGTATAAGTTGAAGCATAAGATCATAGATCAGAAGACTATTGAGCATATTCTTCAAGATATCATTGATAATCATTTTGATGCTCTTCATGATATTATTCTTCAACTCACAGAAAAAGATCGAAATAATGATTATGAAGCAATATATAGTTTAAACAAAGAGAACCGTTCTATTGATATTCAAGAAACAAGAAAAGTATCATCATCAAGAACAATAGGACAATCTTCAAGGGGAACAAAATGAAACAATTAAGTGGAAGTATCATTATTAATGCAAACGGATTATCTGATGAATCATTTCACAACATTGAAGCGCTCTTACTATCTCTTGATGAAGAAGTAGAGATTGATGAATACTCATACAATAAAGAAAAAGAATACGTATTTCTCTTCGATAAAGAAAAGCGCCAAGAGATACCAGAACAGAAAATAATCAATACATTACATGATCTTTCTGTTAATCATATTGAGCACATTAAGAGATTAAATTTATATTATTGGGATCGTTGGGATTATAATGGAGGAGACAATACTCTTATTTTCAACTATCTTAATGGTTATTACAACAGGATTATCATGTCGAGAAAACGAGTTTTATCTCATGATACAATGATAGTTTAGAAGAGAAAACACGAGGTTTAGTATCAGAAATTGATCAAATCTTCTAGTTTAAACTTTTAGATATAGTTAGAAAGACATATTAAAAATGAATAATTGTTCTTATATTTTAATTGAGTGCAATAGAAAATATTGTGGAGAAAATGATCTTGATAACATCAATAAGATGTTAAACAACATGATTAGCAATAACAAGTATGTTGTAGAAGTTTTTGATAAAGGAAATGTTGTTCAGTTTAATGTATATTGTGAAGATTATGAGGAAGAAAAGATAATTGATTCACTAGAAGAAATCCTAGAAGAATTCAAACAGGGAATACAATATATGAGAGCAGAATTTATAGAACGTTATCACCATAATAAGAATATCAGGTCATATCATTATGATGAGAACAGCAATGATTTTAATTTGATAATGAAAGAATTATCATCTTCTCGTTGAGAAGAATCATTTTTCATTGAGCAATAAAACATTGAATATAATTCACCGTTTTATTGCTTTTATTATTATTTCGAATATATAATACACATATAAACAATACAATTGTTAAGGAGTAAGAGATTTATGCAAAATGAATGCTATATCATGATCAAAATTGATACAGATGGTTTATCTGTTCACGCTATAGAAAGCATCAAGTAGCAGCTATCCGATATTACATGGAAAAAATCATGTCATATAGACCATAAGAATTATGATTATTTCCTAAGAATAACATGCATTGGTAGATATGCTGAAGTAGAAAAAATGAGAGAAACTCTTCAATCAGTTTTATCCTCATATGGAAATTTTGTAATTGAGATTTATGGAAATATCATGCAGGGAACTGATGAAAAGTGCTATATGCAAGAGTTTAAATATGATAGAGAGCAAGATAAACAGTTTGTTTTACGTAATGAAATCGTTAAGATTTGAGAAAGGAATCAATAAAGATGAGGAATAGTATTGAAGGAGATATTACAGTTCTGCTGGATGATCTTGATGATAAACAGTTGGAAGAAATCCATAAGATTATGAAATCAATGATTATTAATGATGATCAAGAATTTTTAGGATTTGAAGACAGTACTGAGAAACAGTATATTTTTGATAGGTATGATAGTAATCAAGAAATTGTAGAGCAGGGTTTGAAGAATCTCATGGATAGGTTTTATCAAAATGTGAAACTCGTCAATCTTTATTTTGTACATGATGCTTCTTCTGGATCCATGCTTGATGATGATTATGTACAAGATATTAGCATTGTAGAATATAAATACAATAATAATTATGATCAATATCTTAATACAAAAAGAAAAGAACTATTATTCAAGAACTGATTGCAATTTAAATTGCAATCAGTTATAATCATATATGCGACGTAAGCATATAAGTGCTATAAAAATGTGCATGATTAATTTCCTTTCGAAATAATAAGTAGTTTAACTCCTTCTACTTATTAACTGTTTTCAGTCGCACTGATTAATACAATAATTAAATAAGGATTGTATTAATTATGATAATCAATGTTGTTTTCCTTTCCTTAAGGCTGGTAATAAGAAAGTGTTCCTCTTGTTACCAGCCTTATTTTATTTTCGCAAAATACAACAATGAAGCAATCTTCCCTCTTGTTGTTGTATATTAACAAAATTTGCACATCTTAATCAAAACAATTATCATATATATATATATATATGATTTATCAGTTAAGAAAATAACGAAAAGGAGAAAATGTGAATAATAAACTTATGCTCTCATCGTCTAATGGAACCTTCAAATTTTTCTCTGATAATTTATATCCAGACAAAATGAAACATTTAGAAAATACCTTATCAGTTGCTGCAAATGGTGATAATGAGTGCTTCTATTCTTATCAAGAAGACAACATTATTATTTATATGTTTGAAGATGAACAGTGCAAGAAGAAGAATGTAGAAACAGCACTCAGACAACTCATGAATGAGTTTAAAAACGATATTGTTTCATTAAATTTTTGTATTAAAGAGGAAGAAAAGAGCATTAACAATGATAAGAATTATCCTTCTTATTCTGGAATCATAACAACAAAATATTCTTATGAGAATGGAAGTGATAATGGAATTATTATGACTGTAATCACAAATAGCACATCAAGTAGGGTATTTTAGACGTTTTACTTTACTTTGTGTGAAAAGTAAAGTAACGTGGTGTTTTGTAGATAATTATAGCATATTTTGTTTACAATAGTCTATAAAGTGTCAACTTTTCAAGAAAAAGTGGGTAAAACGGTCACATGTGAAAATCGTAAGTGACCGTAAGAATTTGATTAGAATAGCAGGTTAGAGTATGTTTTAGAAAAGTAGGGTCACATTGGAGAATACTGTGAAAATCTAAAGTGACCACTGAAAAACCATATTTAACCAGTAAGAATAGTACTAGCGGTCAGATCTTTTTATAAAAACACTTTTCTTTTGACTATAGTAAAGTGAAAAATGGGTTGAAAAAGAAGAAATAGAATATAAAGATTATGAAACCAAAGTGCAGAAGTGACCGGAACACTATATACTCCCTGCTCAGGGGATGTTTCTGATCGGTCACATGTGAAAATCATAAGTGACCGAACACTGTTCAATTCACTATAATTGCTGGTTAAAAGGTTTTCATAAAAAACTTCATGATATTACATGTGACCAAGTTAAGAAAATATACAATTGTCATAAAAATCGATTAAAAGCGTTTTAAGAGGTTTTATTACCACTAGCATAATCTTGTTCATCCTATTTCTGATATCCCCTTAGAACGGAACGTAGAATGCGTACAAGCAGATAAATACGTTCTGTACTGATATAGAAGTGTCCTGATATTAAAGAAATATCTGCTTGAATATCAGGACACTTTTCTTTTAAAAATTAAATACCTGGTTCATCCAATAGTTAATATTGAAGAACTGAGGATTTTCTTTAAGAATACCATTTATTCCATTTGTGAGAATACCAGATAATCCAGAAAGCACGACAAGACTTCCTATTGCAATAGCAGCAGTTGAGAATGGAACCTTATCACTGCTGCTAATACTACTGTTGTCAGTATCACTGATACTACTATCATTATCACTTATACTACTTGATGTATCATTATTAGATGAGAGTAAAGAAGAACTACTTTGATCATTCTTTGTTGTAGGGGGATTTTGGACAGTTGTAGGGGGATTTTGGACAGTTGTAGGGGGATTTTGGACAGTTGTATTCGTAATTGGTTTTGCTTCTTTAGGATCTAGGATCTTTGGGGCTGGGAAAGAAATATCATTCGTACTTAGATAAATATTATCTTCTGTTTCTGCAGATCCTGGGTATGTAAATGCTGTTCCATTATATTTCGTATTCTTGGTTGGATACTTATTTTCTCCTCCAAAGAAGAAGGAATACACTCCAAAGAAACCTTTTCCTGGGATCCAACCAGGACCACCAGAATCTCCTTTGATTCCACCACCCTCTCGATTTGAGATGAGTATTTTATCATTAACTGTTCTTACTACACCACATTTAAGAACAGGGGAAGAAGCTCCAATAGAACAAAACCTATCACCAACTTCAACATCTTCTGGTGTTATTTTAGTATCACCAGAATAAATATTTTCACCAGTAACACCACTATTAAGTTTTACATATGCAAAATCATTTCTATAATGGTTAGTACTATAATTTGGATTCCTCTCCATTACTCCTATATTTTTGTAAATGCCTAAAGAGTTTTTTACATATACTTTTTCACCAGGGGAACCACAATGAGCAGCCGTAAGAAGTGTCCCTGCTTCATTATCTATATATCCTGCTGTACAATAAGTACTGTTTCCGATAAGAATTCTATCACCCTGATTTACAACGATTGATAGTGCTTCTGTTTGTGCTTCAGCATGTGTAAGAGTTGCTGAAGAAGTCACAGTTGCGAGCGTTATGCTTAAAATGAGGTTCTTATAAAATTTTCTCATGCTTTTAACCTTAATATTTATAGAATGAATAAAGTTGCAAAAGTGCAACTAAATAAGAATACTATAATTAATAATTTCTTAGTTTCTTCATATTTCACATTTATGTGCATACAATTCATTTGATCTAAAATTGTTCAAGGAACTCCCAATACTAAACAAAACGAAGTGCGCGAAAGTGGAAGTAATTGATCTAGAACAATTCCCTATTGTTCTTCATATTGTTTTTCAATAAGAAATCACTATATGAAAACAAGAGGTTTACATTATGGGTATTAAAAGGAAGAATCAACCAGGATACGTTAAAGCCAAGGGAAAAGATGGAAGAACAATATGGGTTCCTGAATCGAAAATTAAAGAAAACAAGAAGACTGATTTAAAACAAGTGAAATCAGATTTCTCAACAGTAAAACCACAATATGACCATGAAGAGATACGAGAAGAACTCCTTGATGCTCTTGAAGATTATAATGATGTTTATGCAAAAAGATATGCTCATCTTAATGGTTCCCATTATCAGAATATGGGTATATTTGAGATGCACATATGGTCTCTTCATCAGCAAGAAGAAAAAGGTGTAGTACTTGATAATGATGAGTGGAATCATGATGCAAGTATAATTTCAGAGATGGCTCAGATACTTTCAAAAGATGAAATACACGAAGAGGATAGGGAAAGAGTAAGAAAACTTCATAGTACTCTTTATCCTTTTAAAGCAATACGAAAACCTGGAGTCTACTCAACAGAAGATCAATTCACCCCAGGAAATGAGAGAATGGTTATTGATCTTGTTGCAAAAGACTTGTTACAAGATGCTAATGCACAACATCATTCCCAAGAGTTCCTTAATGAGAAGCGAAAAGAGACCGTGAAGAGGTCAGACAGAATGATTAATGCTGGAGGATCTTTTGAAGAACTCTATGATATGGAGGATGCTCTTTTCTCAGATACCGGAAGAACACACTATTATGGGGAAGGAACTAAAGAATATTTAAATGCTGCTATTAATTCACTAATAGAAAAAGATAAAGAAACTATTTATAAGGAGCATGAGGAAGAACACAAGTATACTGATTTCATGGATCCCTATGATAGGGCTAGAAGTGTCATTATTGAAGAACCTAACATGTATTTAGCTTCCATATTTCCTGAAAAGTATCTTGCAAAGAAACTTGAACAGTATGATATTGATGGTGTCTATGTATCACCATTTCAAAATGGTAGGGAGTATGGAAATGTATATACTGTCATAGAACCTGATGGAGCACCTATAAGCTTTTCTGTATATGAGCATAGGAATACTGATTCTATTATCATTAATGGAAAAAGATACTGGGATGGGGAAGAACTTCCATATGCAGCAGATAATAAGAACGCATTCTTTGCTGAATTCTCTCATTATGATTTTGAACAAGCAGCAGATGCTTTGGCTATGTATATGAAAGATGCTCAAAATGGTGAACTTGCAACAGAACAACACTTGGTTGATACTGCACAGCATAGAGATTGGAATTCTATTCTTGCGCAAAGCCTAGGAAAAGCTTATACAGATTTCTTAGAGGAATATTCCCCAGAAGAAGCACAGAGGATTAAGAGAAATAGTGATGAAGATGTTTTAAACAGACTGGATTTTGATACCGAGTTTGATAATGAATAATAATATGAGGAAATATTGCGCTGTATACTAATCTCTTCTATAATCAGAGATAGAAAAACAAAACACCAACCTAAGGAGAAATATAAAATGTCTTATGATCAAGACTATGATACTGCTGAAGTATGTGTTGATTGCATGTATTTCCTTGAAGGATATGATATTGATAATGCAGACTGGGATCACGATCTAGCAGAAGAGAACCTTGGAGGAATTGGTCATGTGACATCACTCTACTATGATGAAGATGGAGTAGATGATTTCTCTTATAGCCTGTGTTATGGGTGCAATACAACCGTTGGCGGTTCTCGTTATAAGGTTGCTGTATGGGATGATTAAATAAGATTAATTATACGTTTTGCACAATAGAAAATCTTGTGTTATAATAAAAACAGATCATCAAAAATGATCTCTCTTGAATATTCCTATTCAAGTAGTTATTAACTATGAAGACTATCATTTTTTTTTCTATAGTTAATTATAACCTCCTTTCCGATTGTGTTTCCTGATTGAAAGCATGTAGAGTTTCCACATTTCACTCTACATGCTTTTCTTTTTCAATCTTTTGGTTTGTATTATTGATTTTGGTAGTAGATTAAATCAAAGAAACTATCTATATCATCAATGTTAGTTTCTGTGATATTAATAGTTGGAATGCTTGCTTGTTGTGATAATTCCATGCAATGTCGTGTACCACGAGAAGAGCCTAAAGGAAAAGCCAAACATATATCAGCACCAGTATTCACCATTTGTATGTTTCTTATTATCCCAGCACGTTTTCCAAACGTATTCCATTGAGCATTATGCACTTCTACTTGCATACCAAGTTGACGAGAAATATATCCCGATATTTTATCTGCACCACGCGAGTTCCCATGTACTACAATGAAATCTTTAGGAGAACATTCAGGATAACAATCAAGGACATCTTTAAGAGCACATTCCATCATATTGAAATCATCAAAATTTCTCGAACCAGTAATAAGAATACGTATCATGTCTGTATCTTTTTGATGTTTCATGAATCATTTTCTCCTAGTTAAAACCATAATGTTATTCTTGATGATATCATATATTGAAATCATATCGATATTATTCTTGATGATATCATATAGGAAAATCATATCGATATTATAGTTCTTGTTATGTCTTATTTAATCCATTGAAAATGGAACTGTTAGAATCCATTTATTCTCCGGGTTCAAAAGGTTAATATGATCCTCCTTTCCTGTTTATTTTGTCTTGTTCTCATAAGGTCTGATATAATCAATTGGAAAACACAATGAAAGAGCGCTATATGAGTTATCAAAAAGATCTTACAACGAGACCAGTACTTCGATATCCTGGTGGTAAAACAAGGGCTGTAAAAATACTTGACACATACATCCCAGATGGAATAGAAACAGTATGTGCTCCATTTATTGGTGGTGGTTCTTTTGAACTCCATCTCACATCAAAAGGAATACGAGTTGAGGGTTACGATATGTTTTCCCAACTTGTTATCTTTTGGGAGCAAATGTTAAACCAGCCAGATGTTCTTGCTGATAATCTACAAGAACACTTAGGAAAGATAGATAAAGAAACATTCAAGAAACTGCAAAAAAGGATTATAGCTTCTTCTGGTAATAATATGAAACTTGCAAGAGATTTCTATATTGTGAATAGGTGCTCTTTTTCTGGTGCTACTTTATCTGGAGGATATTCTTCATCAGCAGCAACACAACGCTTTACACAAAGCAGTATTGATAGAGTAAGAAACTTTCATAACGATCTCCTCACTGTCAATCATGGTGATGCTCTTGATGTTATCCCTGAAGCACAGGAGGACATGTTATTCCTTGATCCTCCATACTTATTAGAGGATTCAACACTTTATGGTGTTCATGGTGACAAGCATAAAGATTTTGACCATAAGATGTTTTTTGAAATCGTAAAAGAATCAGGAAAACCATTCCTTCTTACATATAATAATCACCCTGATATTAGAAAATTGTGGAAAGATTACAAGCAAGTGGAAACATCATGGTCATATGGAATGAACGCATCGAAAAAGAGTTCTGAACTCATTATTCATAATGGTCTTATATAGATAAACTAATAATTCACCTGTCTTTAATCAGGAAGCCCTCAGCTTTATTTAAGGAGAAGGAATGATTGAAAAGTTTTAAACAGTTTGATAATATGAGTATTAATCGTATGATCCTAGTGATTATATGAATGATAATAGAGAGATTATTTATGTTTTTAACATGGTTTTCTATATTTTAATTAACTATGATTATCAGGAAGGGCACCATCATGAGGATTAAAATCAGTTGTATTAGAGCAGATGGAACAGAGTTTATAGCATACTCCCCATTTGAACCAGGTGAAACGCAAGAATATATACAGCAATACTTAAATAGGTTGAGCAAGGGGATTAAATCATCATATGCTCAGGGTGATAATGCTTCATTCATCATGAATACAGAAGAATATGGAAGAATGGTTTTTGACGTGCAGAAATATGCTTCTATTGGTTTTGCAATTATTAAATAAATCACATTGTTACATCACATGCTGAATAACAATGAGCATATTATTAAAAGGATCGTATAAAGTAATAAACTTTATACGATCCTTTTAATAATATTTATGGTTTTGTTAATAATCAATTCCTTCTTCTAGACCTGCATCATCAAGGTCTTTTTGATACAAAGGCTTCACATACCAGGTTTCTCCTACAGGAGAATCATGATGGTATTGGATTATTTCTAATGATGTTCCATCTTTAGACTGTTTCCAAATTTGAGAGAAGTCTTGCGTATTCGGTTTGATTATTTCTATAGGGTTATCTTCGAAATTTTCTGGATGTACTATTCCAGATATTTTTTGATTTCTCCAACCGAAATCTTCAGAACCAACATTATACATTATTGGTTGTTCACCATTATCATTTGTGAGTCGTGATTTCCACTCTTGCACAAGTTCTTTTGTGTCTTCTTGTGCTTGTTCATACTCTATGAATGCATCATCATAAGAAGCATCACTGCTGATGTAATCATTATACGTTATATCAGGTTCCATATCATCTCCTGATACCATTCTCTCAAACCACTGTACCTTTAGATCTGGTGTAGTACTAATATAGGAAGCAGGATAGTTCACACCTTCAAGAGCATCTTGAGCAGCATTTTCCCATACTGTATCACGCTCCTCATCGTATATCTTCCCGGCAAGATCTTTAAGCGCTCTAGAAGTTTCCATCTCTGATAACTCTTCATGTATAGCATCATAATCATCTGTAGTATGCATATGGCTTGACTCAATGAAGTCAACAACGTATTCATCAAGTTCTTCTTGATCAAGGTTAAGCATAGAGCTTATTCCTAAACCTTCATCTTCTAACATGTATCGTAAAAAGTCAGATGTGGAGTTTACACGTTGATTATCCCATTGTTTTGGATCTACTTGTGTTGTGTTCTCTTCACTTGTGAAATCTCCTCGTGCAGCAGATGCACTACCATCAGCAGTGTTTTCTGTTGCTTGTTTTGGACCAGACCAGTTTACGTTTTCCTTACCGTAAATATACCTAGGACCATCTGGTGATCCTTGTGCAGTTTGCTTACTCATAATATATTCCTTTCTGTTGAACTATTTGTATTCCACATAGTTCAACAATAAGAAACTCATATTGCTGATATCAAAAGTAGTAACACCATTTTATTTTTCCACAATCCCAAATCCTATGCAATCCATTGAGATCTGCTAATTGCTTTTCTGTAAAAGATGGATCATAAAGTAGTTCTGGATCAGTTTTAAACCTATTTTTCCTGTACTTAAATTTATGTTCTCTGCTATTTTTCACAAGATATTTATAATCAGGTGCTATGTCTTTCTCTTTGACGAAGCCGAGTTTTTTATACATAGCACCGTTACTAACAGAATTATCACTAAATGTTGAAATGCAATCACACATATTCGGATAATCAGTATATCTTTCTATATGTTTTATAATTTTTCCTAAACCTCCAACAACATGCTTATCTGAAGCGTATCGTTCTAAAAACAATTCTTGTTTCAACTTTTTCCAAACAGACACAGCAACAAGATTATTTTGATGAAATAAACCTAAGTACAATGTTCCATTGCATGAACCTTGAATGTGATACTTATCAAGATATTCTTTTGCTTCTGAATATGTGATTTCTTGAACAGTAGTGTTTCTTGCATATAGTTTATCTTCTTGATGTAAACCTAGTTTATAAAAGATCATATCCTCAAGTAATTCTTTGTTCTTAGAATAATCATCTTCCCAGATTGTGATAAGTTGTATACCTTTGTCGTGAGCGTTTTTCCATTTCTTATAGTGATATTTTGTATCTTTTAGATAGTATTCGCTGTGCCAGAAAATTCCATTGAATTCAAAAGCAATCTTCTTTTCCGGTAAATAAATATCAAATTCTTTTCCATCAGGAAGTATTGATCTATCGTTATATGATACTTGACCATCATAATTTTCGACAATAATATCCTTCAACCATACCTCTCCAGAAGTTGACCTACAATGCGGACATGATATTCCTTGACGATACTTAATAGTGTCAACACGCTTTCTAAATATATGTCCTTCATCACAAATGAATTCCCTCTTCAGTGGTTTACGTAATTTTATTTCATCTGCTGATTCCGGGTTATTTGGTGAATACCATCTATATGCTATGGGAGAAATTTCTTTGAGTGTTTTTTCTCTTATCTCCATGCCATAATAACATTCTGGACAAACTGGACTATTTTTAGCACCATAACTTTTATAATGGTTCTTATAATTCCTATGGAAATTATAAATAAATGTATTCTCGCATTCTGGACAAGTTACTTCTTGTTGATAATGTTGCATCATGAGAATTTCTGAAGCATCTATACTCGGAAGCCATTCTTGTATTTTTGGTGCAAATGTCAACAAATCGTTAAAACCAACAAGGAGTTCCCTATTTTCACAATATGGACAAAACCTATTTCGTCCTAAGAGATTTCCTGCTTGTGATTTCCATGTATGTCCCAAATCACATTTCCATGGAAGTACCTTTTTAGAGAATTTCGGGAGCATTTCTGGATAATCATAATCATCTATCATATATTCTTTTGGAATTTCTACATAATTAGTAGCATTAATTAAAGGTTTTCCTTCTTCTATAGTGTTTAAAGCAGTACTAACTCTCAAACTCTTTTTCGCAAAAGTAAAAGGACAAGTGAAACTGTATGTTTTAGTTGAACCTTGCTTTTCTTTAAGAAATTCTTCTCTCTGTTCTTGATCTGTAAGATAATCAGCTACATATGTATAACCTTCTTCAACGATAGGATACGTGCATTGCATGCATTTATTTCCGCGAACAATATGACTAACGCTTGTGTATCGTTCATGTCCATTTTCGCAAATAATATACACTTTC
>Ga0068630_1000535_pt1 | contig 11859 bp, 12 predicted proteins | sample InSIn4gowninarea_FD_77433 | JGI IMG/M metagenome (GOLD analysis project Ga0068630, IMG submission 77433) | Clean room microbial communities from NASA Spacecraft Assembly Facility at Jet Propulsion Laboratory, Pasadena, California, USA -... ... | reverse complement strand
CGCGCAATGGGCGTGCCGAAACTGCTAGGATTTGGGTTGTTGGTGAGAAGCGAGGCCGGCATGGTGGTCGCACGGCCGAAGAACCAGACCGAAAATCCGGAAGCCGTCCACTCAACGGCGTAGACACCGCCCCCAGCCGCATTGAAGGCGGCCCCGAAGCTAGGCGCTGTAGTTGATGGAGGTGCTTGAATGGTGCAGCCTTGGTTCTTATCTTGGCCTTGGGCGTTAACGTCGCAGTTGTCTGTCATCATGGTGCCAGTAAAGCCGGCACCAGTGGTGTTGTCAACTGCGCATCCAGCGCTCGTATGCAGTGTAACCATGTCGGAGCTGGCCAGATTGACGTTCTCAATGATGTCAATTTCACCCATGTTAGGCCAGTTGTTGGAGTCCGCACCACCGAGCATCCACAGCGAACTCCACGTCCCACATCCTGTTGGCATGTGCTGGATATCGGCCACAAGCAGCATACCCACACTGTAAGACTTACGTCCTGTGATTCGTACACTTGGACGCCCATTGTTGGAGCTAATTACATTGGTATGGTCGACGCCAATATAGATGGAGGACGAATTTGTGAGTACAGACGGTGAGCTGATGGTGTCCGGGACAACGTAGCCAATGAGGCCAGCTTCAGCAGCGGATTGTGCGCTTGCGTAGGAGACGAATCCATTCGTGGGATCGGCACCGGTGAAGAAGTCGAAGGAATTAAAGAAGGCGGTGGGGCTGGCTGTGTAGTCGTCAACGAGGGTATACGTGCATTGCGCAGTGCAGAAGATGAAAGCCATAAGGATGGCGACTGAGTGGGAAAACCTCATTGCTGTTTCGTGTAGAAAGAGTGATGAATGTTCGGTTGGATGAGAACTGAGGAATTGGTTAGCAACTGATTGTTTGTAGAGAGGATGGAATTGTTTTGTGTGTTGGAAAACAGGTGAAAGCTGGATAACAAGGGGGCAATTTTTTCGATAACTGTGAATTTCGGATGAGAAGAGTCCAGCAATGCAAAATACACTGGAGAATATGTTCCGGTAAAAGCCTGGAAATGTGCTTGGTTAGGGAAAAAGACTCAAGTATGTGCAAAGCAAAAAGGGCAACGGTTTCTACACAACAAACTTCTTTAGCAAACTCAGTGATGTCTGCCAGTATTTATATGTACATCCGTTATATTGCTGTGCCATCAGGAAAAGCGGACAATGTTCACTATCTTGTCTTTTCCGCGTGCCAGGCCTAAATTCAATGGAGATATGATGGTTGTTCAAGCTTTAAGGCATTGTGCCCATGAGGTAACATTGTTCTTTGTTTTGAGGTGGAAGTTGTTTGAATGTGAAAACTTTGGAGGGGCATAGCATGGTGAGTGGCTAAAAGAGTATGAATAACGAATATCGTGCGTGTAGGATCATTGTGCAAATGTTGCCAAACTGAGTTTTTGTGCTGCGCAGCTAGAACTTCAGCTATAATGATCAATTCAAAAAACAAGCTTAAGGTTGTAAACACTATGAAGATCGAAAGGTGAATGTAGTTTGTGAAAATCCTTTTGTAATTCAGGAAGGTAAAGCAAAGACAATGTTTTGCGAAACAAAGAACTAACACCCATGCATTTGGAGATTTTTGCTAAAGGACAGTTACCCGTGAAGACAAAGAACCGACAACAGATGTGTCGACCGCGTAAACAATTGACTTCATCTCAACAAGCCAGAGCATGATCAAACCTGACGAAAAACGAAATCTGCCGCATGCCACGTCATCCTTGACTTCCACGTTCACCAGCAGCCCTGGCAGCAGCGATAGCGGCAGCTTTTCCATCCTCAGTCAAGCCGTATTCCTCAGCGATGGCAGCTTGACTTCTCCTCTGACCAGAATTGATGCTACTAAAGCCCAAGCTAGGTGCTCCAGATGCCATGTATCTATTGCCTCTCAACCCACACATTATGCTTTGAAGGGAACTCGTCCTCACGGAATCAGGCCGGGAGGTACTGTTGCTTTTGGCTTCGGAAGGGAGCCGGGAAATAGTGTCAGTTCTAACCTCAGAAGATGGCTTATTGCTACCCTCGGCTTCGAAGTTGGCTGAAGAATGACGCACAACGGTCGCAATGCTTGAGTATGAATTTTCACGCGTTCGGCGCATCGTGTCACCACCATTCATGATCGAGCTGGATGTTGCTATCAGACTGCAGCTACTAGTATGGATTGGAAGTGGAGGTCGAGATCTTGATGGAGAAACTTGAATCTCGTTGGCTTCTACCAAATTCCGAACAAGAGGCGCAAGGGTTTGCGCTGTGCTGTTTAAACCAGGAAGCGATGGCAAATTTGACTTCGAAAAAAACGAATCTGGCATGTCTGGACGCGGTCTGCTGAAAATATCCACGTCACGATCATCGCCAATGTAGAAGGAGAAAGGCCGATAGAGCCGCTGTTGATTTGAAGCCATCCGTGTCGATGGAGGGATTGTTGGTGTGACAGCGTGTGTTTTCCGCGTATCGCTTGCTTGCATTTTGTAATCGTCCCACGAGCTAGGCGGAAATGAGGTCAAAGACGACCTGTGGGACAGCGCACTTGATTCGGAGGAGTCTTGTAGCTCCTTTTTTTCGGTTAGATCATTCTCGAAGATGATTGTTCCATCATGGGCGAAGAAAACATCCGTAAGCTTTGATAGTGTTTCATCTAGATTTGTTCCGTAGCGGCAAGCCATGATTTCAGCCAGGTGTCGAACGGCACCGAAATCTTTGTCTAAGGCAAGGTTCATTTTTTGAGAAACGTCCCTGATCTCGTCTGAGAGCGCGTCTCCGTTGGAGCTAAACGTAGAGTAATTGTCTTCAGACAGAAGGGCATCGGATCGCTTCGTCAATGGACTGAGAGAAGCTTTCGTATCGTGCACACGTCTTTGTGGTCTTTGTGGGCTCGAACGCGGGCTCCGATAACGCATTAAGCCCGGAGAGGTCGTGCCGGTCTCCTGCATTCGCGAATTCGTTAACGACTCGGACAGAAATGGAGGTCGGAGAATCCTTGCTGGAATATATGAGTAGAGCTACATAGATAAGTATTAGCATATGAACGAACTACATCTGTGGCTGAAGTACCTTTTGATGGGTCTGTCTTATTTTCATTGCCCCCAGAAAGACATGAGATCTCTACTCCATTGGGTGGTGTCCAGGGTTGTTCGCTGGCTACAGGAAATGAAGTGATCACTCTGTGCTTGGTGCCATCTGCTTGCTTCTCTACCAGGTCAGCGACGTCTTGCCTGGAACTTGCAAGTGTCAACTTCAGGCGCTTAATTTCTTCCTGGTGATTGTAATCGGCAAAGACCATGCGCTCTGTAGTATCATTCAGCTTAGCTTTTGCCAAGCCCAAATCTTCCGCCATCGAAGCGGTCTTTGCCAGTAGAGAGTCCTTCTCTAATACTAAGTTTCGGTACGCTTCAACTATGTGCATCACCTGACTATTATAGTTAGGCGGCAAACCCTCATGTAAGTTGCTGAGTAGTTTGGTCATGATAACTTGCGCCATCATGAAAACATCCGGACAATATGGTTTCAGCGGCTCCTGCCGAGAAAAAACTTCTTGAGATACCAAGGAGGTCGACGAAGCGCTGTATGGAAGTGCATGGTGGTGAGATAACAAGCTTGTGAATTTAGGTCGTGGGCGTCGGTTCATGGCAGATAGGGTTGATGTTGAAGCTGGAAGATACAAGGGGTTGATATAAACAGAACTGGGAGGAACTGATGAGTTCCGGTGACCCCCCCTCTTTCACCTAATTAGTAGCATTTCGGTCGGAGAGTTCGATGTAAAGAAATGCTGAATCGGATTTATGTTTGTCACTACAGAAGCACGAGATGACTTTGCTCACCCCGTCGAAGGTTCTGGTTTCGGTCGGAGAACGGGGACGAGTTGGGTCAGCGATAGGGCGGCTTGTCGGCGATGCCTGCTGCACATACACTTGAGCAAACCTAGACTATAGCGATATTTCCAGTACCACGAGCATCTATTTTGAGGTCTGATTCCGTGGAGTCTTCGTCGTTATATTGCTGCTGATCTTGCAAGTTGTAAGAACCAGAGTACGCGGCGATGAGTCCCTAAATAGTGCCATTATGTTGCGGTGAAGTTTTCAAATATGTTGGCTTCTCTCGTTAATGAAGAAGGAAGACGCGCTCAAGGTGAAGCAAATCGTAGAGATTGCTATGTTAAAGCCAAATAAAGAACAAACATTTCATGTAGCAGCAAGACGATACTTGCGATTATCATTTTTCAGTACAGATGTCGAACACATGAGCATGCTCCAACAAAGAATTGGTCAAACCCAAGAGGTTGAAACGCCTACCAGGCCGCTGTAGTTGTACATGAGTATCGTGACTTCCTTGCCGTCGCTATGCAGCTCCTTCAAACGCCGTACTGGAGGCAAACTTGAGATCCATGATCACGCTGCCCATACCTCCTTACCAACACCCTCCATCCAAGTACCAAGCTGGTTGACGCTAGCGTCCCATTCCTGTAATCTATGACGCATATTCTCTATTTGCTTTGTGTCCAAGACTTTGGGTTGTACCCAGTTAATGTTTGCAACCTGGGCTACCTGATCGATTGTGCCTCTGAGCAAACCCAAACTCAAAGCCTTCATGATCAGATGTTCGATATCATTTGGCTCAACCTTTGTTTCATCACGAATTGTGCCAAACGTCATCGAACGATCATGCGGTGGACGGCGGAATACTGCCTCTGTCAGAGCCGAGAGAGAAATTTTTTGGTAGAGGAATTGTTTGTGTTCGCTGAGCAACTCATTCTTCGACATATTGCCGACAAGGACGTCGTATGCTCCTAGGTCACCAGCGTTGAATGCGAAGAGGAGATCGCGTAGCCAGGCGTGTGGGGAGTCGATTAAAGAGTCCAGGATGGGATGGAGTAAGAGTTCGCCAAAGTTGTAGATGGTCTCTGAAACGAGAGCTGCAATGCTAAGATCGTACGCGCGAGTTCGCTTCTCTTCTAGTGTCAAGTCGTCCACATTGATGCACGCAAGGTATAATAGAGCGTTTCTGTAGTAAGAGGCGAATTCGTGTTTTGCCTAAAGCTTGTCAGCAAGTTGCCTTGGATTGTACAAGCATGCCTTACTTGATAGTAATCACTGTTAACCTGATAGAAGGCTGCGTGAACCGACGTTTCGACAGAATCAAAAGTATCAAGTATGGTCTCCGATTGTGTTAACGCGCTTTTGGCTTCATCTAGCTCTTGCTTTTGTAGTTGAACCTTTGCCACTGCGACCTTTGCGTACACAAATGCGTCTTGTGACGAAGGCTTGTCTACTTTGTCTGCTAGCTTGGAGAGGAAGGCAAGACGCGATTCAGCATCTGAGAAAATCAGTTGACGTCCGATGAAGATTGGGCTCAACTATTACAGACCTGGACATTGTGTTGCTGCTCTCAAGCCAAGATCAACGAGTTTGAGCTGATTGATTTTCTCCGCGAAGCTGCTAATAAAAGTATTGAATAAAGGGATCATCTGCGCCGAACTCTCTGGATGATTGAAGAACTCCGCGAGGGTCTCGGTGAGTTCGTGCCAGAGCTTCCTCTCCCAATAGTCCTCAAATGTGATGTAATAGTTCTGTAAATCTGCTGGGGCTTCATCGCGTTGATCGGAAAGGAAGTTGGGGATAGCTTCAGGATCCATGGTTGTTTGATGTAAGTTGGAGCAAAGGCGGAGGACGTTGTTTATGTAACAAGATTGAGTGACTTAGAAGACTCCAGAAATCAACAGACCCAGTCGCTGTTATTCAAGTTGATATAATTGTGGTCAAAGTATTGCTTGTTGTAGAATTGGACGTAGTGATGTCAAACTGTCTTGCTGGCTGGACGTTTCCCGATGGCAATTGCACACCTGCGATTCATTTGGCGTGGCCATGACTCTTGTCACCGACCTTCGACTCTACCTCGCTCACAGCTCGAAGTCAGCCAAGGGAGCTCTTTTCATAGCGATTCCAAGTTGCCATTGACTCCTAGGATTGTGGTTTTTAAGGGCCAAACCTTTCGCTGCGGAAGCGCCGATCAACGAAGATGACTCTACATGGACAAAGCCTTCGCTCCGCAAGTGTGCTCGCCCGAACAGCTAGGACAAGCTATGCCCCGAAGTTACAACAACGGAACGTTCACGATATTGCCATCACAAGAACTGGGAAACCAATTATAAGGATATCCGGGGGCCGGTAGGTGGCATCAAACCATGGGCGTCCGAGCTTAAGCTAATGTTATGGTCTCCTAGATCGTCACTCGGAGGTAAGAATCAGACGCAGCTCATGCAACACCATTTCCGCTAATGTCACGAAGGACATACCGCAACGGTATTCGGAGCTACTGGTTTCCTTGGAAGATATATTGTAAACAGATTGGGTACGAAGATAATCCTTGCTACGTAAAGGTCTCATCTCTGATAAAAGACATAAAGCTCGCGCCGGTTGCACTGTCGTGGTACCCTTTCGCGACGAGCCTACAAAGCGTCACTTAAAAGTCTCGGGAGATTTGGGCAGAGTTGTTTTCCTTGTAAGTAATCTACAGCTATGCATGGGGGATATTACCTGACCAAATCTCGACCAGGAATACGATTTACGAAACATTCAATCCATTGAGGAAAGCGTTAGACACTCCGATATCGTCTACAATCTTATTGGACGGGATTATAAGACCAAGTACACACCCAGAAAACTCCCTCCATTCGATGGTTACTGAGAAATGCGACCAGAAACTTTGATTTTGAAGATGTCCATGTTGAAGGTACATCACGTATCGCGGAAGCTGTAGCGAAATACGATGTCGACCGATATGTCCATGTATCCTCCTACAACGCCGACGTCAATTCGCCCTCAGAGTTCTTCCGCACAAAGGTATGGCTCCAAATTCATGCCTACACAGTCCAGCCCCTAACGTTCGACTAGGGCAAAGGTGAAGAGGTAGCACGCTCCATTTTCCCCGAGACTACAATTGTGCGCCCATCGATCATGTACGGGTGGGAAGATAAGCTCTTGAACCGCTTCGCCGGCGAATCTACCATCTGGGCCTCCAACGGTCTACGGGAGAAACTCAATCCCGTCCACGTAAGTCCCCACATCAGTTTCTCCCTCATCATCCAGGAATCCACTCTAAACACCAATAACAATCAGGTCATCGACGTCGGCCACGCCCTCGAACTCATGCTCCAAGACGACAGCACCGCCGGCCAAACCTACGAGCTCTTCGGCCCCTCGCAATACAGCATGCACGAAATCTACGACGTCGCCTGCCGCGAAACCCTACACCGCCGCCCCGTCCTCAACATCCCCAAAATGCTTCGCAAACCCATGTCCGCGCTGCTCGCCCGCATATTCTGGGCCACGCGCACGAACCCAGATCTCATTGAGCGTGAGTTCTTGGATCAGGTCATTGACCCACACGCGAAGACGTTTAAGGATTTGGGCATTGAACCCGTGGAGTTGAAGGCGTGCACGTATGAGTACTTGCAGGGGTATAGGAGTAACGTGTATTACGATTTGCCGGCGATGACGGAGAGAGAGAAGCGGGAGGAGAAGAAGTATTATCACGTCATTGACGACCAGTGATAGGGGCTGTTTTGGGATCGCCGTTTCGGTTCCGATTTTTTTTATCTTTCCGTCCCTGCGATTTGTACATTGTGTCAAAGGACTTCCGTAGAATGTAAAGCACATGTGAAATCCACCTATTTCTCACCCACCTGTACTCGCGTGATTTTAAAGTACGTTAGAAGCCGCCTGTTACTTGCCCATGTGTGCTTCTTTACCACACGAAAGGGCAATCTATAGGTGTGACGGTCTTGGAGGGTTGGCTAATCAGGTTATTGATGGTGGAGGTTAGGAAGGTTTTTTGGGGAAGAGTTGAATGGCGCTTAATCCCTGCTTATGCAGTGTGAAAGGTAAAGGGATGACGAAGAAAGCGGGAGCTCTCGTTGTTGTAGGAAGGGCTGTGATATTCGGGTTGTGGAACTTAGTGGATGCTTTCCCTACGACACTTATATAGATGAGTATCACACCTCCCGACGACACGGAAACGACAATCTTAACACGCAAAATGAAAACAGCATTATTTCCGAGAGTTCCGCTAAGAATACAACACTGACAAGACGACACTGCTTCATCCCATATTCATCTCCATCTCAATTCGTCCCATCTCATCTCATCAATCCACCATTATCGCTTGGTGTTTATACCACAAGCTACATCATACATACACACACCCCTCACATCTTACTCTTAACCTCACCCTTGATCTCCTCGGCCTTCCCCTTCGCCTTCCCAGCAAGCTCGGATGCCTTCCCCTTTGCCTCACCAGCCATCTCCTGGAATGTCTTTCCTCCGGACGAGCTGGAAATCTCGTTTGCTTTTGACTTGACCTCTCCGGCAGCCTGGTTGCCTGTTGACTTTGCGCTTCCGCTAGCTTCGTGAGCTGCTCCCTTTGCTTGCCCGCTTACCTCGGAAGCTTTGCCCTTGGTCTCACCCATCATTTCATTTGCTTTTGACTTGATGTCTCCCATAACGTTGTTTGTTGTTGACTGAGCGCTTCCGCTAGCTTCGTGGGCTGCTCCTTTGGCCTTTCCACTAACCTCAGCAGCTTTTCCTTTAGCCTGGCCCATCATGTCGTTTGCTTTCGATTTGATATCTCCTACCACATCGTTTGTGGTTGATTGGGCATTTCCGCTAGCCTCATGGGCTGCACCTTTCGCTTGGCCGCTAACCTCGGAGGCTTTCCCTTTAGCCTGGCCCATCATCTCGTTGGCTTTCGCCTTGGCATCTCCAGCCATCTCGTTTGCTTTCGATTTCATGTTTCCCATAACCTCGCTTGTTGTTGACTGAGCATTTCCACTAGCCTCATGAGCTGCTCCTTTAGCTTGTCCACTAACTTCAGAAGCTTTGCCCTTGGCCTGGCCCATCATCTCGTTGACCTTTTCCTTGGCATTTCCGGCCATCTCTTCTATTTTTGCCTTCATATTTCCCATGACCTCATTAGTTGATGACTGCGCATCTCCGCTAGCCTCGTGGGCTGCTCCTTTGGCTTTTCCACTAAGCTCGGAAGCCTTTCCCTTGGTCTGACCCATCAACTCAGAAACTTTACCCTTGACCTCTGCACCGTGTACACCTGCTGCATTCCTGGCGACCTCGGTGACGGATTCTGAGAACCGATGTAAAGTGGTTAGAAATTGAAATTAACGTAACGGCAAGGACTTGAGAGTGGAATTCAGAACATACCACCGGTTTCGATTCCCTTGACGGCAGCGTCACTAATAGTGCGGTCTACGGCCTTGAGCGCATCTTTGGCAGTTTCGACAATGGTCTTGCGGGTAATGGGCGAGGTGGAGAAGAGACGGCCCTGGTTGCGCAGGGCAATAGAAGCGGGTTGGCGAAAGAAGGACATTTTGAGTGCGATTGAGGTGTGCTGTTGGCCAAGAATTATGTTGTTGAGCGGCAGAGCTTCAACAGACTAAATGCGACCAGTTAGTATTCTTTCACAGAGACTCAGGTATGCGACCGTCATACATTGTTCTAGATTTTAGTTGATAGAGATTACTTGATTATGGCGTGGGGTGAGGAGCTTGAGTTGATAGCAGCAGATGGCCAGGGTACAGTACTTCATAGCAGCAATTTGCAAAGCTTGGAGCTGTACCTGTGACGTCGGCACGTAGCAAGAACCCCACTTCCAATAAAAGTCACCAAACATCAAAACACACCTAGCGAGCATACTAAAGCTGCTTCTTTACGAATGGAAGAATTGAAAGCAAAAATCACATCGGTCATGCCATCATCCGAAAGAAACCGTTTCCCATGTGCAACAACGTGATTGTTCTAGTGTTTCGGCGACATGACGCCTCTAGTTCTTGGTCCTGGTTCTCTTTTGCAACTCTACCACAACCACGCAGCTCGTGCCTTTGCTGCATGTTTGTTTAGATCCTTCAGCCGCCACATACTCAAGAAGCTCTGGCAATGCCGGGTCTTGGTTGAATTCGTGAATGACTGCGGCATAAAGCGCGACCGTCCTTCGACTTGATGGTCCATAAAGCCGAAATACTTTAAGAGCAAACCATTCGGGGGCATCGACAATACTGTTAGCATTTACCATGACCAATTGACGGACCCGGTCAGCAGCACTATCACGTATGTTCGAGATCCTGCGACACCAATTGCAGGATCCTTCGGGGGTGTAGGCTGTTTTCCAGGAGGAAAAGAATTCTTGGTCCTGCAGACGCACAATTTGAGCGTCATGTCCGCCCTGCAGTCCCTGTGATCGTAACCCGAACGAATTGGATGAAAGGTTCTCGTCTTGACTGACCCCGTGCCGTTCTTCAGACGTCGTGGTGAGACCTCCCTCAGTGTCAATGGGCAATGACGCCTGGTGAAAAGCTATATGCGTAGTTTGGTCGTTCTCGTCGCAATATACTAAGAGCTCCAATGTTAGGGACGGTCTGATTCCTGTCTGTCATCTTTGCTTTTGCTTGCCTGAATTTGCATCTTTCTTATCTGGAAGAACCTTCCGCTCTCCCGTGTTCGAAGCGTTCAAAGCATCAGACAAAACCAAGTCATTTTGTAGATGGCTTTGCGTGCCTCGCGATATCGCTTCCGAGGTTGTTTGTGTTCCCTTATCATGACATTGAGCTCGGCCACTTGCCTGGACACACGATATAAGCTTTATTCAGTTTCATGAACAAACGCCCATATTGATAACGTACCATGTTTATGACCGGCTGATTGTTGCGGGTATTAGGTTGCTTTCGAAGGAGTCGTGAAAGCGAATTAATAATTTTTGTAAAGCTGATTTCGTGTAAATGACTAAGTGAGAAAGGTTTGGTTAGTCGATACAACTGAGCGCCTTTGCTGTCTTTGTTGCCTTATAGCATAGTAAATCGAGTTACGGGTGTGAAGAAGCATTGAGCAGTTACAACAAAAAAACTTTAGTTGAAGAGGAAGGGAGGGCTTGCTAAGTACCTTCCAATTACGTCGATTCTCGCTATTCTCTTTCCCATCTGGCGGGCGTGATAAAGACCTGCTCGTGGTTTCAACTCCACCATCACTAATTCGATAGCACCTCTCAACCGACCTAGAACCTAGCGAACCTATCCCGCCCCAAACCTCCTGTACGCGTCACCATCCCTCATTTCTGTCCAAGCTACAACCTACATCTCAAGACATAGGCTGATGGAGTGACAGTCATTTCTTCTCCCGATGTCGACTATAGCGACTAAAGGTAGCTCCGAGCCGCCAAGCGTTTATTCAGACGGGGGCCGTATTCATCATTGGCATCGTTCCAAGCACACTCGAAGCCATTCCGTAATTCCAAGACGGCACAAACACTCCCGTGACGAGGAGGATCTCTCAGAACATGACTCTCACTTAGGATTTCGGCAGCACCTTCATCCTGCAAAAACACCTGATCACATCACCCGTTTATACAGTCCTGGCTTGCCATTCCATTTAAGCTCTGATCCGAAAGTCGAGTCGTCGTCACGGCGTTCATCTTTACACCGCAAGAAGCCTATGAAGCGTCACACGGAGCATGTAGTCTTCAGTTGCGGGCACCTAGCTCCCACCCCTCGTGGTCCTTCAAGTAGACGAGAACGTTTTGCACGGAAATTCGTGCATAAGAGACGTCCCGTGGCCCAACAGGTCGATAGACGTTGCCCAGACTGCGAAAGCCCAACAAGGAGTCGAAGGAAACTGATGGAGTTGTTTCAGTCGTTCGGAGAATCACCTCGGGAAAGTGTAGAGCTGGCTCGACCGGTGCAAATGACTGCTGTCGACCACGAACATCGCAAGTTCGGCCATCATCACCTGCCGCAGGGAGTAAAGCAAGGTCTAGCTATCCACTTGGATAAAGGACATGATGG
>Ga0068630_1000534_pt1 | contig 11870 bp, 12 predicted proteins | sample InSIn4gowninarea_FD_77433 | JGI IMG/M metagenome (GOLD analysis project Ga0068630, IMG submission 77433) | Clean room microbial communities from NASA Spacecraft Assembly Facility at Jet Propulsion Laboratory, Pasadena, California, USA -... ... | reverse complement strand
GTTCATGGTCTTTCTGTCATAGAAGTAAAGGAGCCTGGTCAGTTGTTGACCCACCGGATGGTTCAAAACGTTGCCATCTGGACAACACAAGTTGGGTTCTATTTCAGCTATCGGCATTTGCGCGTCGACAGTTAACTAGACTTTTGGAGACCGAGCATAAAGTATATTCAAGAGCATGGATGGCATCTGTATGGGCTCGTTCCAGTCAAGCTGTTGTAGATGCGTGAGTCTGGAGAGGAAAGCGTACATGTCGCTCCATTGCGATATGGGCCATCTCTCCGGAGTGAAAATACTGATACGTTTTATCATCCCTGCGAGAGGACAGTCACGCGCTGACAGTCTTCGGAGAAGACGCGAGTGTGATGCCTTGGCTAGGTTGAACCCGATGCTGCGGTACAGATAGGGAACCACACAAAGGTAGAGCCAGCGTAATACCTAGCACAAATTGAAAAGACTCTTAGTATCCTGTTTGGTAATCTCTTCGAGAACAAGACACAAAATTTCCGGGATGAGTGTTGTAAGGTATGTCGTGGATTTAGGTTTCCATCGTTTACGAAATATGGCCAGCCTCCTTCTCAGCGGTGAAGTCGCGTCATTGCGATGGGTTCCTTCCATTGGAGGGACTACGATAATTACTGGAAGCGCAAGAGTATAACGTTCCAGATCTGAATCTTCATGGAAAACTGCTAAGCTTTGTAAATATGGAAATCTTCAATACCTGCTCATTCGTAGCTTACCTCATAATGCGCCAGCCGATCTCTTTGAGAGAGTTACTCTACGCAATATAATCAAGGAATCGCAATAGTCGAGATGGAAAAATGTGATACAGCATATACCGGATGATCGTGTGCAGCGGGCCAAACCGCACGATGCACTCATTACGTGATTCATTATGGATGTTAGTGTAGTGGGTAGGTCCGATCTGAAAGGATGCGATAGGGTTTGGTACAGGGCGCATCCTGGCCGGTTAGCTTCGAGGTGGCGACCTACAAACTCGCAGAAAGAGTGAGGGGTCTTGCCGAAATCACGGGTAGCTGTACGAGATGGAAAATGCAGAATACTGTAATGATGGAGCAATATTGCCTAGAAGATCCCTCTGAAAGATGGGATCAATGCAGGCAGCCACAACATGAGAGGGGTTCAGGTGCGCGAGCCGGGTCGCCCTCTCCATCTTCATTAGCACTTCGTCCTCACAATGCAGGCACCATCTCCCAACCTTGGGAAATCCATCCTGATCTCATATTTACGTCGCTGTTCTTGCATGATGGGTCATCGGATTACAGGTGTTGTACGAGAAAGTAACATTCGACATTACGGATTACCAGCGCGCGCTACAACAAAAGACGCAATTAAATTGCCAAAACAGGGTATCGTACGTAAGGAGACCAAGATAAAGGAAGGAAACCATGCAGAAGTATTACAATGAAACAACGTAGCCGTGTCTCATGACCGTACAATAGCCGTCTTCGGTGCGGCTGCGCGTTCCACCCATTCCAGCAGGCCATGGTCTGCAGTCGCCCAGTAGTCACGCGTCTTCTTGTACATGGTCATGCGTTCAGAAAGGCTCGAGACGGCCATGATGTCTCTGAAAGGAATTGGCCTTTCCTCAATTGGTACACCCCTTATGTCAATCGCGGTACTCGATTCTGGGTGAGATATTTTCTCGGGTGGCTGAGGCATGAATGTATTCGCATCTAGGGGCGCGTATCTGCTAGGCAAAGAGCGTTGCTGATTCGCAACAGGTTTTCTTTGAAGCGCAGTGCTCATGCTGACTATGTGAAAGTCTGTAGCGGTTGAGTATATAGACGAGGTTGTGGTGAGACGCGCGAGCGCCCTATTATCCCCTGGCTTCGAGGACGTGTCCTGCATTGGCTCTAGTATGTCTTCTGCTTCTGGAGTAGGGCTCTGGGACACCGGTATCGTTCCATCTACATCGTGATCCGAAGCGACTCTCTGTCGCGATATTGAGGTATTCGGCTGCACCGCCAGAGGCTTATGAGTAGTCGTAATATCCGGTCTTTGCAGCTGACTGTCCACTCGATGTCTCTCTTCACTTCCACGACGCGCCCCCGGGTGATGCGAAAAGGATTTTCGCTTCAATCTGGAGAGGCTTCTCTTCAATGAAACACTCGGTCTTCGTATCGTGCTGGCTATGGTATCTGAATGCCTGGGCGCTTCCGTCTTCCCAATGGCGACAAAGGTGTGCGACGGTCGCTCATCAGGTATCATTTCAGCACTAGGAAAGTAGTTGTGAAGATTCTGGCCACTGCTAGCCATTATGTTAAACCCGCCGATATGTTTTGCGTCCATTGGCTTTGAGATGATGATTGCCTTTGTCTTGGCCATGGCTTCGATGTGACACCTCTATATGGCAACTGCGGAAGAAAATGGTTTACAGATTGTGTGACCAGTGTGCGTTGCCTGGTTGAGTGCGGATCGTTTCGAGTAGGTGTGGACCTCGTACAAGTGTATCGTGGAGCGGAGGATGCAACAGGATGACGGTCAAGCGAGGCGAGTGCGGAGCTGTGCGACAGCAGTGTTCGTTGAATTTTCTCGATGGTCCAGACGATCAAGATCTGTAATATGAGTAAGAGCTCTGCGAGGATGTGTGTTGGATGTTACTACAGCCGACAGGAGGAGTGAAGGCCAACTGCATGTAGCAAGGAAGCCGGAGCCTGGTCTGACTCCTGTGAAAATCAGATCTTGATTTCGCTATGAAGCAGCCACACCGGTTAGCCGGCGTTCTGATACTCGTGATGTGGCTGATACCCCGGAGTAGAACATGTTGCACGGATTTGGGTCATCTGAGACGCAGAGTGTCTGTGAGCGCACGGCAACGTGCGTGGGTAATATTAGTTTTGTGACAGTACGCGGTTGAGCAGGACATTAACCGCAGCGTCGAAAATGTGACAAGCATAGTCCCAATCTCGAAAGGCCTCCAGTATAGCCTTGCCCCGACATGCTGACTCTCGCTTGCAGGCCGGTATATGGAGGTTACGCATGCTAAGGCATCGCAATTGACACTGGTACAACAGTAAAGGAGTCGAAGTGGATAACAATGAATCGCGCCATGCCGCAACAAATGATTGTCTAGATCAGCGTTCTCTTTCAAACCAGCAGACATTGAGACAGCATTCCCGCAGGATTCTCGAGAAAGTCCAGTCAGATTGTCGTCAAGATCGCTCTTCCAGTCTGTCTCCATTAACGTTCAGTCGGCGGGCTTTACTCCTAACGCGATGTTTCACGCAGCAAGACCTTGAGAGGCCACCAAAACGCGTATTACGCGCTGTAAGAGTGTCGTGTGTGGCGTTTCGTCGGGACTTGACAGCCGAAGCAATGTACTACACTACAGTCCGAGTCATTCGGCGTAATCTCGCTGTATTCTGGTCCTCGATAGGCTACACGCTTCCTGCAGGAGATAGCGCGCGACGTCAGGCTGAAGCGTACTCGCGACGGAAATAGAGAAGAATCACTCTACGCACGAACGTCTCGTATGCATTCAATGCCACCTCCGGGCGGCGAGGCTGTTGATGGTCGTGATGAAGCAAACCGCGTCTCTGAAGCTTCGGCAACGTCTCATCCCAGCACCCGCTTTCTTGGCAGGAATAAGCCAATCATATCCATTCACGCCTCCTGCTCCGTTTCCTACGAGGTTAGCGAGCTGTCGCCACGATCGCAAGGCTGCACAGCGACGGCATTTGATGCTACTGGATCCTTCATCCAGGGGTAACCATCATGCGTTGCCGAGTCTATGCGCAAGCAAGGCTGGCGGCTGCCGCTACGCAGGCTTGCTTGATAGGTGTCAGGCAAAGCGCTCCATAGCACTGCATTCTGTGTATTTAAAGCACGATGCCTTAGGGTGCCTTGGAAAACATCAACAGCTTCAATCCGCAAGAGTCCTTCGCTCATCATCTGTCAAGTCATTCACTTTTATACCTTCTTTTCATCGTTCCTGGAGAATCGATAGGCCGGTCCACGTTCGCTATATACCCTACCTTGACCTTTTTGTTAATTTTTACGCACGACGGAAGAACAATATACCCCGAATCCATCATGAAGAACTCTGTCATCGCTCTCGCCCTCATCGGTGCCGCGGCTGCCCGCCCGGCTGCCATCATGACAAAGCGTGAGGTTCCTCAGGAACACGCTCACCGCAACGTCATCCTAGCCGTCAATGATTTGTTGCTAATGAACAATCCCGATAACATCCAAGACGGCGTATTTGCCCTTCTTGGAGCTGCTGCGGCGGCGGATGGCGCTGGTGACATTGCTGATGCAGGTGAGTTACCCATAGAGACGTGACCGTGCGGTAAAACTAACTATCTTTAGACTGCCTCCAACAAGCCGTGGCTGATCAAGCTTTCAGCAATGCCAAAGAGATAGGCGATGTGGAGGGTATGACTATGGCACTCATATACCGGGCCTTGGAGCGCAACACCGGCTCTGTCGGCCTGGCTTCTGTGCCTTGCGAATCCATCCAAGCGGTCAACCCTGAGATTGCTGCACTGCAGCAGCATCAGGATCCTGCCAGCGATGGAGCTGAGGAGCTTAACAAGTCAATTGCTGAAGAACTCGCGCGCCAAATCGCTTCCATTGGTGGTGACCCATTGATGGCCAACGAGGCTTCAACCTTTGCCCCGGGTGAGATTGGAGACCCTACTGGTGCTGGCAACACTTGCGACGACGAGAACGATGACGAGGGATGCATCAACTCCCAGGGCCTCCGGGTCGACGACCTCAGCGAAGACGAGATTGCTGTGGCGGTCGCCGGTGTCAATGGCGCTACTGCTGCTGGCAACAGCACTACCGTAGTCGGTGGCGCTGCTGCTAACCAGGATGCCGTTGCTGAGGATGATGGTGCTGCTGCCGAAGCTGAGGCAGCTGTTGGAAACTGCAACCCTACCATTGTCTTTGGCATCCCCTCTGACGGCCGTAACGAGGATGCTTTTGAGCCTGCGGACTTGAGTACTTTCAACCATGGATCCGCACAGGACATCGCCATTATCTCCAGCTTTATCTGCTCTCAGATGTCGAACAAATGCAGTGCTAGCGCTTCAGCTGTCAGTGCCTGCGATGCTGCCGCATCTGCTACTCAGGGACTTGCAGGCCAGGCAGCTGCGTCGGCGTTCAACTCTGCCCTTGGTTTTTAGAATGAAGGTCGACTGACAGATGAGGGATGGAGGCATGTGATGTGAAAAAACACACAATAACATGCACGAGAAACATCTGCAATGTTAGTTAGTTTCAGCAATCAATAACATATCCTGAATGTTTGATCGGAACAGAACGCCTGTAACGTGAAAGCCTTTTGTGATGTTATAGTAGAGGACGCAAAGTAGGCGAACATATTTTGCCAAGATAGCGGCTATTTCACGGGTCTCCTCCGGCTGCTTTGAACCCACGTGGTAGATGCGTGGCATGAGGTTACTTTGCCGGATCTGCCCCCGCTCAAGTAGACGTGCCAAGACAAGAGCGTCATGCCAAACAGAACGCACGCGTCCAATGGACTGGATCAGCAAGACACCTGTGACTAATACAAGGCAACACATGGTGTAAAAGATGCTCGTGTGCTCGTTGTCGCAATCTCATGCATGAAACCCCCGCATCCCAACGATTAGAGACGTCGTGCAGTTGGAAACAACATTCTGGTCTCCCACAATGGGCTGGGATATGGGCCTCGTGCTATGTCTAGCCTACTTTCAGACCGTCATGGATGGCGCTCGGGATGGCGAGAGGAGGCAAAATGCAACCAATCAGAAAATGAGAGGCATAACGCCTGGGCAACTGCATTCCCGGATTGGGTGGCACGCGTGCACTTCGGGATAAGCAGATATTGGTGTGTGATGAGGTGCAGCGAGCCAGGCCGGTCTTGCAGCCAAGCGCGGGATGCAAACAACGTCTAGGAACTCTTGCCTGCGGCAGGTCAAAAACAGGGTCTCGCTTGTCAACGTTGATGTTGATGGCTTCCTAGGTCATGCAGAAGCCATCATTGAGGCAGCCACGACGGCAACGTGAACAGACCTTCAAGTGATGAACGCATGCTGTAGAAAATAGCATCGTAGACGACGAAAAAGTCTCGCTAAACGACTCACGCAGCATTTGCTGTATTGAAGTGTCCAGTACGCGACGCCCCACAGTGGAGCATGGTCTCCAGACTGGCAGCGAATTGGGGTACTCCAGCTTGCAGTGGATCTGTGCGGCGCACACAGTTGGCATGCTATGGCAGCTTGCTGTTCGCTCTCGTCCACGATGGCGCAGAAGAAGTGGAGGAAGTGCAGCGGGGAACGAAAGCAAATGCAAGCGGGAAAGGACCGTTATGCAGCAAAGGGCCCTCGCAGCTTGCTGGCAGCGAGAGACTGGATGGAAAAGTCGTGACAGATGTTCGTGCTTGCAGAAAAACAAGGCCTGTATGCAGGGGCCGTCGAAAAAGAGCGCCACTACCACGGCAAGTTGGCACGGACCATGGGTACCCAGATCGGGTCTAGCCGGATGAATTGAGCGCGTCGCAACGCGTCAGTTTCGCTATCGGCCTGTCTGCAGCGATGGTTTCTCGTGATGATGGTAAACACAAGCCAGAGATGCCATGGAGACAGGTGTGAACGAGTGCATCGGGCGTGCTGTATGGCTTTGGAGGAAATTGCTGGATGCAACGTGCCTGTTTTTCGATGGGGCCCCTTGGTGCGTCTGGAGAGCTTCTATCGACGATCTTGGCCTTAGCCCGTCCTGCTGTCTCGCACTAGCGGACAGCAGCCGTCCACGGGTCAGCCGACTTTGATTTTGCGATCCCCAACCATCACCTTCACACTTCACGACCTCACGATAATCCCCAGCCAATCTCGCCCGTCGCACACTCGTGCGCACCGAGACCTGGCGACTTCTTGACGACCGTTTCCTTGCTTCTTCTTCCAGACCTTACTTTCGTTTTATGCGCTCCATCAACGCGGAGTAAAGCGCCCATTTCGCTTCCGCCCACGCACCCGAGCCTCTCACTGCGACTCACGACTTCCATATCTCGCCAGAATTCGCCACCACCCACCCTCACGACTATCCACGCGTCTGCGACTTCGTATTTGGACGATTGCGCATCGTCTTTGGCTTCTGTTGATCGCGCCTGCCTCTGTTGCGCGCTGTTATCGCTCGCGCCTGCCAGCTACGCGCCCTTGCAGAAGGAGCTTCTCGCGTTTTCCTTACCTGCCGAGCTTTCGCGACTGTAACAACGCGAGTCATCAGCGCGTCCCCAAGACCGCGCGACACTTGCGACAGCTGCAAGCTCTATCAAAGCCGCAGTCATCTTGCTCGTACGTGTAACCAACCTGCAGCCGCACTGTCGCGCGTGCAGAGTACCAAACACCTGTCGGGACCCGTACCATATCGAAACCATAACCCTGCATAATCGAATCCATCTCAGCATCATTAGGACCACTGTCCATTGTATGCACTGATCAATTGTCGCTCCTGAACCGCCTGGATCTCCTCACGGAGTCTTAGACACGGACCCCTTACACCGCCCTGTCAAGACCAAAGACAACGGCCTTCTGGACCAATCGGTATATCTCCTAGTGCCGTGACACATCAGCAAAATGGAGTCTGAACGTTCTCATTCAATCACCTTACCAAGGAACTTCATGTTCCACTACCGTGACGGCCCGGCTCCACAGACGCCAGAGCCAGAGCCGCAACCCGAGCAGTTGCAGCCACCTCCTCCTCCTCGACAAGTCCTCAAGGTCCGTCGCCGTCGTGCTACCTTGGTAATGAACCCAGACGATATGGACGCCATCATCCATCAACAGCCCCTTCCTACCATCGAGGCTCCGGAACTCATGTCGGAAAAGCCGGGTGAGCTGCCATCGTACTCTCTACCTCAGGACGACGCGTTTCTGTCTCCTGGCTTCGGCTACACTCGCATGCTCTCTCCACCAAAGACTCCCGCTCATCAAGTGAGAACCATCAGCCACTACGACGGCCCTCAAGACTGGTCCGACGTGCCACACATCAGCCAGAGCGAGACCTCGAGTAGGCCTACCTCTTCCTCCGGCTTCTCGGATTCTTCTCTCTCCTCTTGCGACAGCATCGGATCTTTCATGTCGAGGGGTAGCAACTGCACAAGCCCAGACGAGGAATCCTCCGACCCGTTTTCCTTCTGCCCACCCCCACCCAAGGTTCAACGCTCTACCTCACCTATGATGGGTCAACACCAAACGCGTTTTGCTGCAAAGCTGAAGCTCAGAGCAACCTTTACTGAAGACATGGACTGCCACTTGTGGATGACCTACATGAACTACCTGCAGGACCCTACAGTGACACCGTTCAAAGCCCTCCCCAGCACCACCCCACCAAACGGTGTATGCCATCGTGTGGCAAGGATGGCCCGCAAGACGTGGAAGGGCCCAAAGCAGGCTCGCACTGGTGGACTCCGTACTCCGGACACCAGCAAGTCGACCAAGGATGGCAGCGCGAGGTCTAGCAAGTCCTTTATGCGATACCCTAGCGAGAAGCAATGTCGCAAGCGCCTACGAGACTTGGCCAAGCAGAAACCTACCTTGTCTGCTCATTACCAACGTCTACTCCGCCGATCGCCCTCGCCGCTTCAGTCCTCACCACCACCAGAGGAGCCTCCGTCGCAACCATCGCAATCGTCGTGTTCCGTACAGCAGCAGCCTCTGTCTTCACCTTTCTCGCAGGGATCCGCAACCTTCTCGACGCGCGATATGAACCTTTCTTTGGCCACAAGTACTGCTGCATCGATGCAGATGGGAAACCCGCTCTCACAACTCACAAAAGACATTACACCGAGGCCGACTGCGAGGACGTGGTCAAGCGCAAGATCCTCTGCCCACCAAAAGTCGCAGTCGCTTCATATTGGCTTGGGTCTTGGGTTGGGCAATGCACTTGGCTCTCCATTCCGCGCAAAGGCCGAAGCGGGCAATGTCAATACGAGCCAGAACAACGCACGAACTTGGCATGCACCATCAACGTCTCAGTCGCCTCGTCTTGGTTCCCCTTTCCAATTGCATGCACCTCGACCAAAATCGAAGGTATTCAAGCGACGAGCTCTCCACAACAGCTTCGAAGGCAAGGCTCGTAACCGTGGAGAGAGCTTCGTGAACGAGGTGTTTGGAGCTCCAGCCGAATCAAGCCACCGTGGTGTCAGGAATCGTGGCTTCAGCTTGGGTGACATGACTGAAGGTGCACGACGCCTACCTTTGGCGAACGACCCGTCAGGCTTCAACCCATTCGCGACTTCCAGTTCCGCTATGCCAAGTCCGCAGTCACCAGCCATAGCAGCTGAAGTGCGAGGGCAGGGAACCGTCCGCCTGGGTTCACCCTTTGTTGGTCGATCGAGCAACACCTTCCCACGTCCAACCATGTCGCATAGTTTCGAGCCTCCAGCATCATTCGAGCAACGTTTCGCCGCTTTCCATAATGATGCCGCACGCCCACATCGCTCTTAGGTTTCGGCCACGGTTTCTTTCGATTAGTGACTGCGCTTAAGCATGGGAACTGCGTCATCGGCGTTACGACCGGCGGGCTTTGGTGCTGTCGTTGCATATACTTGCCATCTCGCTCAGGGCCTTGGACTTACTTCTTTTGAAAAGCATCTCCTATGTTTTGTTATACCAACTCCTACTCTCTTCGTCGCCGGCTCTATCGTTGGCGACAATGCCCCGGTTGCGATGACTGGGCTCACGACCTGAACATGATCATGCGGCTGAATGTGTCTTCGATTCACTTCCGTAATACGAGGGCGGCACGCTGGGGTATCCTAGTGGGGTTGAACACAAGCTCCCATGGTGACCCAGGATGATCCTATCCCTCTTTTGGCAACGAGGTAGGCTGCTGACATGCAACTGCCTGCCTCGAGCCTACCCATCTCTTTTGTATATTTCGACACCTTCTCTTGGCTACATCTTGCACTCCTTCCAAGTCCACTACATGGTGTGACTCTTTGTTTCCTTGTGTTTGTGCTTTTCAATCTTATCACGACGGTCATGATGAACCTTACGATGAATCGACGGGATATCGGCGTGAAAGGGTATGTAGTCGTCACAAATCTCAACGAATGACTCGAAGCGTGAACGACTAATACCTAATTTCTTGTCTTTTGGCAGAGTCTGCTTTGGAGCTGAGAACGGGATCGGCTGGACGGGTAGTACGGGCTACGATGACGATGAGGGAGAGCCTGCACACTTTGATAGATTAGCTGGTCCCATCTCGAATGATGAGGATGTCCAGAGCAGATGAGCTAGTAATGAATGAATGGAATGGAATGAATGGAATGGAATGAATTGAACTGAAAAGAAGTGAGAAGAGACTGTGCGTTCCAAATAAGCCCCTCCCCGTGCACCATTGAGCTCCGCAACGCCGTGCCGTAAGTAGTTCCGTAACGTGCTGAGCACAGGCGTCATCATCGTGTCTGTGCCGAAAACAGCCCAAGATCCACGGTAGGCATTTGGGCCTAAGCCGTGACACGAAAGATCCCCCTGAGCCTGGTACCCTTACCAATGGTTCATTATATACTCACAGGAAATGATATTCAACGAAGAAAGAAAGTTGAAACCTCCTGGACCCCTCCTCCCCTCTTTGAGAATCAGGCAGCAGCGAGGAGGAGAAATGACATTTACACCCACGACGATCATGATCGGAAGAAAAAAAATAAAGCATGCAGCAAGAGTGGATGCACCAGCCCACATCACCAACCCCAAAGCTGAAGTTTCGCGGCGTCCGCACGGATCAGTCTAGGCATTACGCCGAGGCCTAACGCTTTCCTCGTTGCCGTGGCTGTCCGGCCAGTCAGAGCCTTCGCTCGTCAGCCCTCACAGTATCCACTTGGGCGTCATTGGGGTGGATGCCTTCCACGGCTATGGGATGGAAACCGTGTGTTGCATAACGCGTTTGCCAAGGTTTGCGAAGCCGGGGGTGTTCATGGCCCTTTGTTCTAGTGACGCGTGAGATTCGCATCATGTGCTTGCGCGCACGCGTGAGACGTGTCGGGGTGTGCAATTGTTTTGCCTGATGGGGTATAGCACGGGGTTGGCAGGATGAGGGGAAGGGCTGAAGGGTTGATAGTATGCATTGGTGGTTCATCTAGTGTGCCATCTGGGCTGTTACTTTGTCTCTCTGCAACATGGGCTTTCCTGCTTCGTCATGATGCCGCCGCCCCCCGCGGATGCTAGAGCAAGGTTGCCGCAGACGGTGTTGACACGAAACGCTGATTTATTGGAGTCGCTTTCTGCTGCAGCGGGCTGAAGGATCATCCTCAGCATCAGGTCACCCGAAGTTCGCTCTCTTTGTGACGCTTTGCAGCCACCCAACCACCCCCCGATAGTACAAGGGCTTAGCCTAGCCTTTTGGATTTCTCCGGCTTATTTATTCGCGTCCTCGCGACACCATCTCGCGATACTGACGACACGCGTTGAACGCTTGATCCGTGGAAAGTTTCAAGTTGAGGGGTGGCGCGTCTTTTTGCGGGCGTCGACGACGCATAGGGAAGGTTGGACGGAGGCATATTGTCGTCATTGCTAATATCTCCACGGCAACAGAGGCACGCCTAAACCGACGGATCGAGTCTGCAATATTGAAGGCTCGACTAGACTTTCATACATGCTTTGTACGCGGTTTCCGGTCAATGCTCCATGTGCGACCAAAGCCCGCGTCGCTCGACGCGATTGCGTACGTCTCCGTCCAGGGTAGTCCTTACATTCTCGCATTTGCTGCCTCGGAACCTAGCACCTTTCGATAAGCAACGTCAACGATCAGGTTGCGGGTTCGTTGGTTTGATGATTTGTTTTCTTATCACCGGTATCTCCCCCATTAACCGATCGCGGTCTTTTCATCAGCTCATAATGGTCTGGATCATGACTCTAGACATG
>Ga0068630_1000531_pt1 | contig 11898 bp, 15 predicted proteins | sample InSIn4gowninarea_FD_77433 | JGI IMG/M metagenome (GOLD analysis project Ga0068630, IMG submission 77433) | Clean room microbial communities from NASA Spacecraft Assembly Facility at Jet Propulsion Laboratory, Pasadena, California, USA -... ... | reverse complement strand
TTTGAGCAACTTGCTAGCGGGGCGGCATGGCTTACGTTACGTCTTCATCTTTCAAGCCCGAAGTAGCTTCAAGTAGGCACTCCCATACCAGCCAATCCGCCGCAAAGAACTCATAAGGCGCATGGTCAGAACTTGGATTGGCCTGAAGAGCTTTGGTTATGATGTGCGAGCAGTAATTCCATAGCCTCTCCCACAGCTTCTGTTCCCTGAGGGTCCGCAGTTTGACGCTGACGAATTCCCATCGGTGTTTGACAAGAGAAGATCTAACACCGACGTTCGCGTCCTCGAGTACAGCTAGGAGCTGCTCTTGACGGCCCTGCCTGCGGTAAATCTCAACCAGAAGGCTCAGCTCTCGCAGCGTGTATAGCGTCCCCGGAGATCCCTACAGGCACTCAGTCGATACACCTCGGACCTGGTAGCTCAGGGCTTACCGAGCCGGTAGAGCCTTTTGTGACGGCTTGCTCGAGCGCCTTGTAGGCTAATGTTCTGTTGAGTCCGGACGTGGGCTGATCGAGGTCCTTTTCCGCAGCTAGCTGGGTAGCTGCAATGTATGCGTACAACCACTTGGAGTCGTCGGGATACAGTCTTCGGAGCTTGAGCATGGCCTGTGGATCGTGTTAACGCTTACCTAGGTAGGAAGGGACTACCATCGTTGAAAGGCGGAAAGGCTGCACTGCAGATTGACAGAGCTAGTCTCCTATAGCTACCATGGCACCGGTCGAGATGTAGACGGATATAGTAGATTTGCAGTAAAAATGTAGCCGTGGAGCGATCGGTGCGAAAGGAGTGTGACGGAACCAACAAGAGCAGTGCCACTAACCCGCTGCGCGTCTCCCCATCTTCCATGCGAAGCACCTCTCACGAAAAGTATATCATAAACAGCTTTACCGAATTGCCTTCCCCCAGCGGCGGCGGCGCTATCAAAAAGCCCGCCAACATCCGGACCTGCGGTGGCACAATGCGCTTCAGAACAGCAGTCTTCCAGCACGTAAACGCGGTCGAGAATATTGAGATCCGTGATTGGAGGCTGCCAGCTGCAAATTTTACGCAACAGCGTTTCACATTCGGACACTCGAAGTGTCTGCAAAAGTATCGATGCTTTCCATACCTTCACACTATATGAGTATGGCTTTGCTGCTCAAGGGAACGGTGAGCTTACAACGAACGATGGATCTTTTGGCTTTTTCTGGATCCTCTTTTCGCACTCCTTCAATGCTGCGCGGTAGTTGCTACCGTAGGTGGCGTTGAGCTCGTCAACTTTATCCATGCTCAAGAGGACATCAACAGAAGAGCGTTTTGATATTGAGGCATCACTGGATCCGAAAGTTCTACATATCAGCGGTGTTTTGAAATGATGTAGCTAAAACCGGCTTAAGACCTTGGCGACTTCCAGCCAATCAACGGCAGAAAGATGCTCTGAGGTGTCTTCACAGCCTAAAACTAACAATGATGCCCGCTTCAATCAAATCGAACTACGCTTGAGAAGTTCAACACACTTTCGCCTGGAAGCATCCAGTTATGCTCCGTCCCGGTACCAGATCCATTAAACCAGCCCACTGCATCCGGGCCGCTGCATGAACTCGAACCTTTCACGCCACAAAAGCTGATTTCATCACGTGTGGCCTAGATGAGAGACTTGTCACCAGCAAGGTGTCCATCATGATCTGCGAACTTGATGAAGGCTATATAATGTTCCCACTGGAAGTTGGCCGTGCCCTCTAAAGTGGCAGCTCCCTCACAGCTGGCGCTGCTCGCAAGCCCAGCCTCTTGTCCACCAGCGGCTCCATATGCAGAGTCATCCTAGAGAAATGTGCCCTGAGCTTTTTCCGTGATACACAGCACTTCGCCCAAAGTAAGACGGCTACCATCTGCAAATTCTCAGGCCGCTGCTGAGCCTTTCAACTCCAGAATCATCACCTGGCTATTCTAGGCTCGTGATCCCTCAACAGCTTCCCCGCCAATCCCCCTCCCATGTGAGTCCAGCGACACTGTACCTTTCTGGCTTGACGCATTCAATTGCTCTGGACGGAACGCCTGATGGTACCTCGCCCGTGTGCACGTACTCAGTTACCGGCTTCTAACCTGACTTAGCAGGATTTGGAGAACTCGAAAGTACTCAAGGCCTGGAACTCGGCCCCGCATTGGAGAAACTAGAGGAAACTGAGAGGCTAGAGAAGATGGAGAAGCTGAAGAACAGTTAGCTACAAGGAGCCCAAATGGTCCACCGGACGCAGAAATGGTGATATCATGATAGACCTGACAAAGGCGAATCGCAGTGCTAAAGAGATTTGAATGGGGTGTTCTCCGTGTATTGCGACCAATATTATGTGTGGAGGAGATGAATCACAACTCTATGATCAGAAAAGCGGTCAATGCAAACGACATAGATTGGGACTCGGCACACTTGAGATGGTTATGTACTCTAGCACTCAATTTCAAACCAGTCTACCCTCACAGCCCATTAGACTCTAAAGCTGTCCAAACGTCTGACACACCGCCTCGCTTTTGCCACGGCTTGTACTCCAGTATCGAACATCTTCCCCAGAACATCAAGAATGCCTTGTTAACGCCACAGTGCCACCCCGCATGCTTCTCATCCGGCCATGCCAGTGGCGTCCTTTATGAGAACCATGACTTTCCCTCTTTCCGCTTCGCCTCCCTCCGGTCCTCCAGCTATAACCCCACGTCAACCATCGTGTCCTCGTTCCGGGATTAAGCTCCGCTGCAACACCCCAAGGGTGGCAAACCTACCCACTGCTTCTTGCAATCCCGGTACGCCCTGTTTGTCCCAATATCAGCCCACCCGCACATCGCTCCACCATCCTGCATCATCTCGCAGCGGCAGCGCCACCAGCTCCGATACCGTGTCGGTGGTCCCGAAGCGTGACACGGCGTGTAGGGTGAGCTCACTGAAAGTAATCAGAGCACATGTCGCGATCGCCGCCGTTGCGGTGCAGACATCTCATGCTGCGCGCCGCAGCCTCCTGGCACGGGTCGAAGTACTGGCTGTACTGCTTGCTTTGGCGGCGTCAGTTGGCGGCGCGGAGGGGGCCAAGCGGTGGCGCGGAGAGGAGAGACAGCGGGAAGCTTACCCGTCGAATTGGCTTGCGGCCTTCTCGGTCCAAGGCGACTCGGTGGCTTCTTCTTTGGACATGGTGAGGTGCTGTGTTGCGGAGGAGAGCTTCGAGGTTGGCTGCAGATCCCGTCATGCATGCCGGCGGCGGCGGCGTTTTACCGGGAGGCTTATCGATTGCTAGCCGTTCCGCAGCGCTTGTTTTCTAGCACCTGCCGACATCTCTCCGCGTACTTTCCTATCAACCACGTCAAACGGTTGATACTGATACGGGTACTCTAGTAATGCAGCTGTGGGTGATTACACCGCACCACTGCCAGTCTTCCAAACTGTAGACAGCAGCAGCGCCACAGTGCGTGTTACTGTTGTGTCTGTGTAGGTGTGTCGGGGATCAAGTGAATGGCTGGACCTGAAGCCAGAACCGTATTTGTTGAGAAGCAGATAAAGGCGTTTACATAGGACGACTACTACGCAGGGAACTTCTTTCTTCTAAATCATGGATGCAGAAGGATGTTAAGAATCAATGTTATCGAGCTGCTCGTCACTGGACGTGCAGGCCAGACACGACGCTTGCGAAGAGTATGTTGAATCTCAAATGCAAGATGTGATAAGAGAAATTGGGAGAATTTGATAAGCTAGGACATGAAGTTCAGTTGGTGATGACCGTTCATGCGGCACGCAAGCCGTGACGATGCAAAGTTCCCAAATAGGTCAACAATTCCCTATATCCCAGACTATCACGATCTTCAACGTCAGGGCATCAACATGCTCCGTTAGTGGTAATGCCGTCAGGGAAAGGTCAAACAGTGGCTTCGACATCTGGTTTACTAAATCTTAGAGTTTGAGGGCCATCGCGAAGGTCTTCATCCAATTGCGAATCCTGTGTGTATGACCGTGTGATCGCGGGTACCGGTGGTTGTTTTACGACGCCATGACCGACGCGAGCCGCCCGGTGGAGGGTCCGACAGGCCGTTGCACTCCGACGCAATGGGTCCAAGTGCGATCTGAGGCGTGAACTAACAGCTGCAGGTGTATGATGAGCTGTTGCGCCAAGCCGTGTCGATGTTGTCCTGGAAAAGCAGTGGTTCCCATTCAATGATGGAATTCGTGGATATGCAGCTTGATATCCTAACAGGATTCGAAAGTTCCCGGTATCGTAGAACCTAGACAGGTTACTGCCTACAAATATGAAGTGAAAATATCCAACGGTAGTATTCGGAGGGGTCAGGCTTCCGTGCGATAAGATAAGGCCTACATGCAGCGGTAGGTGCAGGTGTCTTGACGGCATGCGTGTTGCGGAGCTACTCCATACCAACCGAAACGACAACCTAGTCGGCCAGTCGCGACGTCCGTATCGTCTGAAAGCGGAAGTAGACGGGGTAATGAGTGGCGACACTAGCTTTCGTAGAGGCGCTCGAGGGACCGAAGCGGATCCATCGAATCGCTCGTGCCGTTCATTCGTAATCGCACGATGCGATACCCCGGAAACAGCAAAGAGAAGTGGAGCAGGGGGATGGTCGAAGCATATAAGATCGCTTCGTCTTCCAGTCTTCGACGTTGCAATCAAATGAATCTGTTACAAGCGCTCGATTAGCTTTGTGCGTCTCGGACCTATAAACTCACCTTTAAAATATCGGAAAGAGCAATGTACGTTTCTATGTAATCACATCAAGCATGCTCTTGCCCTTTGTGTTTGCTGTCGACTGTGGGTCCAGACCACGCCTTGGGAAGGCGCCAGGTGTGCGCCTTGGTATTGCACAAGCATGCTCTTTGTCTTTCACTTCACCATACTGCAAGCTCGTGCAGCAATGTTCCCCACTTTTCTTCTGCTGCTCTGTCACATTTTGTGAGAAGCTCTCAGGATGAGGTTGACGAAGTTCTTTTCCTCCAGGGCGACAGCAGCGGTCCAGACGGTGCCAGCCATGCCTCGGCCAATGTTCAGGCCTATAGTCGAGAACGTAACGCCGAGCCAAGGCAACATGACTTCGGCATTCGATCCAGCGAAGCACCTTGCATTCACTCCGCCCTCACAGATCATCAAGATGAAGGACCTCGGTTTCTCGGAAACCGTGGGTGTCTCCCCAGTCGCAGTCTCCGAGCCTTTCCAGATGTTCTCGTCGGAGGCGATACAACAGATGCGAGCAGAGATCCTCAAGCCGGAGGTCATGGAGCAGTGCAACTACCGCAGCAACATCGCAGCCTGCCAGTTGCGAGGGTATTCGAGCAGGTAAGCGCGTTCTTGTACAGGTACCACTAGTCTCTGTAAGCCTCTACAGCTTAGAAAAACTTAGATCTAATCAACTCTCTTACAGATACGCACCTTTCATTCACGACGCTTGGACCCACCCAGATACACTGGCTATTGTCTCAAAGATTGCCGGCGTAGACCTTGTGCCTGTCATGAACTTTGAGATCGGCCATATAAATCTCTCTGTCAAAACAGAAGAGCAATCCAAGAGTGAGCTTGCTGCGATTACAAGGCAAAAGCGTCTTTTTGCGGACGACGAAGGCATTGCAGGATGCCCTTGGGAGGACGACAAGCCTGTCGTTGGCTGGCACACCGACAGCTATCCTTTCGTGTGTGTGCTGATGCTGAGCGACTGCACGAATATGGTTGGTGGAGAGACCGCACTCCAGACAGGCTATGGTGACATTCTCAAAGTCCGGGGACCGCAGATGGTGAGTAGAGTATCGTTCAGTGGCGGAGTGACTGTACTCTGACCAGAGCATCCAGGGCTGTGCAGTTGTTCTCCAGGTAAGATCGCAAGCATTTTACACAGTTAGAGATACTAACCGAGAGAGGGGCGTTACATTACACACCAAGCGTTGCGGGCTCTAGGAGCGCAAGAGCGCATCACAATGTAAAAAACGTCAAGCGTTTCCAGACCATGGGCTAATCATTCGTAGGGTGACATCGTTCCGTCCTCGTTCGGCGCACATTGCGGATGACACTGTGTTGACCTCAGTGAGGCCGATCTCTGATCTCTCGGAGCTGTATTACGAGTTTGGCGAGTATCGTATGGAAATCCTGGAGGAGCGCCTTCGAGCAAAGCTGAAACACCTGCGAGAACGGCGGCAAGCCGGCAAGAAGCTGGATACGAAGGACTTCAAGAAATTCCTTGCGGAGCAGGAGGCTTTCCTCAAACACATGAACAACGAGATGTTAGAAGAGGAGAAGGTCGCGGTCGGTTACATAGACGAGATTGTGATCCCCGAGGTCAAGGTTGGGGAAGAGGTTCAGACAGGCCGTTCAGTCAAGAGGGCCCGGAACGAGTGATGACAAGGATGGCGGGTTTTCTGGTCTTTGTACGACATCTTTTCAGACCGCATGCTGGTTGAGATAGCTTTGGCGCTTTGGCGTCGGAGTTGCGTTCGTTTGTCGCGTTGGACTATTGGGATGACCGAGCGTACCCTCACGTAAGTGCGGGAGGATATGAACGATGATGAGTTGCGCTGGGCTTTTACGCAAACAAAGATAGACTCATATACCACATTGTCCTCAGGAGGTGAAGCGATAATGAATAGCTTTTATACATCCGATTCGAACGCTCATGCTAAAGCTGCGTGCTGAGACACAAATACTTGATGGATAAGACATGGCATATTTCGGAGCGGTGAGCCGAACGGCAAAGAAACCTTACAACTGTCGTCAAGCTTCTGGAAGGTCGGAGTCTTCCATGTTCGTATACCTCGTGAGCTGAGGAGGATTGTAGTTCCTGAAACATTATGGAAGAGATAAGATAACAGATGACAGGCCGCCCGGTGTCGTGCGTCAGGGTGTCTGTAGATCCACACTGCCGCAGTTACTCTAAACGGGGAATTTACAGAGTCCTGTCCCGTAAGAGCTTTGGGATTGTGGTGATTCGGATGAGGGGGTCCATAGCCCATGGTGCGCTTCAAGCAGTGAGCTACTGCTGTGGTCGGTGGGATGTTCCCATAATGCTCTCGAGGGACGCAGAAGATCTAGATGATGGTCCGCCAGTTGGGGCCACAAGGCGGCTATAGGGGTCAGGGGTCCTGGAAGTTGAGGAGTGCAGGTGGGTGCGGAGTTGGAGCCCTGGAGGCGAAAAGGGCGGTTGAGGCTGAGCGAGGTCCCTGGATTGTGCTTAGTAAACGCTTGGCTGCTGCACGCCGGGATTATCTGGTATCTTCAGCCGGGCTGCTTCACGCCTGTGGTTCAAGGAAAGTGACCAACGACCGCGGGCTCGCTCGCCCCGACAAGCGACAGTTCTTCAAGACCTCTTCACTCATCTGCTGCTTTCTCGTCCGTAATATCTCGCCATGGACTCACGACCCTCGCCTTCGCCAGCTCCATCTTCGCGAAACGTGCGCCAAAAGCACACCCACGAACGCGCTGCTTCTCCTTCGAGTTCTACACTATCTACCGCCAGGCAGTCAATCAATATGCCACCAGCGCAGTTCTCAGCAGCTCTCGCCTCCGCGACTGTGGGCGGTGCTTCGAGAGGTTCTCCACGCCACCCACGTAAAGCTCCTGAGAAGAACACCGGCCGCTCCTCAAGCAAAGACAGCTCGAAGCCCAAGGCTACGAGGAGAGTAGAAGACTCGCCTAAGGAAAATGCAAGCGGAGATGTGCGTAGCGGCAACCTCCATTCTCTACGTCTTGTGTTCCAACAAATGACTGACTGTCATAGTAGCTTCTAAAGGCTGTCCAGTCTGACTTCGATGCTCTCCGAACCCTGGTTACCTGCAAAATTTGCGACAGGCTGCTGTATGAGCCTTACATCATCTCATGTGGCCACACATACTGCTATAGCGTAGGGCTCTTCCCTTTATCCACGAGTGAACCTTGCTAACCGCAACGCTAGTGCTTGTGCCAGTGGTTCGTCAGCAACAGAACCAAGAAGACATGTCCGGATTGCCGAGCCGTAGTCAAACAAGCACCAGCCCCCGCGTATCTTGTGTGTCCAACCTCCGGCTCATACGCCAGACCTTTGCTAACTTCGGTGCAGATACGGGAAATGACCCTAGTCTTCATCAACAGAGCCGAGCTCTTACCTCTCGGAGAAACTCTTGAACAGCACGTGCAGTGGCAAAAGGAAGAGTCAGAAATAGTTCAACACGACAAAACCAACGCCGACAGCAAAACCGGAGGTTTATTCAGAGGATGCTTCAAACACCGCCCTGAGACCCCCCGCGCCATCCGGGACGAGGGGGATGGCGTAGACCGCTGCCCATTTTGCATGTACGAGCTGGAGGGTGGAGCATGCATACGATGTGAGCTGCAGTTTAGGGAAAGTGGTAGCCTGACATTCGGCGAAAGTTTCGGTAGCGACATGGATGAAACATCTGAGCACGGATTGTCCAGCGAAGACCTAGACGCAGAACTCGAGATGGAAGATGGCGATATCGATCTGGGCCTTGAATTTTACGCCGACGGTGCACATGACGCCTGGCACGACGAAATGGCAGATGATGAACAGTCTTTCGCCGTCAGGAGATGGCTGCAGAATGGTGGAACTGCACGACCGCCTCCTGGCTTTGGTACCGGTCCTCGGCGCCGGGCCGCGCATAGTGCGGCGGGCAGTAGGCGACGGTCATACACTGCCAGTCTTGTTTCTGACATGCACGAGGACTCGGAGATCGGCACACTTGAAGAAGAGGAAGAGGATGACGACGATGATGAGGATTCATCTATGAACGATTTCATCAATGACGAGGACAGCGACGTGGAATCTCACAGCAATGCTTCAACGCCTGTAGGCGTCCAGCAGTCGCAAGGTCCGCAACGGCAGCAGCGCAGGCCACGACGCGTTGTAGACTCAGATACGTCGTCCGATGGCTCCGAAGACGACGACGAACAAGCGGACGAAGACGAAGAACCACTACCAAGCGGTCGACGACGATATCAGATATTGTCTCAACGCGCCCAGCGACCGAATCAGCGACCTAGTGTCGCCCCTTCTGTTTCCACCGATGTTGCATCCTCGGAGCACGACCTTGACGAAGAAGATGCCGAAACGTTACTATATCAAGCAGGGTGGTCGCCGCTTGGCCACAGAGAGCAGGATGAAATGGAGGAAGATAATGATGACAGCGATGGGGGAAGCACGACCGTTGGGTGGGAGCCGACCGCGATCTCCAATGAACGATCTCGAACTGTTGGTTCTCTAACGCCTCGTACAGGTAGACGTTTCGTCCCCATTCAACAACCTTCTCGAGCGGGTGATGCACATTCCCTCGACGGATCTGGTGGCTTGCGAAGGAGGAGACCCGCCCTCTCAACTACGCCTACGGTCAGCTACGACGATGATGAGGTCGACGACAACGACTCGGAAATGGACGTGGAGGACGGCAGTGATTTGGGCGGTGCTTCATCAAGCAGTCGTTCATCAGCAGTGCGATTGCGTGGCAATATTGTACCTACAAATCATTCAACACCGTCGAACAATGTCGAATCTTCTCCAGATGACACCAGTGATGCAGACACGGACGGCGCGAACGATACTTTTGCTCAATCTCATGGGCGCCGTCAGTCGTGGTGGTCAAGGCAGCAGGACTATGACCGACGCATTAGCGAGCTGCTTGTTCGACACCAGTCTGAAAACTATAGGATGCGAAACCATATGCCTTCATTATCAGACATCAACTCTGTGGCTCGTCAAATCCAGGGATCGCGAAATTCTTTCCCACTAAATACGCAGCTCAACGTTGGGACTCAACAGTCGAGACAGCGACTGGAGGAACAGTCATCCCTGGCAACGTTGCGGCAACGAGTTTCACAGCGCGCTCTTCACCAACAGTCTTCTCAAACGAATGTAAGGGACGGTACTGCTCAGCCCTCGAACGTCCACGCCCAAGCGTCGTCTATCGATCTTCAATCGCAGCCATCCCACGGCCGCGTGCAATCTCTGTCATCTAGTCGAACACTATCGGCTCAGGACCGTCTATCGCCCCTTCAGCGTCCAGCTGCCATTGAAGCATCTAGCACAACCACACCTCCATACCTGTTGCCTCCGTTCTCGAGGGAAGGTAGGCAGCGATGGGTGGCTGAGAGGGGGGAGGTGGCTGCGAGGAGCATCTTTATGCCCCCATTCCGTGAATGACGGAATTAGGTGCTTCACGAAGATTGTCTCATAGAAAGACCAGCCAAGTAGTTGTAACAGCCTCGGGCGGCTACGTTTCTTCGCGCTCTACAGCTCTACCGGAACCCCGGCCATCAACTTTGCAGAATAGTCGAACCGCCGAGTACTCATTGATCATTCTCTCAATGCCTTCACAGGCCAGGAGTCTGGCGTCCGTCGCTGACACGCGTATTGCTTCCGAGTCTTACCGCCCCAAATAGGTAGTCGAAGGTTTCCAGCGCCGCTCATATGGCGATGCTTAGCTGGTTGCCTATCAGTATTGCTTTCATTACTTTGGCACATGCGAATATTGAAGTGTAAGTATACTCTAGCGCCGATCACGCATAACGGCATCACGAGATCTTGTAATGGGATGCCCAAGACAAATTCAGTTGTTGGTGCATGGAACAGGCGTTGCGCTCTTTGCATCTTAGCATCAGCATGAGTTTCCGCAGCTAGCACAGATGAGCGTTCAAAAGGGCGCTGATGTACAAGCAATACGAGTACGATTTGACCTTGCTCCGACGTGATATTCTCGTGACCGGCTCAGAGTCACTAATTCATCCGTTACGGGCGTGGTGTTGTCGCTGGTGCATGGAAGATCCCAGCCTGGGGCCCCACATGCGGACTAGCGAAGAATACGGACCTCGGCAGAACAATCGTATATACAACAGTATCCTCCGCGCCCTGGGTTCTAGGACGTTATAGAGACCAATTGTCAGAGTACCAGGAAAACATCATGCCTAACCCAAAGATCACCTTCTATGTCGATATTGTCAGCCCTTTTGCGTATCTGGCGTTCTACGCCTTGAATGTACGTATTGACGGAGTTTACACACCCCCAGACGTTAATGAATCCGTCACTCTTCCAACACCAAACATGTTTGTCTCCTCGCACCATCGGTTAGTCTAGCGTTTGTCCTGCCTGTTTCATTCATTCGATCTTTGCATCCATCTTCGTTATGGTTTTTCTTCCAGGCAGCTGGCCGTTCGAAAACGATCAGCTCTATGGATGGACTTCTTCCCTGCCGTAAATCTAGGGGCTAGGTTTGGCCGGATGCCACAGATACTCGAATCCGTAAGCTTCTAGCGATACTGCTCGCATCCTGTTAACGCTTTATCCAGAACTTTCCCGTCTTCACCCAGTGCGAGATAACGTACGTCCCTATCCTCCTCGGCGGTGTGATGAAGGCATGCGGCAACACGCCACCGCTCCGGATCAAAAGTAAGTACCATTGTCCCTCTTCCTTTAGCTATCGCTCTCACCATGGCTGTTTTTCTCCTCGTAATCTACGCTTGTGCAGACCGTTTCACCACACCGTTTTAACGCCCATGGTATCCCACATCAAGCTAACAAAAGGTGCAACCAGACAAGGCTGAATGGGTTGGCCGCGAACGCGATCGCTGGGCTAAGAAGTTCAACATCCCAATCATGGAGGGAGTGCCTGAAGGGTTTCCGGTTAATACCGTTACTGTAAGTGCCCGTTCCTCCGCCCCTTCCCGCCCCAGTTCTCTTCCCATGTCTATACCGTTCTTCCGCCCCTTCCATGCCGCCAGTTTCATCCGCACTTCCCCTTTTTCTGCCCGCCACCCTCCATCCCGTACTCTCTAGCTCTCTAGCTCCTTAGCGCCACCTCTCCCGCCCACCATACCCTCCCAACCGCAAAGAACCACACTCTAACCCACCCCCAGCCCCAGCGCGCCCTCTCCCTAATAGCCGCCCACAACCCCACCGCCCTCCGC
>Ga0068630_1000530_pt1 | contig 11924 bp, 13 predicted proteins | sample InSIn4gowninarea_FD_77433 | JGI IMG/M metagenome (GOLD analysis project Ga0068630, IMG submission 77433) | Clean room microbial communities from NASA Spacecraft Assembly Facility at Jet Propulsion Laboratory, Pasadena, California, USA -... ... | reverse complement strand
CCCCCCCCATGAGGAGAGTTGGGGAAACACCGGTTTCGTGGTGGCGAGGTGCCAACGCACAAGATGGCGAATGGATAAAAGTATCCCCTCCGGTAACAAGCACATTCTTTCAACAAGAAACAACCATACTGATTCGCGCCTCCCCCTTCCCTTGCCCGCTCGCAATGCATATTCACACCTTTCTTTTCGCCGCCAGACCTTTCGCACCAAAGAGCTCCTGTTCCGAAATGTGAAATAAAACGCCGCATTCCAGTCGTGATTTTATTTTTAATGTCTCGAGGCGCGTCCAAGAAGCACGCACATTGAACCCACTTCATGGACGGAGATGCTCATTAGGTGGACCCTTCTGATCCACCCAGCCCCTTCAACGACAACGAGATTGGGCCGATGCTGATGCCCTTCTGTGCGCCAGGTCCGCCGTCCCTGCTCTTTAGACTACCTTTTCTGCGCAGCGTGGGCGTCACTACGGATCCGTTTTCCTTGGGACTGCCGCCATCGGTGTCAAGGTTTGCAGCTGATAGATCGCTCCGCACACTGTTGACCGAGCTTCGGCGCTTGGGCACGTTGCCGGCCAGTTTCTCCAGGTCATCCTCATCTTCCTCTTCGCGGCGTCGTTTCTCGCTGAGCCGCTCTGGCGGCGATCCGGCGGACGTAAGTGAGGAGCTACGAGGGTTGGGCGATCCGGCGTCGGCTGCATTAGGCGATTTATTGTCCTGGTTGGCTTGCGGTGCGCTCGGCGAGGCCGCGAGTATATCCATAGTGTCGTCGTCGTCGTCATCGTCGTCTGGATATGCGACAAGCGGTCGTACCGGGCTGGCACTGCTCGACAAGGGTTTCGTTGGCAACGGAGTCTCATCCTCATCTTCTCCATCAGAGGTGTTGAAATAAGCCTCCTCTTCCGCATCTGCGTCCCGAAGCCCCTGCCAACGGTGTTGGCCGCCGGCCATGAGACCTTTGTTGGGAGTGTCAGCTCCCTGTGTGGAGAAACTGGCCTCGTCGTCGACTCCACTCTGGTATTGATCGTATTTGTTGACCAGACTTTCGAAAATATTCACATATGTAATGCCGAGAAGCTTCTCACGGTGCGTTTCGACCAAGGGTACTATCAGCTGCTTCAGGTTCTCCTTGCGGATGTACTCGAAGAACTCAAGGCTGGCAGAGTTGAGCAGGTTGTCGCGTGGCATAGTCTCGTAGACAAGACCCAGGATGGGCTCGAACAACTCATGGCTAATGAGATATCGGTTGTGGTATTCGTCCTTGAGCTGGATGCAAATGCGAAACCATTTCAATGCGGCTGAAAGGGAAAGAGTTAGCCGGACCCAGGCAACTATGCCCGAGGAGAATTCTTACTAAGTTTGAGGGGCTTCTGGCCACAAGAAAGCAGCTGGGCGATCCGGCTGTGGATGTGCTCGGAAAGGATATAATACTTGCTGCGGTATGTGTGCTGCCGGACAAAGAAACTCATTATCTCCACCAGATGCGTGTACAGCGAAGCTTCGTGGACGGAGATGTTGTTTACTAGGATGGGTCAGCCGACTGTGCTACGCAATGGAAAATTCAGACACCACGCACATGATTCGCAATGCTCGAGGTCCTTCAATGGCTTGAAAAGCCTCTTTGCCGGGCCTTCATAGAAATCCTGGACGAAGTTTTCCATCTGATTGCCACCGGTGGCGGGGCCTCTCATCTTAGCCATGAAATCGCCGTTCGTCCTTCCCAAAATGTCCATCGAGGTGGAGCTGGCATTTGGGTCAAGCAGAACCTTGATGGCATCGGCCATCTGCGCCTTGACGCCCAGATCGACCTCAACCAGCAGAAGTTCAATCAGGGTCTCGGTCAGGGGCTTGGTCTTCTCGTTGATGGCCTTGAAGATGTATGTTCGCATCATGACAGGATCGTGGTCAATGAGGGCGACCAAGACGTCGCTTCCCGCGACTCGGACAGCGGCATCAGGGTGACGCAGGGCGAAAGTCAAGACGTCCAACAAACCTCCCTGGATGAGGTTGTGATAGAGCTGAGCGCGCGACTGTGCCTGTATGTTTTTCGCGACGGCGGAGCAGTTGGAGATGAAGAGCACAGCATCCTTCTTGCGCTGCTCGTCGGCATCCGGAGAACTGAAGATGGAGAAGAGTTCGGTGAGGAATGCGATATTGGATTGTATGTGGTTGACAATGTCGACCTGGTGGAAGAAAATCAACGAGTTGAGGACGGAGAAGGTGGCGTCGTCCAGGATGCGGGCCAAGACGACGTCTTTGAGGTACTGCAGGCGGTATATGTAGTGGATCTTCCTCTTGACCTCGGGATTCTCGATTTTGACGACTTCTCTGAACTTTGACTCGTCGGCGAGGAACTGCCTGTGGTTGGCTTTGTGACTGGGGAAATCGGGGTCATCTGTAAGGATTATTTAGCGGCGGATTCAGTGCGTGCAGTGGGCGACAGAGGAACCGTACATTCCAACGCGCCGACGACGCCGAGGATGGCCTGGTCCGAGACCACGAACTCGATGATGGACGTGTCGTTCATGAGGATGAGTGTTTTCATGATGTTGCACAGCTTGTGCAGATCGTCAATGTCCTCCAGATCCTCGGCCATCTCGACCAGAGGCAGGAGTTTGGGTATGTACAGATTATCGACAGCCATGATGAATTTGGCAAGAGTGTCTCTTCCACCAGCGGTGGCACTGGCGGCGCGCATGATGTTTTCGATTTCGTTGAGGTTTCCGAGCTCTGGATTGGGGAGGAGGAAGGGGTTCGAAGCATCGAGCATGTCGTCAGACAGGGGGTCCTCTTGTAACAGTGTGAGTCAAGGCCGTCCACACGGTTTAGCGGATCGCTTCTAGCTTACCCGGATGCATTGCAAGGAGGCGTTGCTGCACCTCGCTGACGAAGTCCCTGTGTATGTTTGGTGAGCACGATCCCAGAGACAGACAGGGGGAGGGTTGATGGTGACGAGCGATGAGTCTTGAAGAGAGGCAGAAGGACGGGACGTGGGTGACGGGTGACGGGTGACGGGTGACGGGTGATGGGCGAGAGTGCAGTTTGGAAGGCGACGAGCGGAAGGCGGAGGGGGGAGAGGCGGTAGTGAGTGGCAGGTGGTGAGTGAACGGTGGTGAATGGTGAGTGATGCTAACCATATCTGGGAGCAGCCTTCGGCCTCCTGGAAGCTCAGGGCCATGTCGACGCCGGTGTGTTCGGTCCATACTATCAGAGTGTCTGGGAAGGTGTCAGTCGCGCATGGACACGGCGGAGACACGGGCGCGCAGTACCTTGTTGCTTCTGATAACCGTCGTCGCGCGAGATCTTGGTCTCCAGCAGCATCCTCTGCGGGTCGTCCTCGGACTGGACGAAGATGCGGCCTTCACCATCCTGTTTTCGCAAGGTCAGCATGGTGCGCTGTGGTATGCCCGGACGGCGAGGGGGGGCCTGCGTGCACAGCGCATGTTGCCTGGCAGGCGTGTTGCGTGCTGCGTGTTGCGCAGTGCATGTCGCATGTCGCATGTCGCGTGTCGCGTGCGAGGGACATGGGCGTGGGCATGCGCTGGCTGGCTAGGTGGTGCTGCAGAGAGCGGGAGGCGACTCACCCCGACGACCTGACCGGAGCAGAAGCCAGTGCCGCGATCATACCAGTCGTTGTTCTTCAGCTCGTAGACCTTGACGCGCTTCCGATCACTGAGCGGCGGAGCAAGGCTGTTGGCAGCATGTGCCATCGTTGACAGGACGGGCACAGGACGGGCGCTGCGGGGAGCGCAGGTTGCCTGTCGCCAGGGTGCGCCAAGCGAGGATCGAGGCGGCGACGATGGGCGCGACGCGACTGGCGGACAGACGGAGACCGGATCGGTGGTCGATGGGCGATAGGCGATGGTCGACAGTCGACGGTCGATTGTCGAGATGGCGGTGCGGTCGGTGGGTGATCTGGGTGATCTGGGTGATCTGGGTGATCTAGGTGATCTGGATAATCGGGGGAGGTGCGGCCTGGGACGTCACACAAACACACACTCACTCACGCACGCAAACGCACACACGCGCGCAGGCTTTCCGTCTGTCGCCCGGCGTGGACAGTGTGGAGTGTGGCCTGGGCTGGTGGGCGCTTGAGCTTTGCGCCGGACCGGAGTCGTGTCGGTCGGGCGGTCGGGCGGTCGGACAGTCGGTCGTGGTGTTGGCCGGCCGCTGCTTGCTGCTTGTTGCTTGCTGCTTGTTGCTTGCTGCTCGTGTGGCGACTGCACCGCCGTCTGCCTGCCGAGCCTTGACGAGTGCGGATTGGACGGACTGGACTGGCTGTAGCTGGATCTGTCTGCTGCACGCGGTCAACGACTTGGCCAATTCGCGCACGCGTCTTTGGCACCCGGATGACGCGACTGTTGACAGGAATCGATCTGTCTGAGAGTTCGGCCCGCGATGAAGGACGACACTCCAGAATGGCTGGCTGGCTGGCTGGCTGGCTGGGCTGCGGTTGCGGTGCGGTGCGGTACTCTGGCAGGCGCGTGTGCAGGTGGTGGAGACCCAGACCCAGACCCAGACCTGTTTGGAAAGAGGCTCGGGACGATGCACGGGCCACTTCGACAATCGTCAATCGTCAATCGTCAATCGACTGTCGACCGACGCCTGTGAAACCTTCTGCCCAGAGAGATCGCTCGCTCGCCACCCTGCCGCAGCCGTTCACCCCGGCCACATGACCGACGAAGACTGAGAACGAAATGTGCAAACCCACCTGCCTCGGATTATATCTCACCGTCGGCACCAGTTGTCGGCGTTGACGGATGTGGTTGACTGTGAGCAGAACAGGACAAGGTAGAGGAAAGAGCATCCTGACTAGTGTAGCCGTGCTGTACGGTTACTTGTACTGTGTACGCTTGTCCTACCCTGTTGCGTCATCCTGCCACCATCACCTTCGCAATGATTGCGGCCACGCATTGTACAACGCCTGTACGACAACCGATGTTCCGAATTGCTTGTCGAGCAGAGGCTCAACTGAGCACCGAGTGCACCTCCACAGGGAGGTATATAAATGCAGTTCGCCTGCCCCTAGGTCATTTGGGTTTCCACAGACGAAGGTATGGCATTTCCATTGTGCAACCGCCAACAGCCGCAACCACCACCAGAAGTCTAGGTTGATCGCCTGCCTGGCCTCACCATGTTCTACATCACAGAATCTATCCTTCGTCTTCAATAATGGGTGATATATGCCGACATGCAGACCAGACTTTATGGTTCTCCGCTTCACGTTCAGCGTGGCAACACACGAGTGTGGAGTCCGCTAAACATACGTTATCCGTTATACATGTGACCACAAGAGCATATCCTGGGGCCTCGTTTCGAGCGAGACATTTCGGCTGCGGACATCGTATAGCCTAGACTCTGCACAGCTCACTGCTTGTACAGCTCTACACCTCGTCCGTGCGTGTGCAGTGACACTCGCCAGCACTTCCTTCAGACCTGATCATCGTCCAGACGTTCTCTATACTACTACTGAAAGGTCTCGGCTCTCCAAAAGTAATTTTCTATCCAGCTCCCGCCACGCCCTGCTCTTGGACCTAAGACAAGCATCTTCGACCGATCCCTCAGCGAGCCTCCACTCGAGTCGTGTCGAGAACGGATCACGGCATTGTGTTCTTCGATCCATGCCCAACAAATCCAACTATGGACTGGGCTACGTGCTAGCAAAGCACGCCTGGGCGAGATGTCACTCACATCCTGTTCCCTAATCAAGATCGGATGGCGTGTATGCATGCACGAAAGAGGGAGCCCTCTGCTCTGGCCTTATCTTCATGTTATGCGCCACGAAGACACGCTAAGCCACATGGTGCTAGGCCCTGTACTTGTACGCTCTCGGCACTTCATTGATGCTCATCCGCTGTGCCGGCGAGCTGTCCAAACGGCCAACGGCTCGCTTAACACCAGTGAACTGGTCGTTTCATGAATTCGACAAGCTGAAGATATCGTTCTCGTTGAAATGTGCGCAGCGAAACAGCTGATCTTCAAATCTCGTGGATCAAACACGCAACACCACCTGTGCGGCTCAGTTTCCTTGACTTTATTGGAAGAACATGCAAGATGCCGTCCCAGCGTCAACACGGACACACCTGCAGGAGTGCCGTCACTGTTTCTGCTCTTGCTGTCCCCACTGGGTCAACTGAGACTGGCGCGTACCGCACCGGACGTGCAATCGAGGGCGTATACGTACATACAGTTTGTTCAACCATTCTTGGCGACATTATGATACCGACTTAGCTTGACGCCTCTCGGCATGCGTCCCTGGCTAGAGACTTGGCCACAGTCACCAGGCTGCTTTCAAGCATTGAGAGACTTTGTACATGCGCGGGAGAAGACGCTACGCACGAGCCGCGATCTGTACAGTATATTCCGCTTTGGGAATCGTGGACCAAAGGACTGGGAGTCGATGGCCGTTGTGCCTTTCATTACCATCGCCAGGAGTACTGCACACCAGCTCACGCCCGCATGGGAGCTGCATCGGGGGTCAATATCTCGCAGCTGAACGTCTTCTCATCAACGAGATTGCGCACACCTTCTTACCATTACAAGCTGGGGCAAGACCTTGTGCCGTGCACCCCCTTATAGAAAACACTCCTGAACAGATTGTCAGATAATAACAATTTAGTTTGGCAGGGATACGGGGTGTTCAAACGATTGATTCTCTGTTGCGGCGAGACGAGACACTATCGTTAGCAATCATTACATATGTTGAGATCCTTCGTCACCTTTGAAGTAGACAAGCTTCTTCGAATCTAGCATGCCAATGCAGCTACTGGGCCTCTTCTGCCATGATAGGCGGCGGGATACGCGGGAACTACGGACCACTGTACTAGCGATTTGTGATTTATGCCGAGGCCGCACGCTACAGCAGCAACAACAAAGACAGCACGAGCGAGTCATGTTGGGAGTCCAAGGCTATGCGCAGTAGATCTCTGATCCCCAAGCGGGTCGACAATCACTCTCTTTTGGCCATGCGTGGTATCCCTCTTCGGCGCTTAGTTTATTACACTTGCCATGTGGCCTCGCACCGGACTATGCACTTTGAAATTGGCTTTTGGCTTGAAGAGCTAGATTGACTCCATCCCTGGTGACGCAGATCAGCTGTCTCGGGCATGTGGGCGGGCCTGGTTGCGGAGCGCCAAAATATCTTTTCATCACACTTTTACACGTCCTCCCGAACCACGCTACGTTCCGGTTGTGGCTGACACCGAGGAGTGAGTGCGCCCGTTGTGGCACTTCAGCAGCCCAGCAGGAAGGTGTCTAGTCCACGTTTAAATTTAGCCCCTGCGCTAGATTCACCACTATGACCTTGATTCTCGAGCTTGCTCCGGGGTCCCGCTCGAGGTTCGTTCAGCAATCCAAAAGGCCGTCCTATCCTGTTACAGTTCCGGTGATTCTCTTTCTGTCTCTTCAGTAATATTCCTTCCTTCCTATACATACCCATCAGAGTGCTTCAAGAAGAATCCATATCACAACAACCATAGCATAAGTTAGGAACGCGTGCAATCCATCTTATATCACTTTCCATACATCAGGGTCGCCATCATGTCGATCATGTCAAAACTGAAAGGCGACAAGAAGAATGCAGGAAACGACAAGCAGACCGGAACAGGGAAATCACAGGAGCAACCAAAGCAAGACCAGACACGCCCAGTAGAAACAACTCGCCGTAGCTGGACAGCGCAAGATATGCGGCAAATCAACCGAACTACAGAGATGATTGGGCTGAGCAGAAGCCGGAGCAGCGGTGACTTCTCAGTATCCTCCTCCCGGCCTTCTTCCAGACACCGCATGGCCCGGTCATCCAGCGGCTTATCTCAGGATTGGGCTCCAGCTGCTCAAAGAAGCTCGACAGCCTCGCTCAAGATGATGTCGAGAAACAGCTTCCAAGGACTGGCCAAGGTTGTCGAGGATGGCAGCGACAGCGTTGATCCATATGAGATGCCCCCCATGCCACCGTTCCCTGCCAGATACTCCTCCTCATCGTTGGCATCTTCGTCTAAAGGCAAGGCTGCGCGCTCCCCACTTTCTGCCGGGTCATCTGTCGCCAAAAGCCCCTTGTCTACTGCTGGTTCGTTGAATCACTCACAGGTCCTCCGCAATCACACTGACAATTTCCTCAGAAACATCACCTGCAGACAGTGAAGAAAGCTCAAATGCATCCAGCACCTCAAGTAAGGCTACAGGAATATGTGCCATGACCACAGGAAACTGATGCGCCTCCTAGATGATGTCCTTGAGATGCGATCACACCCATTCAGCCATCCCGAACAGTTCGTTTTTGGACACGATGAACCCGTTGGGAAAGGAAAAGGCAAAGCACCAATGCTGCCGGAGTTTGTGACTGAAGATTATCAAACCATCACCACTGCCAACCCGCCTACCAAATCCGCACCCGAGCGCAAGTACTTTACTCGCGCAACGCCTACAGGAGCACCAGTTTCGACATTCGAACATGTTGCACATGAGAAGACCGGGAATGAAGAAAGCACTGCTGTTAAGAAAGCGGAAGTCAAGCCGCCTCTCAAGAAGAGCCGTTTCAGTTTCATCAGGAAGGCACAAGTTGCAGTCTAATACTCCTGAGCAATTCCACCGAAGCTTCTAGGAGTGTCATCGCATCAACAACTCCTCTCCTAGGCTGTCACTCGGCGACAGTTTCCTCAGTGTTGACAGGCAACATGTCATTTCAATGGAGATGAGACTAAGCGACACGTCTGTACGGTCCTTAGTCTTGTCCTCTATTCACGAAGGCCACCTGAATTTATGACTTTCATATGTTATTTTCTTTACAAGCCCATATCGGCGTACCCATTCTATTCAATTTATACTTCTGACCATTTCAGAGTGGATTTTTTTCCTGTTGGCTCAAGCCGGTGTTGGATATGGTGTTCTGATCACTCATTTTAGAAAGCCACCACTGAGAACAGGAAATCAAATATAGACAGGATACATACAGCGTTACATAGGGGTTTTCGTTGGAGCGTATATTTAGAGCTTGGAATACACTTCAACGATATTCCTTCCACCCCTTGTCTCCACAATTCGACATTCCTCATCTCGCACAGTGCCTTGGCCTGCCTCTGCTAATCGAACATCCACAACGTACATGTATACACCGTTGGTCATGCAGAAGCCGTGCTATTGAACGCTAATGCATAGCACTGCCGACAGAGTCAGCCAAAGTCTCAGAATGCCAGCCTTTTCGTTATACGTGATTGCACAAAGCCTACTGCACTTGCCGCCCTACCAGCTGAAGTATTGTTGACGCGCGCGTCCAATGTAAAAGACTCGCTAGAGCAGCAGAAGCTTCGACCGGAGCGCGCGTCAAGCCTCACACGGCTGCTGTCGTGGAACGTGGAGGCTTTAACGGTTCCGATCCCCTAAAAGGTGCAAATAGACGATTGACAGGGCGTAATAACACAACGAGGCAGGACTAGGCGCAAATCATCGATGCAATGTTGAGTAGAGCCGCCTTGATACTACACCACTTTGCCCAGGGTTTCTATCGCGCTGGAGTAGGGCCGAATGCTACGCATGATAAAGGAGCAATTACAGGAGTTGTTGCTCGGACATCGGTGAGCTCTCGCTGCCATGTCGTCAAGCTCCACCACCATTCACATGTGGCTCGCTATTTCGTGGTTCTTCCCTCGGTAGTTCTCGAAGCTGAGCTCGTGTACTTCTACAGTAGGTTTCACAGCGGCAGATCGCCGCCGAACCAGACCATCCACCATGACCACTACGGCCAAGTCCGACAGTCTTGCGGAGCCACGTGCATCTAGACTTAGCGCCTTGTCAACGGGAAGAAAAATGACTGACTGTAACTCGTCGGCGAGAAAAGAAGAAAAAATAGGGCTGAATAGATTGTGATTGTAGATTGTACAGTAAGAAACCCTTGCTTTTCGTTTGTTTTCCACTTCCCACGAAGCTCTGCCATCTCACACATCCATTGCGAGCGACTTTGGGAGTTTGCGCTCGTGAGACAATACAAAATTCCCCAAGCCCTTCACTCCGAGACATTTGCAAAGCGGGGAAGACTTTGCCTCCGCACAAGGCACGATTCCGCGAGCAAAAGAGGTGGCGCTCGTCACAGGATAAGGTGTTTCTATACAGCCACACCGAAGAACTCAGTCTCAGCAATGGCGCAAGAGACCATGCACTACCGGGCAGAGCAGGCCGAGCTGAACGAAATCAACGAGGAGCACGCCCCGGCTATTGAGAGAGTCAGTGTCAAGCCAAAGGGCACTTCGACTTCGCCCGAGCCCTCGACCCCAGCTTCTTCAATTGCTGGTCGTATCCACGGTGCGCCAGAGTTCACCGGAGTCACTGATGACGATGTTGCGGATCCGGTCCGTCGCTACGAAGTGGAAGCGCAGCGCAAGAAGGGCAAGTTCGCATACCTGAAGTCGCGAGACTTCTGGATCGTGCTGTTGCTCACTCAAATCATCGCCCTCGCCCAAACCGGCACCAATACCTTCACTTCGCTCATCAGTGCCCGGGGCACCGATATTCCTGCCTTCCAGACCTTCTTCAACTACGTCTTGCTCAATCTCGTCTACACGTCGCTCACTCTCTACAAGTACGGCTTCAAGAAATGGTTCAGCATTGTCCTGAAGGACGGCTGGCGCTACTTCATCCTGGCTTTCCTTGACGTCGAGGGCAACTACTTTATTGTACTCGCCTACCAGTACACCAACCTCCTGTCCGCACAGCTGTTCAGCTTCTGGACTGTGGTTTGCGTTGTAGTTATCTCTTTGATATTTCTCAAAGTCCGCTACCACCTCGCCCAGTATGCTGGTATCGTCGTGGCGTGTGGTGGATTTGCAATCTTGATCGCCAGTGACTATATCACCCGATCCAACAACTACGCTCCAGCCAACGCATTGAAGGGCGACCTTTTCTGTCTGTTGGCACAGACTCTTTACGCATTCTCCAACACTTTCGAGGAGTTCCTCGTCTCCAAGCGACCCATGTACGAAGTCATCGGCCAGCTTGCCTTCTGGGGCATGTTCATCAACGGTGTCCAGGCCGCCATCTTCGACCGCAACTCGATCAAACACGCTGACTGGGACGGCAAGATCGGCGGGTATCTGGCGGGCTACACACTGCTGCTTTTCATCTTCTACACTCTCGCTCCCATCGTCTTTCGCATGTCTAGCGCTGCCTTCTTCAACATTGGTCTTCTCACCGGCACTTTCTGGGGTGTCATTGTTGGCACTCAGGTCTTTGGATACCATATCCACTACCTGTACCCCATTGCGTTCGTCCTCATCATCATCGGTCACTTTGTGTACTACGGCACAGAAGGCGTTTTGGGTGAGGCGAAGAAGCCATGGCTTGGCGAGAACCAGGAGGGCGGCGAGAGCGGCTTCGGTACGGCCAGACGCAGGGCCGAACACCCCAACGCTATTGTCTAATCTATTTCTTTTTCTTGAAGGTGGAATAGGTACGATGTCTGAAGTATACGTCCTGACGCGGGTTATGTGGGGATCTTTTTTGGCACAATGATATAATTAATTTAGGCATATACGCACGAGATGTTTAATCATATTCGAATACTACCAAAACGATATCAACGCATAAGAAGAACTTCTTGAATTTGATCATACCTCTTCAATAGGAGCACGATAGAAGCACAATAACGAGCACTAATGGCCAATGAGTATGCAAGTGAAAAACGCCGCTGTTCGTGGTAGAAGATTCCATGCCTATCAAGGTTGGCCAACCACAGCGCTGTCATTACCCATACTCTTTTTTTTGCAACAAGATTCACAAAGTATATATATATAATCCCACCTCCCACCCCCACTCCCCAGCGACCTCTACTTCATCTGAACAGAAAAGACAAAAGAACATCAAACCCACAGACAAAGCATCAGAAGTCCGCATCAAATCAACCCAATCGCCAAAAAAAAAGAACAAAATGCGCAACACAAT
>Ga0068630_1000529_pt1 | contig 11931 bp, 3 predicted proteins | sample InSIn4gowninarea_FD_77433 | JGI IMG/M metagenome (GOLD analysis project Ga0068630, IMG submission 77433) | Clean room microbial communities from NASA Spacecraft Assembly Facility at Jet Propulsion Laboratory, Pasadena, California, USA -... ... | reverse complement strand
TAAAAAATCAAGGATATTTCAAATTTTGGATAATTTGAACTTTTTGTGAAATTGCCCCGCAAAATTTTAATGAACAGCTTTTGAATAAGGACAAGAAATTCGGAAATACCAAAATGAGATATTATCTTTTTTATTGACAATTGTATGGCTGACATCACCAATCCTAACATGAAAATCATGAAGGTCATTTTTCCCTACCAACATAACATCCAACGTTCAGCTAATATACCAAGGTGCCAATATAAACTGTAAACAGTTTTACAGGTGTCTGTTGGTTGATAGCATTTACATTGTAAGAATTATACTACATGAATTTCAACATTTTTCATGCTTCAGGAATTTATATGTATGATCAAGAATAGGACAAAATCAGGACAAGGACAATTATAAAATGCTTTCAAGGAGTAAAAATGGAATTATTTTGATAAAATTTATACTGAGCTGGTTGTTGATAATTGGGAAGATGGAAATTCCGATCCTCAACCATATATGAGGACTGTATGAACATGGAGCAAAAAGTGGTTGTGAGTGAGACGCTTATTGATGCAAACATTATTGCTCAATAAGCAATGAACAACCCAATCGAGGTCGAGCAATCTGCAATGAAGAAAAAAAAACGAAATACAACAAAAGCCCCTATTTATTACGTCAGAAACTATGGTGAATATACGTGAACTTTACCATATTTTTAAAAGAATCTAGTGTAAATGATTCGTTTTTTTTTTTTTTAAATCAATCTATAGGTTGGACTCTGATGATTTTACTCAAAGATTTCATTCAGTGAATCAAAAATAAAATATCTGATTTTTTTTATAATGATGAATAAGTAAGCAAGTAAAATAAGTTCAATTTACTGATTTAAAAAAATAGTAGTGTTCTTAGATAAAGTTTCTGTGTTAAATCTTTGATCAGAAAAATCTTTCTGTTCATTTTTTCTTTCCAAGAGAATATATGTAATTTGAATTTTTGGATATTTTGAACTTTTTCTTTGGTCCCTTTAACTTTAAATTATCCAAGTTTCACTGTACTTAAAAAATAAATGTTGTGCATAAAATGAATAGAAATTAAAATATTTCTAAATAATAAATCTTTGCAAGACTATATTTGCTTCAAAAGGCAAAATAATAAAATCAATGCAACCAAGTTATAACAGAAAACAAGTACGTATGAGTGTATGCAGTGAAATATCTGTAACATAATTATATTACTTAAAATACACATATTTATGCTAACATACCCCCACAAAGGCCAGAGCAAGAAACCACCTCCTGTGCAAAGGTACAAAAAAATCCACAATAATTTCTTTTGAAAACTGTAATCTTTGTTTCTGATAGTTTTAACAATAGCATGGGCAACAAACATGATGACAGGAGCACATATAAAAAGTATAGTTAGTGAAAACCACCAAATGTGGTTGTCTTGATAATGTCGCACAGCAACAGCAATGTTACTAAATGTATCTGCTGCAAAGCTGACAAGTAATGTCAACGTAGGTATAATGTATTTCACAAATAAAAACATTTTCCTTGGTAGAGGTACACAGCATATTTTTAAAGAGGAGTTTAATTCTTCTATTTCTTCATTGTTCCAACTTTTGCATTCAACCTCAGTTCGAATATATTCAATCTGATCTGATGAGTCGTGATTATTCATTTTTAAACTCTGTTACCTAAAAAAAAAAAAGATTTTAAATTCATAACTTCACTAAATATGTAAGAATTCAAAATAACACTAGATACCTGGTAGTAATTTTATATTTAGCCACAGAAATGAACACAACCTCAACAAAAGATAAATTTTACAGGCTATAATAAATTTATTATGGTATAATAATTAGGAAATAAAAAATAATCTCAACTAAATGTTTTCCAAATTGAATTTTTATCAATAAATATCTTCAATATCTTAAAAATGTATATATTTCAAAACTGAAAAGATATCAACAAACAAAAAATTAAGAAATTCGGTAGATTATAAAATTATATTTAAAGTAAAAAACTTTGCATTTACAAATATTTAATGATGAAATTTTTGAGGCTTAAAAAAATTTCTATTAAAAATTACTATATAAATGCTGACATATAATTTACATATCATTAACTACTTCTACAAAGAAGTGCATTTTATAAACCAAAGAATGCTGTAGTGTGAAAATTTTACTAATAAATGTTTCATTGACTGGAATTGTGAACCTTAGATGGCCCCAAAAATACATTAAACTGATGTTAAAAGAAAATAAGATTGTACGTCATAGTTATATATAAAGGTTAATGTAGATTTTCAAATAAAACAATTAACACATTATTTTTCAAAAGTACACATTTTATTCAGATTTGACTGGAAAATATTGCAGATACAAAATTAACTTTATATACATTATAAGAAATAGTTAACATACATGAAAATAAACTGTATAAAAGTAGAAGCAAACATTAACATGAATTTTGAAAAAGTTACTACTCAAATCAAATGAAGCGTCAAATTTTGATTATTGATTAATGGAAAGATAACAGTACATATTATATTCAATTGTTTTCACATTATAAAACATATTTTTTAAGTTGCATACATGCATGTAACTCGTCTTTTTGCAAGTTACAAAATTTGCACTTACTTTATTAAACTTTCATATCAATTATCTTAATGATTTAAAAGCCCTGGCTCAAGAATGAGGGCCTCTCACTTTTTTTCAACTGAATTATTCGTATTGCCAAAGGGAATTGAATGTTTTAAACAACAGATAAAATATAGATAAAAATTCTATACAGCAATGTTAACTATACAACTATTACTTAAAGTTTATAAACTTTTTGATCACTCATTTTGTTTTCACAAGAAATACGACGCAAAATATTTTATTATTAGAAACAATCTTTATCTCTTAAATGAACGCATAAACAGATAAACAAAAGTAAATCTTTCGACATAATGATAAAACTCTTAAAACCACTGATAAAAATGAGATCAGTATTTAAATTTATATATGACGGTGAAAAAATTTAAAATGAAAGTGAAAAAATAAATAAATAAAAGACTTTATGGTGGATTTCCTTTAGATTTAAATCACTTGTCAAAACAAGTTCAAACTGCGAACTGTAACTGTCATTATTTTGTTTTTAAGTTTCATTTTGTGACTTGTGGTGATGTTGTTACGGTATTTTTCGATAAACATCTAACATGACTAACAAAATAAAACAACGAAAAAAAACTGACGAAATTGTTAATGATGACAGATCAAATGTAGAATCTGTTGCAAAAGTTCCTGATAAAGAAAACAATCGCGACGTGTCCAACCTACTTGCAGAGGAAAAGTTGCTTGACAAGAATGCATTCGATTCACAAAATATTAAAAATGACTTACAAAATAATGGTTTAGGTTTAGCATTAATTGGAAAGAAAAAACATAAGGTAATTTATACCAAAATAAATTATATTGTACAAAACAGTTAGTGATTGTCATTGGAAATAATCTTTATTTGTGATTAAAAAGTCGCCAGCTGTATTCTTACTACAAATTTTTTTGTAAAATTATGAAACCACGATGCACTTCAAGGTGTTGATAACACGGATGTAGTAATTAGGGATTATAATAATTCTAGCTATTAATAATGTGTGTTTAAAATAGTCTTGAATGTTATGTCAGGTATCAGAATAATATAAGTCATATATATAATAGTAAATGAGTAATTTTGAAAAGTAAAATATAAGTAGTAATAGAGATATACTTTCAAAAACCTATGTTACTGAACATATTTTTGTTTAAATTTTTTAGGATCGAGTTCCTTTCTGAAAGTCTGACATTTTAAAGTTCTATTTAAAATTATAGGAAATTATACATAATTTGAAGATAAGTTTGTATGTGCTAGGGAGTGAGTGTGTACCATGTAGATACAAAGTATGCATATATATAATTTCCATTAAAATAAAGCTGACTGCGGCTGAATGGCTAGCGCTGTGATCTTCAGTTCAGCAGTTAGCAGGTTGATTCCTGCCTCAGGCTTGGGTATTTGTAGTGGTTCAGAATCCACTTTAAACAGCAGATCCAGTCTTATTAGCCCTCGTGTGCAAAAAGTGATTGTACAGCGACAAACCAAACCAAACTAAATCCATTGAAATATTAGTGATTAAGTATGCACTTCTGATGTTAAGAAAAAGTTTAATCGGAATAATTATTAATTTCATATGCTATTTGGATCCAAGTGCATTTCAGAAAAGAATATGGAATTTAAATTTGCATGAAGTAATTTTAACTAAATATTTTAAGTTCCTTTTATTAAAATGATCTTAAAAGACTAATTTATATTATTTTCTTAAGATCAAAAATGACCAGAGAAAAGTTAGACTAAGATTGTTGTGTATGACTTTTATATGAATCAAAGCATTAGTGCTTGGTCTATTTATTCATTATTGAATTTATTGTAACAGAGTGTTTCATTTGGCATCAGTAAGTGTTAAATAGTTTTTCAATCAATAATAAAATTATAATTTTGTACAATTGTTAATCATAATTATTGAGTTCTAGTGCTGTTGTAATATTTAGTAGACACCAAAAGCTTTGTAACGTTTAATGCTGTCAAAAGCATAAACCGTTCTTTTTTTAAATATTTCTTTGTATTCTATATTAATAAAGGGTCTACTTGAAGTCATTACTCTTCTTATCATTCAAAATGAATTTTTACATTGTCTGAAAAAAAAAAGATCTACTATAATTTGTATATATATTTATTGACTGAAATACTAAATTATTTATGAGCAGATATGTTTCATTTTTATTAACTGGTGATTTGTATTTCAGAGCATTAAAAAGAATGAGAACCTGTCAGATAGAAGTATCCCAGATAAAACAGACGAATTAGAAAGTAATTTTTTCAACAAAGATGAAAAGCCACCAACATTGAATATTGAAATTGATTTAGTTGCAATAATTATGCTTCTTGTGGGCTTTCTTACACGAATGTGGCAGTTAGAAGAACCTAGAAGTATTGTGTGAGCATACTTTGCCTTTAACATTGTAGATTCTTATTATCATTGTTATATACTTTTAATTTTTATAAAAACACTTTGGTAATGTGTGTATGTAGCCACCATAAGTAAATGCCTTTGAAATTGCTTGAAAAAATTTATTACTTACTTCATGTATTTTTCAACAGAGGGCACACAAAGTTGATCACAAATCTGAATTGACATTTATGAATCTAATTAGTATTTAATAAGAATTTTGTCTTGTATCTGAGAATTTTGTTCCCATCAGTGTGCTTTGTATAGAAATTTGTAAGCATTTTTTATGCTAAGGTGGTGCATAGTGTTGTATCATAGCAGGGGTAATATGTATCCTGAAAATCCTGAAATACCTGCCAAAAATAAAACTTGCCTAAAATTTGATTCTACATCCTATAACACCCTAAATTTTGTCTATGAGTTTTTAATGACATTTATCAATAAAATTTTAAGATTTAAATTTGTAAAAAAACTTAGATAAGAGTATTGTGGATGCAAGTTTTCCGTCTACAGGACGGAAATCCGTCTTTTGAAAATATCCAAGGACAGAAGCGGGGAAGAAAATTTCTTCCACTTCATTTGTTTTATTTTTTATAATTATTTTAATGCTATAAATTCTAGTCAAAAATTATTCAAAGTGAAAACCATCTACCACCAAATGCATAATTTGCATGGACATCAATATTTTACAAGCATATTGTATCGCTTAAAATTTCAATTTGATAAAAAAAAATTTGAATGCATTACAAATCTTTTAGAGCAGCCAATTCTCAAAAAGACTTACTTATCACTGCTGATTAATTTTTAAAGCCAACAAGCTTTTAAAATGTGCTTTAAAAGCTTATTAATGATTTTAAAGCATTTTAAATATTTAGTATACATATACATTTGAAAATAAAATTTTTAGATTTTCTCAAGTTTAAAATTTTTATGTGCTTTAGAAATTCAACAAGTGTTATTTGTGTTAAAATATTCCTTTCTTTCAACCTATCAAATGAGAATCATTAATTTGCCAACTAGGGCATAAAGAAGTTACTGCAAATAAGTGACGCTATTTTCAAATATCATCATCATCATTGGTATGATAGTTCTTGAAGGACTGTGACATTCTTTATGACTTTTCACATTCCACATTGATAGTTGCCTTTTTTTCCAATTGGTAATTCCCGACCTCCTCAAGTTCCTTTCAACTTAATCATTCCATCTAAATCTTTGTTTTTCCTATGGGTCTTAAGCTACTTGGGTTTTTCTTAAGGAGTCATCTTCTTATTCTATCTTGGTCCATTCTCACTGCATAACTCAATTATTGATTTCTCTTCCTTATTATCTCTGTGACAATATCTAATTCCTTGTAAGAGTCATAGGTACTTTTATTATTTTCTTATTCTTCACTCACTGTTGTACTGTCTGTCTGCCAAAAGATCACATCCCGCCAGTAAGTCTACGCTTATCTGTTGCTATAGTAACGGGACTTCGTTCATTTTCTTTAGGGGTGTTTTTAAGAGAGAAAAAACGAAAAATGTTTCGCAAAAAGCAAAAGCTTCTTTTAACTCCACTGCTGAGAATCGGCAAAGACCAGTTACTATAGCAACAGATGAGCTTAGAGTTACTAGCGGGATGTGATCTTTCGGCAGACAGACAGTAACTTACTGTTCCAAAAACCTTATTAAAATCTTTTCCTTTGATACTCTCAGCAGTTCCTCATCACACTTCCTCATAGTCCATATCTCAGGACAAATCAGGACTCTGTTAAGTATTGGCAGCCTATAAATATAAAATCTTATTAAGTTTATGTTAACAACAAGTTGGTGAACCATTGCCAACACATGGCCCTAAACTGATGAAAATAAAAGTTGTACTGAGTTCATCTCTATGAGATGAAAACCTGTCAAAAACATAAAATTTATTGGAACCTTTAGCATTCCTTTTATTTATTGATTTTTACTGGCTAATTAAAAACGTTCATAAACATGTGAATTGTTTAATGCCCAGTATATATGTTCATGCTATTAAAGTCATACCTTTTAATATAATAAAATTCAGTTTGTCATATGTAATTGATATTAGACTAATGTTTTCATGTTGTTCTACAACATTCACCAATTTTTCCGAGACAGCTCATTACAGGAATAATTCTTGAACATTTTGGATTGGACATGAAATTTGTTAATGTTTCTGAACACATTAACAAATTGTTCACATTGATGTTCGTTAATTCTGAGCAAAATTAATATGTGATTATGTAATCATATTAATGATAATAATTTAAATGTTTATCTTTCAATTTAGCTTTGATGAGCTGCATTATGGAAAATTTGCAAGCATGTATATGAAAAAAACATTTTTCTTTGATTCTCATCCTCCTCTGGGAAAGCAGTTAATTGCACTTGCTGGTTTGTATTTTTACTTTTTTTTTTTTTAAATTTCAGATGTGATGTTTTGTAATTAAATTTTTAGGAAGTCATTACAAATGTTTTTGATGACGAAAGGAACATATAATTGTCATTCTGTTACAAAATTGATATGCATGTCTATTGTAATCAGGGTTTGATTATTTAGTAACATAAGTTTGTAATTGTTTTTTCCAAAAATATCTGTTCCTGTACAATGCCTCTAAAAAAATTTTTTTCGGGTCATCATTCTATAGCACGCATTGATAAAATAATTTATCCTTAAAGCCTTACTCTGTTATTTTTATCCTTGGCATTATTGTTAGCCTGAATTTTATTTAAATATATATTTAAGATTGGTTATGTGTTGAAAGAGAGATACTGTGTTATTCATATAAGTTTTAAATATGTATTTCTTTTTAAAATTATAAATCAAAATTGACATGAAATAATTTGGAAAAATGTGAAATGTTTTAGCATTCATACTATAATATAATTTATTTTCAAATGTTTGTCAGTGTTGATTCATAATTAATAAAAATTGGTTTTCCTACAGGTTACATATCTGGATTTGATGGGAATGCACAGTTTGAAAGAATCGGTGGAGGTAATTATATGGCACTAAAATTACTATACTATTGATTATTACTGACACTATTGTTATTGAGGGTTCCCACAGTCCTTGAAAAGTTTTGAAAAGTCCTTGAATTTTTTTCTCATTAAATAGGGGCCCCAGAAACTCCTTGAAAATGACAAAAGGTTCTTGAAAAAGTTTTGAATTTTTTTTCATCTTAAGATATTTACCTGCTTCTGTAATATTCTGACAGAAAAGGTCAATTTTTTTTATCCCAGACCAATCATTTTTCTTTCGAATACTGTACAAATGAATGAAGATAATATGCTGATAAATGAATTAAATGTATATCACCAAAAATAATTAAATTTTCTGGCATAGTTAATTAATTAAACTTGAAACTTACTTGAATCATGCTGTTAATATTTTATTAATGATAATTTAGGTCTTTGAAAAATATTTTTGGTCCTTGAGAAGTCCTTGAAAAGTGTTCAAAGTTGTTTGTTTATTAAGGGTGGGAATCCTGAATATAATATCTTTTCACTGTTAATTATGTCAGTACTTTTTATCATTTCATTCATAAATAAAATATGCTTCAGCATTTGAAAAATGTCAAACCTGGTTTAGTTCTATTACACACCTATCAAGGAAGTTATCGAAGTGTGCATTGTTTTTATTTTGGGAGATATTAACACAATCATTTCCTTGTGCACTAAATTTGTTTCTTTTATAGATTATGCTCCTTCTGTACCCCTTCGAGCCTTGCGAGCTGTTCCATCCATTTTTGGCAGTATCTTGATTCCTACAGTGTACTATTTAGTAATTGAATTAGGTTTCACTCACAGAACTGCTATGCTAGCTGGAATATTGTTAATTTTAGGTAAATCTGTTTAAATTCTATCATTAGAATGTAAAATTTTATTTCTGAAAACTTAGTACTGTATTCTCAGTTCAGTGAGTTATTTTATATATTTCTTTCTCAATGAATTTGAGGTAATTTGAATTTACATAAATTTGTGTTTCAATGCTATTTGAATAAACAATTTTTATTTATATTTATCTGTGTTTAACTATTCAATTTTCACAAGTATTTCTATTTTAAGTCATGTATAATCTATTCTTTATATTATGTATATTGCAAAGTGTGTCTAAGACAATATCAGTTAAGATTGAACAAAATTTGTCTTAGTCAGAATTCTGACTTATAAGATTGAGAAAGATTATTTTATTCAGTACAGAAAAAACACTTATGTGCACATGATTTAGATATTGGTATTTCATGCTGTTAAATATTACAGTCAAGAATATTTTCCTAAATTTTTGTATTTTTCTATGTTATTAAAGTATTTTGCATTATTACACTGCTTGACAATTGCTAAGGAACAAGTGCTTTATGCAAAGTAGTGTTCCCGACAGCCGACCAATAACAATAACATGAAGTTCAGAGGGAACTTTTTAAGAATCTTCTCAATGAATTGGACAAAAGCAAAACCTCAAATTTAAGATTTGATATGATAGTTCATAATGTGTACATGACTGTTCATGAATTAACAGGGTTGATAAAAATCATGATTTTTTTTAAAAAATCAAAAAAATCGGATTTATTTGATTTAAATCAGATTTTTTTGATTTAAATCGGATTTTTTTGATTTTTTTAAATGTAAGTATGTTAAAGCATGGTATTTGATACAAACATATATGTTAATTTAAACTATTCAAGTTAGATGTCCTAGTCAATTAATACAGACAAAATATATATTAAATATAATTAAAAATACATACATTTTATAATGATTTATATAAGAATAGTACAAAATAATTGGTAGGAAACAGTTAATTACGGTAACGTTTCTGCTTCTTTTAATTAATACTTAGTTTTCTGTTATGTGTATCATAATTTAACAAATACATACTGTTATTTTTGACATCCTACTCCTTAAACTGGTGGTCAGTATTATCTTTGTTTATAGAAAGATGAAGCAGGCTTAATGAAAATTTTACAAATCATTTTTTATTTAAAAGTTGTGATGAGTGATTTATAAATAGAAACAAGTTTAGCTGCTTTCTCATTTCCAAGTCTGTTATAAAGTTCATATTGTACTATTTCAAAGATTGAGAAGATTTGCTCTATTTGATGCAGATAACGCTTTCACAATCAACAACTGATGAAATGCTAGGTGTAAGTTATTTGCATTAGGATTTACACTAGAATAAAAGTAACTTTTCCACCAATCAAGTGGTGAAATGTTATTAATAACATCTTTGCTGAAATGGAAATCATAAAATGGGTCAGATTTTGCAAGGAATTTTATAATGGCAGGGACAATATCAGATGAATACTTTTCCTTGCAAATAATAATGATTCATTTCTTTGTGAATCACTCGGATTTCTTCCACAAAAGTGAGGATCCACTTGGTAAGCTATGAAATGGCAGGTTCTCAATGGCTAGCTTGTATTACACATTAAAGTTCCTTAACACTGAATTATCCATATCTCTTTAAAAGTAATTTTTACAAACCTGCATTTAAAAATGTCAAATGTATCTTTAAATGTAATATTACACATCAGTCATTTTTATGTGTTCATGTTTACACAATAAATAAGATTTAATATTTCCTTATGGATACAGTCCTTTCACAATATCTATTTTATTACACGAAAAAAGAACATCTCATACTTTGTATTTTATTGTGTTGCTCATGATTCATTTAAAATCTAATTTGCTTGTATAAAAAAAAGAAAAAAGTTAAAAAAACATAGAAAATACTAAACAATATGAAAAACACTAATATACTATACATATAATGAAAAATAATTATATCAGTTCAGTAAAATATTTTTATATTTTATACATTTTGTCTTTAAATATACATTTGAAAATATTGGAAAATCACTAGTTAAAGATACGTGAATAAACTTATTTCATTAAAGCAGATTAATTTGATGTTTAAAATAAAGTGATTAAAATCAGTGATTTTTTTTAAATAAATCAGTTGATTTAAATCATGATTTAAATCAGTGATTTAAATCAACTGATTTAAATCATCTCAACCCTGTGAATTAATAAATATTTGTTTTACTTAATAATGTTTATAAATTTGCTTTTTTATATATTACTGTTATCTTTTCTTTATTTTTTCAAAAATAATTCTTTAGCTCACATTAAGTAAATTTAAAGTTGAAAAGCAGTGTATGCTTAGAAATATAAATAAACAGGATTCGTACGCCTCCTGGAAAACTCTTGGATTTTCATTTTAAAATTTAAGAGCCCTGGAAAACTCTTCGATTTTACTTAATCCTCCTGGAATTTTATTAATAACTCCTGGAAAAATTTTATAATATGGTAATTTTTTTATTTTAGAATATTTGACATTCTTTTATTACTGTGCAACATTACTGCTAAGTATTTTTTTTCAGCGCCATTTTAAAAATCATTTCAGCCATGTTTTGTTCTTTTTTATTTTTTGTTTTGTTTTATTTTATTTATTCATTTTACTTTTGTTTGCTGCTACAGTCGTCAGTTTACAGTTTCTTCTGGGTTGCTGGCATAAATGATTGCTGATTCGACAGATTTGTTTGATGCAATCCCATGTCATTTGTTGTGTCTACATAAGCGCATCCTGATTGGATTTCACTTTGTTTTGCTTTTTCCTGAACAAAAGTTGGGGTTTCACTTTCGTGGTGATAGCAACGAGTAAACACTGTCTACACGAAAGCAGCCTTGTTTGTAATCGAATTTTATTTGTTCGTTTTCAAGCAGTCTGCTGGTTAAGTTAATTTTAATTTTTTTAAACTGCCTGGAGGGAAATGTGTATTTAATGATGTTTGGCTAGATAAGGAGGAATATAAAAATTGGCTCGTGCGTTCTACGCACATTGTGAAGCAAAGTGTTAACTCTCTAACAAAATATTTGATACAGTGGCATACGCAGGGGGTGAGCCCGGGCCCCCCCCCCCCACCCCCCCCCC
>Ga0068630_1000526_pt1 | contig 11973 bp, 5 predicted proteins | sample InSIn4gowninarea_FD_77433 | JGI IMG/M metagenome (GOLD analysis project Ga0068630, IMG submission 77433) | Clean room microbial communities from NASA Spacecraft Assembly Facility at Jet Propulsion Laboratory, Pasadena, California, USA -... ... | reverse complement strand
CATATTTGCGAAAAGGTCTTTAATTGGCGTCGCAAGCCTATTTGTACGAACTGAACCAAATATAAATAGCTGGTTAAAATTAAAAAATGCTTTAATTAAAGAGTTTTCTCATGATATTAATTCAGCATTTACATCTTTAAGTTTTTGTTTATATTCTTTGCTGACAACTATTAAGTTAAAGCCTTCAAATTCTCTGAGTCTTTTTCGATTAGATCTGTCGCCTTCATGGCCAAAAATAAGTCTATGCAAAATTGCAATTTTATCCTTCTTCGTATTTTTCAAAACGATGCTAATAGAGTCGATCTCGCTCAAAAACATTTTCAAAAATATGAAATGTACGTACCTCTAAAAGATCACTGGCTATAATCCATAAGAGAGAAAGTAATCCACTGTAGAACAAATCCAGCCGCTTGCATAAAACACAGTTCTTTCATTCCTGAAGGTCACACAAACAGTCTCATTTCGCCGTTTTCAAATCAAAGTCTCAGCATTCGGGCTCGTCTAGTACGCTCTTCTGTTAAATCCAATCACTTGAATAAAAACACAGTTCTTGAAGTACAGTAGTCGTATCACCACATTTCTGCCGTCTTTCGCTTTAATCCACAGGCGAATGAATCATCTAAACGTATCTTCCGTAACACGAACACACAAAACAAAAGTTCAGGGTCAATCTTCGAAACCAAATTTACTCGAAAAAGAAAACGCGCTCTTCTTTTTTTTTCTTTTCCACGGTTCCTCACTTCCGGGTTTTCGCTCGTCAAAAATGTTCTTCTCAGCACTCAAAATAAAGCACAGTCTGTGGTTTCACTCAAATCCGCTATTTTTATTCGATGAAATCCGGTATTCTGTCTTCGTTTTTTCTTCAAATAATGCGTTAAAAAGTTGTTCTTCGTCCCACTTCTGAATTTATTATGGGGGGCACTTCTTGTAATTTAACATTCAGGATGCCAATTTTAAATGAGTAAATTTAATGAAACAAAAATGATGCTATTTACAGATGAAAATAAATGATAACAATTAAGAGAAATAATTCATCTTGATACAGATGCCGTCTGCATCTTAAATGGGAAAGTCCTACGTTACGTCTTTACAGAAACGCCTTCATCGTTGGTTCTCTGCTCTCAATCTCCTTCGTCTGCGTCGTCTGCCGCATTCCCGCCACAAGTGGAGCTTTTATAGCTTTGTTGGGTTTTCGCGCCATAACCCCGCCAGGTAGTCTGGAACGTTTACCGCCGGCGCGAAAAATACGCGGGGTTCTGTTGAGGCAGAAACTTCTATGCCATGTCCATGGATGTTCACAAGTATGGGCGGCACTATACTAACAATTCTATTGCTTAAAACTCGTAATTTTTTTCTTTGAATGTAAAAGTCAACCTCCTCATCTTAGCTCGAGGTATCATAAACAAATACATTTTCTTTTTTTCCCTTTAAATGCATAGTTTATGACTAACCCCATTTCTCGAACATTAAAGTTGCCACCAGGAGCATTGTGATCAATACCTTAATTGAAATTCTATGAATGCAGCTGCACCTGCAGTCGAAGTTTTATCATATCGGTTCTCTAATTTTACAAGAGGACCTTCCCTTCTAGATGAGTAGCAAATTGCATCTTAGTCAAGTGTACGTGTGTACGTAAAACAAGCATGTAGATAGTGTTACAAAACTCGCATATAGATAGTGTTACACATGTACATGTAAACCTCTTTGCCGCATTAAAAGATCCCTTGAGAGAATTATATTTCCAGAAAACATGGAATGTTGTATTGGCTTCATATAGAAGAAAAAACATGTAACGAAGCTAGGTGATAACTTAGCGGGAAACTTGGCGACCTAAGTTGTCTACATTACAATGGATTTTGGTGCCAAATTTCAAAAGACCTAGGACAAAGTTTTTCGTCACAAGAGGTTGAGTGGAATAAATGTTTCTCTGCCGAAGACCAACGAAACGCTTCACCGGCAGACAGTATCACTGATGCCCAGGAGCGCACACATGGGGAGGGTCCACCGAGTCCGGACCCCCCCCCCCCCTAGAAATATATTTATTTTATCGCTAAATTTTAGAAACAGCTTTATAACTCCCTTTTTATAGGTACAGTCGAGTCCCGATAATCCGAGTTGATCGGGACCGACACCAACTTTGATTACTGAAAATTCGGATTATGCGGACTACATAATAATACATATAACACAATAATCACTGTTACCGGCTTTCGGGTGTGATACCCTTCAGAAGCAAAAGGGACCGAACCAGAATGGCAAGTGGAGAAGAAAAGCTTAAATTACATCAAAAACTGACCGCCAGCTCAACTTGCATTTGACAAATTTTAAGTACTTACGAGAAAAAAAATATTTAAGCTACCTCGGATTAACCGGAGCTCGGATTAACCGGACTCGGATTAGCGGGACTCTACTGTATTTTTATTATTTGTTTTTTCAATAGTTACCTAAAGAATACGATTTGAGCATAACCAATAGAGAATTCACTGTTCTTTCGAGCATTCCTGTTTAGATAACTAAACAGCAAGGCAGTTCAGTGAACTACTGGTACTCCCATAGTTTCAACATGCCTGTCTAGGATGAGATTCTTCTGCCTTTTGGCGAATTCCCCCATTTTGCGATTTCCTAAAAATTTCGAGTTTAGCCTTTTCCCTCTCAAAATCCTATTTTTCCTGTGTCCTGATTTAGGAAGTGGTTATGATATTCAAAACTTATGGATGCGGTATATCTCAAATACTGCGCTTTACTGTGTCCATCCGTGGGTTGTATATCCACCATAATTAATCTACTGACAAACCTGTTTTTCAAGCTTGCAAGACCTGGAATCCTGTGGATGAATATTCTGATGAACCTTCAGAATTAAACGATCATCGAAAACGTTTTGAAATATGCTTTATTTTTATTATTAAACTGAAGAGAATGTTGTACTACCCGTGTTTTATATACAAATGAAGCCAAAGAAATTTTACGAAACAGGAATGTACTTAATTCTTTAGTTAAAACAATTGTCTATGTTTTAATTAAAAATGGCTAATTGGTTTTAATTAAATATGACTAAGTTTGAATTTAAATGGCAAAAAAGATATTCCTATATCTGTCAGTCTTGTTTACGTACCCTCCTAATTTCAATTTTTGGACCCCCCCTTAGAGAATTTTCTGTGTGCATCCCTGCTGATGCCAATCCTACAGCAAACGTCAACCAGCAGAAAATGGTGAAAAGTCTCGGCCGGAAGAAACTCATGGTCCTACCCGGTGTCATTTCATTGACCGTCTCAATCTCAATACTTTAAAAAGGACCAATAACAATCCATCGCTTTTAAAATACATTTTAGGGTACAATTTTAAGTACAAAACGTACTTCAACTATTTGATTTTAAAAACTCGCAATATATTCTAAATAGCCATGTGCCTGCAGATGCGACTAGTATCACGTTACTGATATTGCATGAGGACACCAAGAGTGTGACTAGGAACTAAGTATGTACTAAAAACAGGCCCTAAATTACCGAAATATTTTGTTCTCTCGCGTTGGCCCAGTTTTGTAATGCAGAAAAAATTCAAGGATCACTGTTTTTGTAAAATGGACATGTGATGAATCCTGTCTTCAGTTGAAATTATGATTACGCGTCGCGTAGTACTGGCATAAGCTATTTTGAACCACGCGATGTAAAATTGTTCTTTTCTGTTAGCCTAACAAGGACACATTAAAAGCTAATTAATGCGGCATAAATGAAATTTTGGTTATTCAATTTTAAAGCAGTCAGCTCGCTTCCCACCCGTTAGATAATTAACATCATAAGCAAAGATTAAATCCTGAACAATTATTGACACTTGCAAAACCTCAAAAATGTTAATATGGCATGTCTAAACTGTTAAATAAAACGATAATACCATATACACGTAAGTGGGTCACTTAGAACTTTGATCATGAATAAAAAGAAAACACGAATTGGAAATTTCAAATAGGAACATTTACCATGGAATGCATAATGCAGAAAATAGTGTAGACTTCAGCACTACGAAAACTTCTGCATGCTTTTAAATTGCTTTGCACTATTTAGAAAAAAATGCATCCGAGTAATAAATAAGAAATGCATTTTATTCAAAACTAGCGTGCAAGCCCGCTAGCTTTAGCGGGTACGCGAAATGCAATGGATTAATCGTTGCCAATAAAAAAATTAGAAAAACGACATCGAAAGGTATAATTGTTGTCAAAATAACGAATGAGTAAAATATTTTTTTAATCCAACGGCGAGTCACGTGAGCGGTAAGCTCTTGGCCCTAGGGGTCGCCGACATTGATGGCGAACTTGTGAAGGGGCGTCCGGTGGGCGAGCCATCTCTACCTCTAACTGGATAACACAGAGGAACATCTATGTCTCAACCGGGATTCGAACCCAGACCCGTGGCTTAGGAAGCAGACGCGCTATCCACTGACCCATGAGAAAAATATGAAAATTAATAAACTTCGAGAGGAGCATAGCGAAATGCAATGGATTAATCGTTGCCAGCAAGAAAATTAGAAAAATAACGCGTAATGTTATTAGTCTTAATGGCTGGAAAAGACCTTACTCCAGGTGTAAAAATGAACTTAAGACTATGAAGATATAGAGAAAGAAACACGCACATCGAATACAAAGCTATTGTTATAACAATGAATTTAGGTGGAATTAGATGGCAACGCTTTTTCATAACAATGAATAAGTTATAAATTTCTAGCCCGCTAGCTTTAGCGGGCAAGCGAAATGCAATGGATTAATCGTTGCCACTCCATGGGTCAAAATTAACTGTTAATTATATTTTAAATTAATTACAGACGTTCTAATTAAAATTTTAAAATTCCGCTTTTGAGGTGCAAAAATAAGGACAAAAATCTACTCATATGCCAAAAGTTTTGTCTGTTTGTGTTTTTTTTCTTTGCTAAAGTCAGCTGACAAACACACATATTCTCTGCTTTATTATTAGTAGAGACGGGTAAAGATAATTTCATTTACTTATCCATGTAGCTTCAGAATATTGCAAAACTTGACCACAGTAGCATGAAAACTTAAAACTTCGTTATTTGTAAATCAATTAATGCTGCGAAAAATTGAATTCACGAGATGCAGCAACTTGCTATTTTCCTTGCAAATATTTATATCTAATTTTATGAAGTGAAACGGAGTTTATATGAAATTTATGAATAATCATTTATTTTTTGAAGTCTTTACTTTATTAAGTTAAATACAATTTATGTCATAAGCATTAAATGTGGACATTTTGGAAAACAAAGGATATTGTCACATCGGCATTAAATATTTTGGTTCTAATTAGTTTAAAAACTTAATATAGTAATATTAAATAGAGAATTTGAAAAACCAATGAAGTTACGAAGATTTGCAGAATAACTTTATTGCCTTTAAAGTGTAACTTAATTAGCGTAATTAAAAAGATCCCCATAACTTAGGTATATTATTTTAAAACTCGTTCTGTAACATAAAATAAGGACTATAATAAAAAAAATATTTTAAACGAAATGAATAAGAGTCATCGTTGCATTGATCAGAATAGAACAGTATTTTACGGGAGGAGAAACATAGTAAAACGAATATATATTAATGTCAAAGCTACGATATTTCTATGTTTAAACAAAATACAGTCGAACCTCGATATCACGTCACCTGGATAAGACGTCACTCCGGTTATCACGTCACATTTTCGAAGTCCGGAATGCTTTCTATTGCTTTTAATGATGATTCACTCCGCTTTTCACGGCAGTCTGAAAGGAATGCACTCCGGTTATCACGTCACATTTGTCTATTCCTGTTTAAATTTTGACCGTGAAAAAAAAAATGTGTAGAGAGATTCCAGAATTTTCATTTTGGTATCAATGATCAGAAACACAGATACGCACCTCAGCAATCGTATAAATTTAAGCACTGTCTTGGTTATAAAAATGTTAAAGAAAATTCTGTGCTTCTAGACCAGAACATTTAAACCGAAAATTTTGTAAGAAAAAAGAAATTTTATCCATGAATTTTGAATCAAAAGATTTTAAAAAAAGTGCAAAAATCAGGATTATCTAAAGTCTGCATGTGCTCTTTAAAAATATTTCTAGGGAAACTTTCACCACCATTATTGCATCAAAAGAAGAAAGCAGAGAATTCCTTACTCCGAGATTGCAAAGAGAATGCCACAAACAAATTATAAATTAAAAGCATTTCTTTGTTGAGAGTATGTTTGCTTTTTATTTTGTGCTAATATATGCAATTCTACTTTCTTATTTTTATAATTATATTAATTATGACTTTTAATTCAATATGTACTTAATAGCGATTAAAGCACTCCTTCAATTGGATCAAACTGTGTTTCTAGAACACACTCCGGATAAGACGTCACTCCGCTTATGACGTCAATTTTTGATGTCCCCGAGAGTGACGTGATAACGAGGTTTGACTGTAGTTGAAAAATGCAATATTAATGTAAATACACATTTTCGTTCAATGCTTACATATTATGAATAAAGAAATAACTAATAATTCTAGACATATCAGAGGAAATTTACGTCTACTGTCCAACCCATTATGTTAAATGTTTTCAGATCAGTTTAAATTCTGATCGATAAGTGTTTCTATATAAATACAGCATGTTGTATATTAATAAAAACATGTTTCAGTGATCTGGATTCTGGTGAAAGAAGAAAAATTCTGTCTATATATAGAAACATAAGAGTTCTTATGTAGCATACGTAATTTTAAAGCAGCGAAATTATTATATGTAAATATGCGAGGGAATTGGATGTTTTCATCATAATGAGAACATTTACTGGTGCTCACAAAACCTTTATTAAAAAATGTTCATAATTACGTTTCGGCTATTATTGCACGAATTCTCAAATATACGCGATAAAATTAAAATATTAAATGTCAAATTATCCAATTTTGAACAAAAGTCGATTGCATACACGTACAACTAAACTCATTCATACAGCATTTGGGTCATACATTCCTCATATATTTTAATTGATAAAAATAATTATTCTTTAAAAATACTCATTTAAATAATGTTTTATAGGTGTAAGAGCAAACCAAACTGAAAATACTAGCAAAGGAAACATGTGTTCTTTAACAGCTTGCCTGATTATCCCGAGCTATCTCGGGTTCGTATATATTGCAGTTAAGTATTATCCCCAGAAAACTCGAGCAAAGCAGAATTTGTCAGTACGATTTGTTTTATCACGGTTTTACTGGGCCTGTAGGAAATGAAATATTCACCTTTGAAAGGCAGTTTGCCAAGTTTTGGTTTCGCGGTTCTTTTGATGAGTCTGTGTTCACTTGTTTTCCCTATTGTATAGTATACGTTGGCTTGTGGATTAGTAATGTATAAAGACGGATAGTTGCGTTGAAAAAATGTAAAATAATGGCGATGATGCAAGATTGCAAAAGCGATGATTTTTCAGACAGTGATTATTGAGATAGTGGACACTGAAAATAGTAGAAGTGATTCTTCTACAAGCAGCCCTATTGAAGACGATAGTTCATGAGATTCGGTTTCGGACGATTTTCCGGTAGCTTGCAAATTGCATGCATTTGACAAGTTAAACTAAGTTGCCCCCTCCACCTGCTCCTTTTCCTTTTACTGACAATGTTGTTCCTTGTTTTGAAAACTATCACACAAAGACTATTATTTAACTTTATCCATTTGCCCAAGAAAACTCGTGATAATAAACTAATATTAAAACTAAATGCTTTTACACCTGTAAACATTTAAAAATTCAACTCAAAACCTATATATTTCTGTTTCGGTTCCTTGTATTTAATAACAAATTAAAAAAATGATTTTTTGCAATTTTTTTCAAAACAATTTGTAAGGAATGCGGTTAACCTCCAGTACTTGAGTTCCGATTAAGATTTCACAGAATGGTAGCTTATTCTTCTGCGTCACAGGGAACACTAAGTAGGCTAAATCAGCTATATTTAAAACAATTGCTTTTAAAGTTTGCTGTTTTGGGGGCCATTAATCAGTGTGACATCAATGGTAATCAAGTTAGAACTATTTCTCAATGACAAACTTAAACTCATTATAAATGTCTCGCGTGCTAATTCTTCGCAAGATGTACGAGGAGACTTCTGATAGTGATAACAATGATCAAACAAAAGTCAGATTATTGAAGTAGAATGTGGTTACAATTAATTTGTACAAGTATTCTACAAGAAAGCCAATTAACGTTTATTGTATTACTGACATTTTCTTGCTGCAAGCAGGCAAATAACGATGATTTATAATTTACAATAACCCTATTTTCATTATATAACTGCGTTTAAAACAAGCCATTCTGGCTGAAATGCTTTGAAGGCATGGAATTAAATAAACGAAAAACGATGCTAGAAAGATCTGTCCAAAGCAAATTGAAAAAAAAAATCTATGTTAACCTAAATTACCTTTCAGCAATAAAGGCATGCAGCTAACTTTGTACATAAAAATTTCTAAGCACCTGATATTGCGGCATACGTTTTAGAATCGAACATTCAAGTGTCAATCTCATCAATTTCGGGAGAAACTCAAGGTCTGACCCCCTTTAAGTGCTGTCGGAATTCTGTAACGCAGAAACAGATTAATTAAAAATGCAATAGTACAAATCAATAGAAATAATCTATTATTTATGCTCAGTAAATCGAAATGTATAGTCAGTGGCTTATATAGTACATGTTCAACAAAAACGCTTCAATACGTCACTGACATGTGACGCTGAGAAAAAGAATGACAGGACAGATGAAGTTAAAGAACAAACAGAACAGAATTTCGAAAGGTATCTAAATAATTTAGATAACTTTCCATGCTACAGCACCACATCTCTGTGACGATTTGTAAGCTCCCTGTTTGAATCGCAATCGTTTTTTTAATACTCAATTTTACAGAATTCCGCCAAGCAATTTCTAGTGCACTCATCATTCTAAATCCTCATTACTTTGGGGGCAAGTCATCTTAAAGCAGGTTTTACTGCTAGGATTTGGGTGAAAACGATTAAATTATCCACTTATTGCTAGCATCGTGTTTGTACATAATTTTTAAAACTATTTTTAATTGGAACGTAGCTTCATCTTTTGCTTTATGGTATCTTTTTCTGTATAAGACGATTCATTCTCTTATCCACCAGTAACGAATTGGAAATTTGAATTTTCGCATTGAAATTACCTATTGCTTATTATCGATTAAAGATTTCTCCATTTTAAGATGATTTAACGTATTTATATTTGATAATCTGATTTATTGTAAGCAAGTCTACCACGTAAAATTTCTCAATAAACGTTTGTTTAACTAACAAGTGCTCCGTCATTTTCGTCTGCCTTCCCTTCAAGTTTTTTTTTTAAAGAATTTCAAGACGCAAAAGAAATTGGCGGATGATTTCTATTTTCATCGACTTAGATTTCTGCTGCATCGGCATTCTTAAGTTCTCGAGTTATTTTCAGAATACAACGCAATGATCAGTAGTTTGAGTTTTGAACCGAAACGTATTTATCTCCGTAGTTAATCGAAAATCAAGATTTTTTTTTCTTGACAAATGTAACCCTATAAATACATTACTAATGATTTAGAGATTAGTTTTCAGCTAAATTGTAATGTGGTAAATTCCTTTTAAATCATAGATGCACTCACTTAAAAAATCGTAATACTTTTACAGCATATTCATTAAAAGCATTTAGAAATAGCATCGCATTACGTAATATTCGTGGTATTAAATTAATGAGGTGATGACAATAATTTGAATAGCATAATAAATCCATATTAAACACCTTCTCACAGTCCATAAAACATCACATATTTAGAAGTCTCCACGTACAAATAAGGAAAAAAAAACCAACGACTGAAAATGTCTTATTAAACTCTCCAGAAACAATAGCTGGAAGTCCACAACAGAATAATGCTTAGTTGAAGATACAATGCTCATTTCGCTTACGCAAAGTAAAATACATGGAAATGGTGCGCATTCATAATTTAAATACATACATGTCACACATCATACACTGATCGCCGAGTTTATAGAAGTATGACAGTTGGCAAAGCAGGCATCATCGAATGATGCAAGTGTGCTGTTTGAACTTAGTTTGAAATGTGCTAAGTTGCGATAAAATCTTTGGAATCATAGAACTGATTGAAATAAACCATTATCTGAGTGAAATGTATTGTCTAAACTTTGGCAGTTTTGAAAGATAAAACTAAATTAAAAGAAAACCAGTTCTTTGACAGAATTATAAGAAACGTAATTTAATTTCGTCTGACTGCTAAGAAACTATTACATTGACATCGCAGTGGATCTTCAGCAGTATAAGATTAAAAGAATTCGTCTCATTCCCCGAAAGTTAAACTGTAAATCCAGTCAACACTTTCATGATCGCGAACAGCTACGAATAACTATCGTGAGCACCGGTACCTCTCTCGATTAGTAAGTCACTATGGCACGGTCATTTCACCAGTAATTCTATCGAGAGAAACGTTTCAGTTCCAGTGTTCACTATGTTAAAAAGCAGTTAAATGGTAAGCACTCTAAGATTTACGTTTTAAAACATTTTAAAATCAACCGGGCAGAGCAGTGGTTATCAAGATTTGAGGATAACTAAGTAAATGCGAACTAAATCTGATCAATGAACAATAACTCGCAGAACAAATCCTAAGAAATGTTTCGTGCTATGGATTGGGGGACGGACAATTTTTTTTTTCCTTTCACTGTTTACATTTCATTATGTATTTCGCTATTCTCACCGAGCTCTTAATCTTATCGACTTCTTTGCGTATACGTAGAAAGTTCTCAGTTATCTTAAGGTATCCGTATACCTTTGAAATCCGATTTTCGATCAATTCATCGATTTTCTAATTTTGCTTCTATATTAAAGTCCCATCTTTTAGCTTTCCAAATCAGTTTAAATTTTTTTCTTATCTGCTTTAGAAGTTGATCTACAGCAATTTAAATGCTACCTAGTAGCAAATTTTTAAAACCAGAAGTTCTATTCTGCTAACCGGAAGTGAACTAAAATGTTTGTTTACATCATCGTTTTAGCTTCGATGAGGACAAAAATGGTATCTTATATGTAAATAAAGATAGAAAATAAAATTTCATACGTTTATGATAGTTAAAATGATTCTGGAAACAGATTTGCTTTAGAACTTGGCAACACCATTCAGATTCTTAGTTTGTTTACGTTTTCCATGTGCATGCTTTGAGTTCTGATCTTTTATATTTATAACCTACTATTTACAACATATTTGAAATGAGAAATTGTTTGGAAAGAAGCAGAAAACTAAAGTTTTATGCTAATAAATTTACTTAAAAGTTGGAGACAAGAAACGAAAGCGGTCCAATGTGCAGTGCTATTGACGACTCGATACACCATTCGACTCCAGCTTCAAAAAATTCTGAGCACCCTCAAGAAAATCACTATTTTAGACAAAAAAATGAAATCAACCGGGCAGAACAGTGGTTATCAAGATTTGAGAATAACAAGAGAATACGAACTAAATCTGATCAATGAACAATAACTCGCTGAACAAATCATAAATGTTTAATACTATGAATTGGTAAACAGGCAGAATGTAATTTACTTTCTTTCACTGTTTACTTTTCATAACGTATTCCGTTGTTCTCATCGAGCTCTCGCTTTGATTTCTTTGCCGTATGCGAAAAACGTTCTCGGCTAATTTAAAGCGCATGACATTACATTTACTGAAACTTCTGGCTTCATGTACTGTGGCCAAGCCATAATGGTTTTTGAAATTCTCTATTCGTTTGTCAGCATTATTATAGAAAAAGCGTAGCAAACAATTGGAAATATGAAATGGTATGTAAATCAAACATCCGGAAGGAAGTAAAATAATTTAACCTGGTAGCAATTTTAAACGAATGTTTAAAATTGCTGAACTTATTATGTTCAGTTAATGCATGGTTTACACCTGGGATTTTTTTTTTTTTTTTTTTTTTTTTTTTTGTTTTTTTTTTTTTTTT
>Ga0068630_1000525_pt1 | contig 11987 bp, 6 predicted proteins | sample InSIn4gowninarea_FD_77433 | JGI IMG/M metagenome (GOLD analysis project Ga0068630, IMG submission 77433) | Clean room microbial communities from NASA Spacecraft Assembly Facility at Jet Propulsion Laboratory, Pasadena, California, USA -... ... | reverse complement strand
TGGGGCTTAAAGCCCACAGTTTAGGGTAACGATATTATAAAAGCTCCGCGAAGTGCACTGAGCACGAACTGTAATGGGTTAAGTCAAAGGGTTGTTCGCCTGAAAATAATGTAAAATAATAGAAAGTGAGTCAGCCTACCCATGGTCCACAGAATATGGGAAGGTATAAATAGGGCAAAGTTCTAAGGATAGAAGGTAGCTTTTGGGTAATTCTGGAGAAGATCTGAAGTGTGTGGGTTTGTGAAGGCATTATTCGCTCTAACTCTATAAGTCTAAGTCATGGGTGATAGTAGTAGATTATTCGATCTAACTCTATAAGTCTAAGTCATGGGTGATAGTAGTAGAGTAGGCTTTGCAGCTGTGTGCATAAAGGCTTAGTAGAGTCCGCAACTATGTGCACAGACCCCTGCAGCTGAGTGCGTAGGGTGGATATGGTTGTAATGAACAGAAGATTAATATAAGCTAATTGTTTCTGAATTGTTGTGTGCTTTATCGCATATCTATATGTTTATGCTTATGTTCTGAAGTTTATGCAAATCTATAAGATTTATGGGTGCACACATTGGTTATAACTATTAAATGCTTGCTTAAACACCTTAAGAATTAGATCTGATCTATAATAACCATGATACCAAGAAGTGCCTCACCGCCGAGCTACACGAAGGCCTGACAGTTGAGCAGAGTAGCGCGAGTGTGCTGATTGGTTCGCAACCCTTCTAGTCCCCATCAAGACATCCCTAGGGTGCAGAAACTTGGCTCGAGTACCCCCCTACTACCTCGGGTGAGACTTCATTCTGCACCCCACAGACTGTTGCTGAAAGGGCCAGTAGTGCGGGATTTGTTTGGATAAACATTTCTGAACCTGGATTAGGCCCCATCAAGCCAACATATGTCTATGAGTTGGAATGGCCTCATACTTGCTGAAATGACCTCCCTTATGCCTCATATACTCATATGTCTCTGATTTCATAGCCAACCCTAACTCAATGGGTGAGGAAATTAGGGTTTAGTGCTTGTGGAAAATGATGATTTTGACACCCTTGGGGAAAAAACAACCCCCTTTGGCATGCACTTAACCCTTTGAAACTTTACCCTATCACTTGACTATTTCCTTTGAAAAATTGATCTTTTGATGGTCTGGCATCTTTGGAACGCTAAGTTAACAACTTGGGATGGTGAAATTATTACATTTAAAAGACATAAAATTACATAATGAAATAAAAATTTCTCTCTACAAATCATCTTCACATGGTGAAGGGATGTTATTTGATCAGCCTTTACTTGCTAGTCTTATGCGATGGAATGGAACCTTGGCAACCCTAATGACCTAATGAAACCTTGAAAAGCCCTAAAGACCTAATGAGACCTTGAAGGATTGAATTTCAAGATGAAATAATGACCTCATGACTGATACAAATGGCATGATAAAAATAACTTTATGGATGATGTACAGTCAACAAGATATGAAACTATGCCATCAAGTAATCACATTTAGGGAAGAGTGATGTTTTTGGACTAGGACTACCATCAGTGACAAATTTGTTTTTGCATGACCTAGTGGAATGATAATTTTTTTTTTGAATTAGACCCTTAAAATGATATGAAAAGAGGATTTTTGATCATTGATGGCAGGATGCAAATACTGATACTAACACCATGCCATCCATCTTAGCTTGTACGCCCTTCGTATTAACTTCCATGCCATTCATCTTAGCTTCGGTTACCTTTTGTGAGAGTGAAATTTGTTGCACTTGGTCTCGTAATTTTGATATATCATGTTGCATTTCTTCCTCTTCTTCATGAATCATGCTAGAGATTTCAGGTTGCTTCCTATGTGTTTCCATTTTCTTTCTTCAGGGCATCAATTAGTGATAATTATGCTTCACTATACCCTTTGAACTTCAACCTATTTTTTCAAGCCAAACTGATGCAAATTTTTTAAAAAACTACACACCTTTTTTTTCGCTTTGTAGAAGCTTGATATTGAATCTATTTTATCTCTGTAATTACGGATCTCCAAGGTATGAAATTACTTCCTGTGGTAGCCCTCTAAGTTCTCTTTCTAATGCCACCAATTTGATCAAAATTGGATCCCCCTATAAATGGTTATGCCCAATATCCCATGATGACCTGATCATATAATCTTTTAGTAGAGAGAACTTGTATGATGTGCCACATGTCACTGTTTCAACCTTCAGATCTAAAATGATACACAAACTAATAATGTCTATCTCTTTTCTATAACTTCTGATGAAATTTAAATCTAATGCCCAGAGAGAAAATTATGATGATTTTCCCTAGGTCACCTGTTTGGAATGGAATTCGGGAGTCTGCAAAAATACTAACTTAGATTATATATCCAAAAATATAGGGAGACAAAATCTTAAATTCTGACTTGAGGTTCAGAATGATTTCGTCTCAAATGGGTTTTTTGTTTAGCTTTTGAAACATTGTAGAAAAAAGTTAATGCAAAAATTCCACGATGACTTGTTTGGAGGAGTGAAACCTTAGAATCCAAAGCTCTGATACCAAATGTTATGAAACTAGCTCACAAAAAGATAGAAAAGAGAGATAAATGCCTTAGAATTCAGCCTCTTCAAGGGGGCTACCTCATTTACATTACATGAATGAATAATTATTGGATGATACAAATGAAAAAATCTCCTTTCTATGTATAGGAGTGTAAGGGGTCACAATATAATCAAAGCCAACCTAACAATAATAATATAAGGGCACAATAATAGAAATAGTGGGCTTCTATGGGGAACAATAATAACAATATGGGGACAATAGGGGCACAACATTAACAATAAGGTATACAATGAAAATACTAATGGGGAATCATTAGTATTGTAGGGACCTAACAATGAGAGGCCCATATATGTAGTTTATGCATGCAAGATGCATAGGACATGCTATGGGATGGGGTCCCTGGGATGACACATTTGTGTAATTTATGAATGCAAGGAATCCTGACTTCTTTGCACATTTCTAGAGAGTAGTTTTGGCTACCTAACTACTTTACACATTTATGGATATTTGGCTACTTGACTGCTCTACACATTTCTGGAGAGTAGTTTTAATTGCCTAATTGCTCTGTGCATTTCTGGAGAGCAGCATTGGCTGGGGTCTCTGTGGGCTGTGGGGTTTCAATAGACATGGAAGGAAACTTGATGGTTATAGAAGAAAAGTGCATAGTTTTAGGAAGCTGAATGAGTCTAGGTTTCTTGGGAAATGGCTAAGTGTGGGATGAATGACACAGATGTAAACAATGATAAGACTCGACTATGATCGCACACAAACACTTAGTGACATAATCTAGACTATCTAGAATGCATAAGAAATACTTTTCTTGATGCAATAACCTTCATGACAAGAGTGTGTGAAGTGAGTCTGAAACATGTCTATGTGATGACAATCACTCATACACACACAATTCCGTTGAAGCAAACCAACATTCCCTTTGCATGACAAACAAAAACACCTATGACCAAAGATGATACATGTTGCATAAAGATGAGAACACAACCAATTCTTAAGATCAAGGAGGGGAGCTTGAAATCATCAACCTACCAACAAGTGACCAAGGATAATTGATTGTAGGATCCAAGGTAGGCTATGAAATTTGCATGCGAGAAAAAAATTTAGAGGATGGTTGTAGCCGCTACAACACTTCTTGTGCATATTGTTTTCATCGATCTATTGGCTTCTTCTAGTTGAAAGTAGAAGTAGATTCTTGTCCTATGATTTAGTAAATTGCATGACCTTGTGAATCTACAAGAAAATCTACATGGTATCAGAGCTGAGAACAATATACTAGAGGAGATTTCAAAGTTTTTAGTTTAGGGTTATAGATGAAATTCGAATTTTCATTTCATACTTCAGGATCAATAGATATCATTCTACGGTTTGTAGCTTGAGTATGCCTTGTATGGAAGCTCAAATTATATAGCCCAGAAGGACAGGATGAAGGCCATTTTGGAGGATAATTGCTTGAAGGAATTCATTGATTACGACATTCATAAGCCACCAGCATCGAATGCTCAAAATCTAGCCGAATGGAAGAAGTGGGTGGCAAGGATGAGGCGGATAATCCTTGAGGGAGTTCGAGACCACATTGCCTCAAGTCTCCATGGGAAGGAAACTCTACATGCTATGTGGAAAGCACTGAAGCATCTTTTCTAGAACAATAGTGACGATAGGAAGTTGGTACTAAAAGATAAACTTCGAAAAATCAAGATGGAGGCGGGGAACGCAATTCCAAATTACTTGACCAAGTTTAGTCATTGTTGGGATGAACTTGAAAGTTTTGGACTCACTATTGTCGAGGATGATATGATGAGCCTAACTCTTCTAATGTTAAGGGATAAAGTCCCCTAGGGCTTTGGGTCAAAACCCTAGCAGAGCAAGAGTAATCTATAGCAAGAAACAAGCAAATAACTCAGGAAAAATGCTTAAACGAGCAAACTATGCGAGGATATACATACCTGGGGGTCCTTCATTCGGGTAGTTCCAGCCAGGGTTCAAACCCTCTGCAACTCCTCATGATATTTGAACCTACAAAACAACCAATTCAAAGACACATAGTAGCAAATAGATGAAGAATTATAGTGAAATCAACTTTATAACATATAAGTAGATGGTTAGTTATACATTCAAATAGTCATTCATACATAAACCATAACAATAACATCATATGCATGAACAAAGTTGATATCAGGAACAAGATAATGTTTCTTTTATTGCAAATAACTATAATAAAAACATAGAAAGAGTTCACCTAAGTCTTCCTCTTCTGGCTCCAAGCAGAACCGTCCTCCAGGTCCATCTAGTCCCGGTCTTCAAAAGGCTCCTTCCATAACCAACACAAGGATATCTCCCACAAGTGAAAGGATATCAACTCTCATGGAAACAAGGGTTTCTTGAACTTGGGGAAGTGCTTGAAGCACAGGGATCTTTAGACTTGATCAGGGGATAATCTCAGCAGAGTAATTCTCTGTTTTCTCTCCTACTTAAGGCCTTCCCATCGAAGTCCTTTTATACTTATCCCAAAGTAGTTTTTTAGTTGGGAAACAGATGGGAATAGTTGGGCCACAGTCACTAATAGGTAATCAACAAGTAAAACCCATAATCTATGCCCATAGTTAAGGAAATTTAATTTTTTTAAGTGTTTTAAGACATATACATGGGTTGGGTATATACTGACTCATGTGTACATGCGTTTAATACAGGGCAAAGTTACGTACAAGGAGTAAAACACTGTTTTTTAAAGATTTGGACCAATTCTAGAAGGAGGGGTTGCGCTAGGTCATAAACCAAGCATCAAAAATACATAAGGTGGTATTTGGAGCTATAATAGATGCCCCCTAATATATGAGGTCAGAAGGGGAATATGATGGTCGAAATGTATTAAGTATATGGAAAGGAAACCTATCAAAAACTGAGACGGACTTCACCAGATTTAAGCCTACCAAGCCAGCAAAAGAAGATCAGAAAGAAACAACTGTCTGAGGTGGGCATACCCATGCTCAGAAAAAGTAAAGCATGTCCACATATCAAGTATAAGAAAATCCACTATGTATACAAGTATAAAGAACTAAAAATACATAACGGATCATCTGATCATGATCGAACAAGTACATGTCTGAATATCACATATAAGAATATGATCAATGAAGCTGAAAGATGAAGCTGATCACTGATGTCAAAAACTAATCCCAATAGTACCAAATGAACATGATGGAATAAGATGGTACTACATCGCAACTTGGATGCTAGCATATAGGATGTCGTTGTGAAGGACTACAACATATAATGTGGAATGGTGTCAACTAGCAGCAACAAGAGCAACTAACAAGTGAACTAAAGAATGCTGATGCAACTCGAGGTCTTCACTGATCACCGTGGTACATTTTTACACAATGGGAATAAATGATCTGAAGTCGACCATGTGAGAAATCATTTGATTACTGGTCCTTAATGTATATCATTAACAAATGCGAGACTACTCACCGATCATGATAATGAGAATCAAGGTACCTAGTACAATCTAACAAGTGCACACACGAGCTGAAGTCGAACACTTGTAAGAATTTATCAATCAGGAGATGATGATGGTTTCCCACTATTGATAGTGAAGGATCTGCCACTGATTACTGTGAACCCCAAGGTACTGCCAAATGGACTCTAGACCTTTTCCCTAGAGAAATGAGTTGTAGTCGATAGGGAAAGATCTGCTAGAAGGAAGGCATTAAGGCATCCTTCATTAATCTAGCATGAGTGTAACCTGTAGGCCAATAATGTGGAAGGACTAAAATGAAATAATATGTAGTAACCCGACCGAAGCACGTTTCTGGTGTACACAAGATATAGCTAGCGCACGATAGAAACCATCCAAACCAACCAATAATGAAAGCTGACACAGAGGAGAGGTATCCATCAATAGGGTCAAATGGAAACCAAGGTACTGCACGAATCCCAAAGTGTGATAATGAAAGCTGATGTCGAACATAAGGGAAACCACTCAGTCAAAGACCATGATACTGATTGATGCTGAGCACAAGGTGACCTATCAATAATCAAAATAGGTCAGGGTGCAGCTCTAGGCCCATCCTCAGAGCAAGATGTCGTCGTCGATAAGGACAAGACCTGCCAGCAAGAAGTCAATGGAGACCTTCTCAAACTGGCACGAGTAAAGGACCAATATAACTGATTGATGATAGACAAGACACTGACAACTAGGGATGGTTGACTGAAAAATAGGTCAAGAGACACTGCAGAGATGCCGACTCAAGCTTACTTCCCTTGAACAAAAGCACGACTCAATGATAACCATGTGGCAGCATATGATGACTCTGTATAAGTTCGTCATGCAAGAGGCATGAATGAAATCTCCATATGATTGGAAGAGATAACCAGTTGGAGGAGAAATGACTCAATAACAAGGTTAAGGCATACCTAAGTCAAACTAAATCCTGCCCAAATGGAGGAGAGACTTTATTTTGAGTGCTTTGTTCAAGGGTGACACAATTGACTCTAGCTTCCAACAATATATGGAAATATTGTCTCATTCCAACTCTTTTTTTGGAATATGTAATTTTTTTTGTCTTTTTCTTTAAGCTGGAAAGAGAATAAAATAATTCTCTAGTACAGTGGAAAGAATGAGTCTCAGTGAAATAGATGATCTAGTTCCTGGGATGGGAACATTCCTATGCTCAATTTAGGGAGGCGAAACTGGTCAAGGACACTCAAAAGGATGTTCCTTCCATGGGTTTGAAGGTGTGTCAAGTTGCAGAAGCTAAGAGATTGCAAGTTTGATTTTTCCAGAAGACATGGTCAAAAGGTCGCTTAAACATGAGTCCAAGTGAAGCCGGCTCAAGGCCAAAAGGTGAAAATGGTCAAAAGGCAATGCAGTAGTACAACTCAACACAAAGGAGCCTCTAGGGTATAAGACTAGAACGAAGCAAAGAAGCAAAGAAGAATGAGTCTTCAACACACAAGTCATGGTGGGACTAGAGAGGACTCCCAAGCCTACTCAATGAAGTAGCATGGGCAACCAATGTCAGTGAGGTGCTAACTACGATGCCCATGAAAAGGATGGCTCTACCATCGTGTCATGATTTAAAAAGTTGGCAAGTGAAGATGGTTTATGAACCATAACATGATGGGATCAACCCTATGGAAAGTATATCGATAAATGGAGGCTAGTATGCAAAATGCAACGGAAAAATGGTTTCCCTAACCTATATGCCAGTGAGTAAACGATATCTGCCATGACAGGTCAGTAGTCATGAACTGACTTGAAATTTTCAAAAAAGCATCCAAAATGTCCTAAAAAACAACTTATTCTCGAAAACCCAAGCTCCTAAGTTAAAATATTCATGAGACGAAACAAAATCAAGTTTTGAAAAAATTTGACATTTTCAAAGCTTATAAAAAGACTTTTTGACTCACCATTGTTATCAGATGTGCTAATGTTATAGAAATATTTGGGCACTGCAACCCCAATTATATATGTCCATAAACCAAGGGCTTCTAAGTCCCTAAAAGTGTTGTTTAATACTATAAAGGAGCAAGGTCAGCTGATTATATCATCTCCCAGAAGTTCGCCATGAAAAACTGCTTAGAACTGGTCAAAACTGGACCATACAAACTGCTTAGTGCTAAGGGTGGGATGCATCTCACCTGCCACATGCAAAAAGTGCAATGCATACTAGAAGGTCCTTTTGTAGGGTACGATGAGCGAGAGTAGACAAATGGAAGATACAGTTTGCAAGGTGGATGATCATGGAATCTTCCAGAAACTTCTCTTGTGATACTTGCGTCTATGAATTCGCCCAGGGATGAGTAAGAGATCATGAAATCTCCAAGTGGAATTGAGAACTATCAGAGAAATGACACTAATCAAAATCCCAAAAGTTGACTCACCCACCTGCAAACATCTATATATGGATCCCTCATCCTAGAGATCCAAAGGCTGGAATCTTGTATTTTGTAAGGAAGTGCTGTTGGTTTCTTTGTGGAACATCATAGTGTTGGGTGATCTAAGATTTTCATGGGGTGAAGAAGGTATTTCATGATGGGAGGATGATGCTGGGTCAGATCAATGGGTTGTAATCCTCTCTTCTACTCTTTCTATCAATAAAGCTATTTGAGTTTTCCTCCACATTCTTGTATGTCTGAGTTGATATATGTATTTGTGTGGTCAATATATATCTGATCCTATATTGCTTATGATTGTAGATCTCTATGCTTTGATGGTATTATGTTGCTTTGAATCTACAGGTGTTCTTTGAAGCAGGACAAGTGAGGAACGAGCAACAAAGATTTGTCAAAGGGTAGAGGAAACAAGCAAGGAGCCAAGTGAAAGACTGAGGTTGGTACTCTCTGATTCTCTCTCATCTACTTCTCATAAAGGAAAACATAAGTAACTTTAGTTTGTTTGTTTCTAAGATAGCTAGCCGTCTTAGTGGGACTAGCAGCTCTGAATGGATACTAGATTTCCTGATAACAAAATGGCGACTCCGCTGGGGAACAAATATCTTTTTTGCTTGTTTATATTTGTTTGCTTTATAAACTACAAACGGAGCTTGAAGCTAATCCAGCTAGCCTTCGAACTTCATTTTCTATGAAAGTGCAAAGTAGGTCAATGCTTCTTCAATCCATCTCCAGGTTTTTTTTATAAACTAAACAATTGATTTGCAAGCATTCTAATTGCCCTGGTGGTGGCTCAAGTAACCTCATTAGATCAACTCCTCTGATTTGTATTTATTGACTGTCATTAGCTCAACCTAAATCCCTGAACTAAGTTGCAAAATGTGACCAAAAACCAAGTTAAAGTCTTGTCCCTGGACCATCACACTGTCTCCTTTTGACAGTCTGGATGCATCGCACCTCCCATATGCAGTAGGTGAGATGCATCCTTGTTTCCCTGTGTTACAGGTGTGATGATTAGATAAGACTATTTCTGCCTCCATATTTTGGTTTTTTCTTCACTCTCTTCAGCTTTATTTAGGCGTTTTTCTGACTGTGATCAGTATACCACTGTTTAAACTCCCTTCCTTTGCATTATTTAGCCTCCATTGTACAAAGAATTGTGAATTTTTTAATGTATTTTTTACCATTTACAGTTCTCCTTTACAAAGAAGTAACTTAATTGAACTGTCGTCTTTTGATTTGGAAGTGTCACAAGCGTCTTTTTCAGTCAAAGTAAAGAATTCTACTCTTCTTGATGGTCGATTACATTGTTACTCTTGTATTGATTTGAATTAATAGTATTTCAAGTGTTGAAAGCAATTTTCAATTCAAAAATTGCAAAGTGTCATCCTTGTCTTCCTTTCATATTTTGAAGAGAAAATTGTTAGTACTATCACTTTGAAAGAAAAGATAATTCAGATTTGTTTTTAGCATTCTTTTTCTCATCCACACATTAAGAAAGCAGAAAAAAATACATTCATGTGCATTTTCATGTAGACTACTTGTGGATTTTGATTTAGTACAGTGCATCTAGTGTGTGCTCTCTGCTCTATGTTGAAAGAATTTCGCTTCTCTTTCCTTAGTAGTTAGGATTTTCATTGCAAAAAGAAGAGTAAACGACCATGTATCATCTTAGATTGCATATTTAGGAATTTTATATCTACATCATGCGGTGAACCTTAAAGGCAAACTTCTTAAGAAAGATCAACTATAAAATAAATTCAATGAACATAAAAAAGCTTTGGAACCTAACGCACAACATTTATAAGTCTAGGCTAGAGATGTATTCCGGCATCATAAAGCCTGGTAACTATCGCTTTCATCATAGGTTGGGTGATTCCTCCTCTTTGAGACGATAAGTGCCAGTATAGACTTGTGCTCCCATGTATCATCAAGTATGGGAGACCAAAATAGGCTATATCCTTTATCCTTAGGAATCCGTGTTTGTCGCCCTATTGATTGCAATGCACCGAACATAGCATTTGGGAAGATTAATTGCCATACTGTAAAAAGTATTCTACAGTTTTGTTATTGGTTTGGTAATCCCTCTGTCTAGATTTCTAGAGTAGTCACTTTCGTTCCTTTTCAGACTCAAAAGAAAAGGTCCATCTGAGCACTTTCCACTTCAGGCTCATTAAAAATCAAAGGTGGCTAGAGTCATCTTTAGCTTTTTCTTGACTCTTAAAAACTAAAAAAGCAAGTTGTGTCAAAGCGTCATAAAATTTATTTTAATCGGAATAATGTCACTATTCCCTCATTGATCTTAGGTTGAGAAAATGGATTCCACCAACCAAGGATTTCCCCTTGGGGGAAATCCTAGTCCTTTCTCCTCTTGGGGAGATGTTGGTGCACCTCATATGGCCACATTGTCCCTTCTAGGACTAACAATTGGCCTGCCAATATGGCTCTTCTCGACCTCTGTCACTCAAAGCACCATGATTCCTGAGCAATCAAATCAACAACTAGATGATGCTAGAGTTACCCCCAACCTTCTACTTCATTTGTTTCTCCCTCTCCTTCTTCCTCTTTGCTTGGTTAAGCTAGTAAAACTGAAAAACAAGTAACTCAGAAGAAGAAGGAGCCAATGGCAAAAAGGGGCAACCATACATCGTCTATCAAAAATGCACACATTACACCATCCAAACCTAAATCTCCATGTGTCATTTGCAAAGGAGACCACTATCATCGAGATTGTCCTTGCATCCCACGACTCTTAAGGGACTGGTCTCCCTGCTTGCACAATCCGGTGTCCTCAACCTCTAACGATCATGTTGGGACTACACCGTCAACTAGTGAAAACGAAGTCAATGGATAGAAAGGAAGATATAAATTTCCTTGTAGACTGTGTGAAGGTGATCATGCCATCCACCATTGTCCCTTCCTAGACGAATCTAAAAGAGTCTTGGATAACTATCGTGCTTCACTGCTACAGCTTCCTCCTAGATATAAGAAACTCTTGCCGAGTCCATCGCTATTTGAAAATATGACTGACACACCTTTGTGGTCGGTCGAAGCATCTATCATTGAAGATAAACCATCTGAATCCACACCAGACGAAAGTCAAAAGGTTGAGGCGGCAGTTGACCCGATCTTGCCTTCAGAGGATCCATCTTTAGATGATACAGTCACTGAAGAGAACAAGGATGACACCGTCCAAATTCTTTTCATAAGCACAGACTCCGATGAACATGGGGGCAGTCTACCCATTCCTTTACTGCAGGAAGGAAGTTCATCATAGTCGTATCCGGCCATCTATTCGGTCCCACCTCCAAGCAACCTGGTTGTTTCCTTTGACTGGAATCTACTAGGCAGACCCCGTTTACTGGCTAGTGTACCATTTTGAATCATTGCTCAAATATATAGAATGGTCATGGCCAGTACCATCATAGATGAAGGGGCTTCTGTGAGTATCCTTTCCTCAAATGCTTGGAAAGCGCTTGGTTCACCATCACTTTTGCCTAAAATGAGAAATCTAATAGGCTTTGACAAAGGAACCAGTCAACCGTTAGGGA
>Ga0068630_1000523_pt1 | contig 11996 bp, 10 predicted proteins | sample InSIn4gowninarea_FD_77433 | JGI IMG/M metagenome (GOLD analysis project Ga0068630, IMG submission 77433) | Clean room microbial communities from NASA Spacecraft Assembly Facility at Jet Propulsion Laboratory, Pasadena, California, USA -... ... | reverse complement strand
TATATATATATAAAACCGATCAAAGCATTGAAGCTATGTATTGCAATGACATTATACACCATCAATGACTTTCGAAACAATTTAAATACACTACTGTTTGTGGAAATTGCAACACCAAGAACGAATGGATCCAGGGAAATGATATTCAATGTACTGTGCACCCATGCCACAGGCACTACTTTATTTCATTTGCAGTACCATCAAATACATGGATACATGCCAAGTCAGTAAGTTGTGAAGCCACCACGCGCATCCACAAGAGCCTGTACACGGCGCGGCATTGAGCTAATAAGAGTCTGTATCGCTTCTTGTGGCAGGTCCTGCCATGCTCCTTCAAGCCGCGTCCAGAGTTCGGCGGTGGAAGCTGGCGGAGGTGCCTGGCGGACCAGCCTCTGGGAAAGCATGCTCCACACATGTTCAATTGGCGACATGTCAGGTGAACGAGCCGGCCACGGAAGGAGCTGTATCTGGTGTTCATTGAACACACGTTGCACGATGCGAGCGATATGGGGTCGCGCATTGTCTTGCTGGAATATCGCTCCAGGCGAGCGTTGTACGAAGGGCACGACCTCCGCCCTCACGACTTCCTCGATGTACCGGTGGGCGTTGAGATTTCCCTCAATGCGGAGTAGGCGGGTCCGTGAGTGGTAGCCAATGGCACCCCATACCATTACACCGGGTGTTGGGCCGGTATGACGCTGGCGAATGCATCCCTCCAGATTGCGTTCACCGCGATGTCGTCGAACACGTATACGACCGTCGTTATTGGACAAATTGAAGCGGGACTCGTCGAAAAAGACGACTTGCTGCCACTCAGCCCGCCAATGTCGATGTTCGACGCCCCACAGATGTCGGAGGCGTCTGTTGTCGAGAGTCAGTGGAAGGCGCAACAAGGGGCGGCGAGCAATCAAGCCCCTTTGCACAAGACGGCGCGGAACACTGCTGACGGACATGCTGTGACTTGTCGCTGTATTCCACTGCTGCGCTAACGTGGTGGATGTCGCTGTGCGATCGGTGATGGCCATACGGTAGAGGTGTCGATCTTCCCTCGCCGTAGTGTGATAGCGAGGCCCTGTCCCACGCTGGCGGTGGGTACGACCTTCCGCAGACCACTGACGCCATGTTCGCATGATGGTACTGGCGGCTCGTCCCAGACGTGTGGCAATCTGGCGGTAGGACAACCCAGCTTCTCGCATCCCAACGACCCTGCCCCGGTCGAAGTCCGTCAAGTGTTTTTACTGCACTCGCGGTCGGCGACGAGGCATTGTGTGACTTACAGACAACTTGTGCGAGCCAAGGGTCGACCTGTCACAGTTTGTAGCCTCTCCAAGGCGCCTCTATTTATACCCGAACATGGTGTGATAAGCCGTTCTTACGTTGCAACCACGTGACTGGCGGCATTGTAAATGTAATCACCTGGCGATCTCAATGTCACAAACGTATTCACGAAATGCGATGCGTTCAATACCGCTCCTTCGCGGTGTTGCAATTTCCACAAACAGTAGTGTAGTTACTTTATCTTTAAAAAGTATGATCATGGCACTCGGTAACCAAACGAATTTTTCAAAAATAAAAAACCACACAGAAAGTGTTAAATGAAATATTTGCTGAGTGATAGAGTGAATTACACAATAATAAAGTTTATTTTCGTTATTTATGTTCAGAAAATTGTTTTATCAAAAGCACGAACAGTTGTTCATATTTTCTCTGTTATTCAGACCCCTAATATTTTTAATGAAATATCACTTCTAGATCACAGAAGAACAGGGTCTATTTTCACAAGAAAAGCTTGAGTGAAACACGTGGAGCTACTTTTCAGAAAAGTTTTTTTTGAGAATTCTCAAATATTTACTAATTTAGAGTTTCTTCACATCTTAAAAATGTCAAAGATACTTTCTGGGATCATTGTGGGACCTTTTCACTCGCTGAGGGTGATTTTGGGTTGATGTGGGTCGTTTTAGATCGTTTAGGATTGACGTGGATTGGTTTGCATTGTTTAAGATCGTTTAGGATTGATGCGGATCATTGTGGGTCGTTTTGGATGGCTCAGGATTCATGCGAGTCGTTTTGGAGCGTTGTGGCTCAATATTATTGCTCAATGTGGGTTGCACAATACGAGTATTTTGGACGGTGGCCCTAGACGGGCAATATTACTATACAATATTTTGGTTTGTAGAAATAATTGTATCGTATGTAGGCGATATTGGTGGTTGTGCAATATATTGCGCATTTGCGAACACAGACGTACAACTACATGGCAATATATTGTAGAATCAGTCCCAACTAGAAATTCCATGAAAGTAAAGACATGTTGAGTGATACTGAATTGTGCTGTGTGATGATTGCTGTGGCCGCCAGTGCAAAAAGGAACTCGCGAAAAAGTAGAAAATGGGCCAAACAGTGGTTTATTGAGAGGGAGAAGTACACCCACGAAAAATTTCTGAATGAATTAATACTAACTGAACCAGATTACTTTCGCAATTTTTTTAGGAAGAATGGAGAATTATTTGAACTCGTTGCTTTGGTTACTCCTCAAATCGAGAAAAAGGACACTGTCATGCGCTATGCGGCCGTGGCGGCACGGTGGCAGCCATGGCGATGCGTACTCGAACACGTGTTGATACTGACTGACGGGATATTGCGCAATATTGCCAACAGACGGCACAACCTTTTCCCGTTCGCACAATATATTTTCAAGAATTTGAACTTCGCACAATATATTGCACAACCTTTAAATTTTGTCTACACACGATCAACTATATTGCACAAACCCAAATATTGCGGAATAATATTGAACGTCAGTGGGCCCCTTAAGATTGGAGTGGGTCGTTGTAGGCCGCGGTGGTTTAGAAGGTGGTAGGGTGCAGGAACGCGCTCTAGGGGCCAACGGAATGCAGGGAGGGGCGCACGGGTGCAAGGAAGGGCTGAGGGATGCAGTGTGGTGCGCAGAGCGTGGCGTGGCGTGGTGTGGTGTGGTGTGGTGTGGTGTGGTGTGGTGTGGCGCGGGGCGACAAAGGGATTCGGCGGCGGCGTTGAGAGCCCTTGCAAACACGTCGCCCGCCGGGCTCCGGGCTAAGCCCTTGCGCGGCGTGGTGAGCGCGTCGCGGGCCGGCCGCCGGATGTGTTTGCCCGGGAGGTGCTCGCCTCCAGGCGCCCCGCCGCTCACTCCGCAGCCCTTACGGCAGCGACTCAGATCTGGGGAACGCCTGTGTACGCTCTTACCTAAGATACATTCCACCTAAGCTTTGTATATTAGATACAGGTATGGTAGATATTACAAGGCGTCACGTAATTTTTTTCGTCGCATACCAAGGGAGAGATGTGATCTATTGACCCATTTGCAATTATATCTCCTGTTTTTGATTGATTGATGATACCGGGCACGTTAACTACTAAGGTCATTAGTCCCACGAGTGTAGTGTGCGTTTTATTGTGGGAGGTGGCAGTGTTCTTCTCCCCGCTGAGTGCTGAGATCTGGCGCCGACCGACCGTCGACTTATGGGAGATTTCCTCCGAACAGAATCCCCCTCCAGCAACGCTCCGATACCGATACCGATACCCAATCGGAACAAGCTCTATACTCCCGACTGTGTAGAAGTGTAGTGCATGAAAGTGTGTAAGCATGGCGAGAGGACAGGAAAAAGGAAGAGGAAGGAAAGATCGAGCGCGGTCCGTGGCCCGTTTGTTAGGGTACTGCTTCGGCATTCGCCTGATGTTGATCGGAGAAACCACGTAAAACTACAGTTCAGAGCAGCCTACCGCTAGAATTCTCCTCCAGAAAGGAACTCAATTCGACCTAGATTAATAGAGAGTGACGAAAATCCTGCCAGTGTCGGGATTCTAAGGAACCTAGGACACCCCTGTCAGAGCTGCTGCAATTCTGCGGCAAAGCAGGGTTTGAGATAAACTCAGCAGGTGTATCCCCTGTATATTTAGGTAAGGAGTTCCAGTTGTTTAGTTTAGATCTTCTGTTTCCAGAACTTTCCTTAGCATTTAGTGATATCGTCTTTAAACGCTTGTTTGTTTCTTTGAGAAACCAATACCGTCCCCATGCGTAATCACTTCCTGGAAGTTCCCAAGTTTTCTTACAAACACGCTTGCCTACTATCTCGCTAGCTTCGTAGATCATTGTTCGATATTACATTAGGTAATTTCTTAACTGTTGCATTCCATGAAAGGTGTTAACGATGCAACCAAGCACAGATTTTTCTCAAGTATCTTCATTTACGTAATGAGTTGCATTTTCATAGATTAGGACTTTTATTTTTAGAACATTTTAACATTCAGTGAAAATACCATCTTTGAATGCTTATTTGTTTCTTAAAAAATCAATACCAATACAGGTATATGAAATCGCTTGGTGGATGTTCTCATGTTCTCTTTTAAACACGCTTGTCTACAGTCACGGTGAAGTTATTTTCGAATCTGTTGTTGTAGAGAGCAGTTGTACAGTCGAGGGAAATTTTTGAATGTTCAACAAATTATTCAAAAAAATATTATTTTCTGCTACAAGTACAAAAACCTTCAAAATGTATTTGAATGCTTTTGAATATCTCAAAAACTGCAAGTATTTTCACAGAAACTGACAGAGAAAGGTTGTTGTATATTAATAAATACATATATTATTAGTTCACAAATATTTTAAAAAATGATTAGTTATATTGCCTTTTGTACTGCGATCCGTCGCTGACTCAACCATTTTTTTTTATGAGTCACTTATTTAACAATACCTGTTAGTAACTGTTCATAGGGCATTATTAATTTTAATTATTTGAAAAACGCATTCGCATTATTTCTCCAGAAAACAAGGTTTGAAATTAAATTTGGTATCTTGTATGATTTTAGATATTCTTAAGTTGACACTTCTAGTATTTTTTGTGAGACTTCGATTCATGAACATTCCCTCCGCTTGATTTTTATGGTACCAGAAGATAGTCAACCCTGTCAATAGCATGATATGTGTAGTGTATCTCGTCGATCACTTTCGGGTCCGATTAATTTCGCAGTAGTTTCTTATTAATTGCTTCTCAGAATGCTTCGTGGGTTCAGAGGTTACATTAAATATCCTTTGATTAAACACATTTTCAACGTTTTGCTATTTTGCCACTCAAATATATTTAAAATATTGGGGGAAAGTGTGTCATTAAATAAACCAACATGAAAAAAGGTCAAAAATGAACGTGCGGAATTGCGCGAAATAAAAATAAATTAATTACATTAATGAATGAGACTTTAAAGATAAAAACATGAACATGAGATTAATGTAACAAATACATATTACTGGAACAATTAATTTCGAGGAAAAGTGTAATTTGTAATAGGAAAGTTCATGAAAACATTACGTTTAAATCTAAGTTTGGCAAAATTATCATAAAACTGATGAACACTTTCTACAGAGAACTTGAAGCAAATAACGTCGAGATAGACAGGGACTTAGTTGTAGGACCATGCTGAAGAAATAGTCAAATTCGACCAAGAGCCCCCGCGCTCTCTATTGCCTCTGTCCGATTTCCACGAGCAGCCGTGGGGAGTAGAGGAAGGGGAACAGCCCGTTTGCCCTCGCCAATCCCTTCCTCTCAGATATCCCCCTCTTCCCCAGTAGGGTCTCGTAGTGGGGGAACAGTGGCTCGCGCTGCACAGCGCTCGCACACGCTTGGCCGCGTCTTGTGCGCGAGCGCGTGAGTTGTTCAGCACTGTTGTAGGAGATACTGTAGAGATGCTGAGCGAGTAGCAAGCATGTTGCGTGTTCTTAGTATACAATATGTGCAAGTCGATCACGAATAACTACAAACGATTTAATGGAACATTGGCGCGTATGCAGTATTGGTAGAAATTGACGTATGGGCGATTTGAAAATTTCTCACGAGTGTGAACATTCAAAGAACTTGGTACAAAGAGTATATGGAGCTAGACAACGACCAAGCTGGTAAAGGAGCACAACAGAAAGTACTGGAAAATATTTTTTTAATGCAAGAAATTGTCGAAGATAAATGATGTCAAATAAGTTAAAAGAACAGTGAATCGCCATAATGGCAGTTCAATAATAAAGCTTAGCTATGCACATTTATGTGTAAAGGTATATGAAATTAATACACCGACAGTATGAATGTTTAGGATTCCAAACACGGCTTATATGTAAATCAGAGAAAATGTCTTGCAAATATTTTGTAGGTAGTAATATTATGTCATTGAGTTATTATTTTTTATTCTCATTGTTATGTAAAGTGTGCAAAATTTCGATGTTTTTGTTATTGATATATAATGTATTATGGTTCTTTTGTATTTAATAAAACGGATGATCTGTTATCATACAGAATAATGTTTATTTGTGTTGCATTTATTTAGTTGGGTACTCGTCAAAAAGGATCTCTAACGTTTAACTAATTCCCCCAATATCAGAATTTTCTCTGTCGAGAACTCGATAGGGCGAATTTTGCCTTGCGAGCCAACACGTATGAATATTGTTGTAATTAGATTCAATATCTCGACAACTCCGAGGTAACTGTAAATATTGGAATTAAATAGGTAACATCTAACAGAATATATAAGTATTTGTTTCATACAAATAAATATTATTATTTGAAAAATGTAAAATCCCTCTGCCGCCCTGGATAAACGAATAAAAATATTAATAAACAGAATAATGAATATGTAATGAAATGAGAGGGAAGAAAGAGATGAAGGGTACATTTCAATTTAAATGAAAGGCAATGGGAAACATGTTTACTCTAAAACTTCATCAATACCTTAGAAAAAACTGATGCCCATGAAAGCTTCTACGTAACAGCCTGTACGTATTCTAATATACTATAAAACATTTTATTAAAATTCGAGGCCGGTAAGAGCCTAATTTTTTTTCACTCCATCATAAATAACACTAATTTTACTTTATGTATATGTCATATACTTTATGTATATGTTATGTAAGGATTCTTCATCGTGGTCTATTTAACAAACACAATGTCTTAAGAGATAACCACAGGCAAGGGTTTTCCTCTCCCAAGTTATTACAAATTGGGAAGATAATTTTGAAACGTGCAAAATTTTTCCGGTTGAAGGCCAAGAATCTCTGTATTCCAGGTATTCTGTATCAATAAACTATTTAAGAAAGACGAAGTTCTTGATGGTTCCCTGAAAGTCCAAAAAATAATTGAGCATACGAGTATTTTCATTTTATTAAATCCCTCTGACCCGTAGGCGATCAGAGGGCTCGTTTCCTAAAGTGAGGCATTCTTTAATTGATTTAATTGGTAATTCCGGTCAAGTCAACTACTAAGGTCATTAGATCCATGAGTGTAGCAAATGTTTTTATTGCGGGAGGGGGCAATGTTTTTGCCCCCGATGAATGGTGAGATCCAACGCCGACCGACCGGCAACTTATGGGAGGTTTCCCTATAACCGAATCCCGCAGCAGCGAGACTCTGCCCCAGCCGGGACAAGCTGTTCCCGCTATGTGTGGTAGTGTAGTGCATGTAAGTGTGTGTGCGCAAGAGGGAGAGGACACGAAAGAATGTGCGCGGTCCGTGGCCCGTTTGTTAGGGCACTGCTCCGATATTCGCCTGGTGTTGGTGGGAGAAAGCACGGCAAACTACGGATCAGAGCAGCCAAGTGCTGGAGTTCTCCAGTCAGCAGCTGAATTCCTCCCAGCTTAATATCCAGCGTCGAAAATCTTGCCACTGCCGGAACTCGAATTTAGGATCTAGGACCTCCATGTCAGAGTAGTTGCAAAGTCTGCGATAATGCAGGTACTGAGCTAATCTCAGCCGGTCCCCTTAATCAACTAGTGGAAATGTTTGGGAATGGTGTAGCCACGTCATTGGTTCAAATTGCATACATATTCAAGTCGACATCGGAGAATTTATATTTAATTCTATTCGGATTTTCTCTCAACGGTAAAATTAAACTTCTAGTATTGTAGCTGTGGCAACTACATGGTCGCAGCGCTGCGAGAATAGTAGTGTTCAGATGACTTAAATGCGTGATGTATTTCTCGTGTGTTCCAGAAACCCCAGAATATGCGTCAGTTACACAAGACACGATGTCATAATCCTAGCAATTAAACGTAGCTTGTAACTCTTTATTAATCAATTAATGAACAAATAGTGTTTGACATGAGTGGTGTTGTGGGGTCATGGCTGGTCCACGTTCAAATGGGCCGCGCCAGAGAAGGGGTGGTAGCAAGGCAGAGATCCCCGCCAGGTTGCGCCCCCCTGCCTCTCCAATGGGGGGGGGGAGAGTGACACCGCACGGCAAAGCGGCCGGCGAGCCTCAGAAGACTCGCCCCGCTCGGAGGCGAGGTTTAAGGCGGCCTCACGACGGCAGCCGGGAGCAGAGCTAGGAGAGAGGGAGTTCGACCTAGCAATTGGGAAAGCCGCCTTCCCGGGAGGATTGCTGGGCAGTGGCCGTCAGTGGGGATACTGACGGGCGTGTGGCGAGCGTGGGCCGCCGCCTCATTGAGTGGAGCCAGGGCAGGCTCCAGGTGAGACCGTCGTCAGGCGGCGTCGGCGGACAGCGCTATGCGGCTGGGAGGCCAAATAGGGGCCTACGTTTTTGGAAATGGATAACTTTGTATTTTCACTTTAATTTAATAAAAATTATGAAGTTTGAGCCCGGCCTACATCTTTTTCCAAGCAATACCAAATGGATAAAACACTACCACTTATAACAGACCTGTAAAACCTAAAACAACAACAAAGAAGACATACTATTCAAACTTTTATAGCCTTTTTATATGCCTTCGAATTCATGAAATACTATTTTATCCTGATTTAACACTTCCCTTCAATTTGAACCTCAACCGCAACACAGTTGAAATCGAAGGTTTTGATAAAAATATAAAAATGTATTGAACTGATTTCTGATCCAGTCCACCGATAATAATAAACGCCACGATGCTACAGCAAACTGAATATATGTGTGGGCGGTTTTACACGATCCATTTGTATGTAGCAGTTAAGTTTTATTGGCAATAAACGACAATATTGCTATAATAGCTTCTTTCACATACCTTATCCTTCTAGGAGACGGAAAGAACTTTACTCCTTGGCTTCATGACTCGCATACCTCTCGTGTGAAGTTCAGAGCCCGCAGCTCCCAAGAAGGCAGCGCCTCGTGCTGCAAAGAGATCAATGATGATTAACAAATTATGACTTTGCATCGACGATGACGTGTTTGAGACGTTGAGAAGAATGAGATAGAGAAAAACAAAATCCAAAATCAAGATTGCCCCTGCTGCCCGTTGCAGGCATAACTTCTACAATCATCGTATTATTGTTTCTTACTACCTAGTTCCGTACAATATTTAGATATTAATTTCACGTGCGAGACCCATATGTCTAAATCACTAAGCTTTATGAAGGCAAGCGATTTTCCCCGGTACAGGTACTATAATGTATTATATCGACCTCTGGGGTAGGTCCCTTGTAATAATATTAGTTAGGAAAGCGCGGTACGTATGACGTATAACATAACATATTAGTCAGGTGGCTGACGACCATGATAATAACTAATTAACATTAATGATAATAATAATAATAATAATAATAATAATAATAATAATAATAATAATAATAATAATAATAATATTTTACCTTCGTAAGAAATGCCATCGAAGACAACTCGAGAAAAGCAGCTTTCTCACCGCGAATCAGTCACCACCTCGGCGATCACAGTTTTCCCCTAATGTTTTCATTACTTCATCAGTATCGTGTACAGAACCGTCAAAACTTGGGAGTGTCTCGCTGCTGGTTTTAGAATTCCTAACTTCCTTACACGATCACATTGTCGGAATTAGTTCTTTGTTTTGCCACGATTCTGATTTTATTTCTAAACAACCACCGTCTCGACTTTATGCCTTTATTAAAACTGAAGTGTTACACACATTCTTTAAAATGCATCATACTACTCATCCCTCAGTTTCTGTTTTGTTTTCAAAACCACCCCTTTTAATTTCAGTATCTCCCCAAATCCTCTTCTCAGAGGGGAACCTACAACAAACGGGCCACGAAACGAGTTCCTGACTTTACGGTAAGAGCGCTCGTGAGTTTGAAAATGTAAGTAGTCACATATTTTGAGTCTGTGGTCCCACACCTATCGGGATACAGTTTGTCTTGAAAGACGTCGACCAGAGGCAGCAGAGACCCAGTTGCCAGGCATCTGCAAATTATACCTCCCCGTTAATGGCAAGAGGTTTTATTGAATAATTGCGTCTCGCGGCGCACCAGAAGTCGGTCAACGTTGAATAGATTGACTCGAGATTCCGGACATGTCAACAACTCAGGTCATCAGTCTCATTCGTGTAATGTGTGTTTTATTCTGGGAGGGGGTGTGTGTTTCTCTCCCGCTGAATGATGAGATCTGGCGCCGACCTGCCCTCGGCTTATGGGAGATATCCCCAACCACTTATCTCTCACCAGCGGGGCACCGCCTAGCAGGAACAATATCTAAAACCTCTCTGGTATCCCGACACGTGTGGTAGTGTAGTGCATGTGAGTAAGTGTGTGCGCAAGGGGAGAGAACGGGACGTGGAAGAGAATGAGAGATCGCGCGCAGCCTGTGGTTTGTTCGTTAGAGTATACAGCTCCGGCATTCGCCTGATATTGATCGGAGAAACCACAGAAATCTACCGAACAGAGCAACCGGCTTTTAGAAATTTCCTTCAGAAATCAGCTGAATTCAATCTAGTTTAGTAGCTATACTTGAAAATCTTCGTACTGTCGGGTCTTGAACCTAGCATCTCCCGGTCAAAGTAACTGCATTCTGTGACGGTTATTTTGACTCATTTGGACAGGTATTTTGATTTATTTTGACAGTTACAGACTGAGTCGGTCGACGCTGGATGTGGCTGATAGTTTAAACCACAGAGATGACCCTTTGACACAAATTCAGCACTCGAGACTTACATGTCTGACTCCCAATTGCACGATTAGCTTGCAATGTCGGATCCCAATTTAGTACGTTTCACCAAACAGGACTCAAACACACCACAAATCATTCTTCTACACTAAACATAAACATCTCAAATATGGTCAGGCGCGCTGTTGTTTCACCCATACTAGCTCTCGAGAGACACATACTCGTTTGGCTTCGAGGAAGTTGGACAATGTACCGTGCAAAATTTATCTTCCACCATCTTCTTGGGTATTCACTGCCCCGAGTCTCCGTTAAGCTATTTCTTTTGAAACCATACTAATTCTAAGACTACAACTTCTTGCAATAAATGATAATGTTTGTTTTCGTGGTGTTACGTTCGATTTCATCGCCGTCCTCAAGCACAGAAATCAACACTTTCACAAGTGTAGATGTAATTGTTTTCATCCTCATTCCAACACACTATTCTTTCAATTTCCTTCAATCATACACTTAACAAAGATCCTCAGTAACACCCTCTCCCAAAACTTCATTTGTATCAAAACTAGAACGTTTTCCTTTCAAAATATCTCTCCAAATGTTTTTTTTTTTCATTTTGCTCGTCTCACTTCTAATATTAACTGCAATATTTCCCCCTCCTATCATCTCAAACTCATCCTCCAATATAGCTACCATTACCAAAACGAGGTACGCGCTCCCCTGTGGAAGTGCAGCGCTTTGATGCACCCGCCCGACGTCTGGCGTGTCTCACACGTGATTGTGTTTGAGGGCGGCTCCAATAAGCCAGCAACGGTGGCGGGAAGGGGGATGCGAAGATCGGAGCACGGGTGCGCGATGCGGCACGGCGCGAGCGTGAGTGAGTGAAGTTCGCGGGGAAGGCAATATTGCGCTAAGTTAAATTGGACCCTATGGGAGCGCGAGGCCACATTCAGTGTGCTGTAAACAGACGTCCCTGGCGGGGCGCCCACGCTCTTGCCTGGCCCTCGGTGGGACGCTTCTCGCACCGTCTGTCTATGCCTCTGTTCTCTGACTTTGTCTGCCTGAGTTTCTGCGACCGTCACTCTGTACTTCTGCGACCGTCACTCTGTACTTCTGCGACCGTCACTCTGTACTTCTGCGACCGTCAC
>Ga0068630_1000522_pt1 | contig 12004 bp, 14 predicted proteins | sample InSIn4gowninarea_FD_77433 | JGI IMG/M metagenome (GOLD analysis project Ga0068630, IMG submission 77433) | Clean room microbial communities from NASA Spacecraft Assembly Facility at Jet Propulsion Laboratory, Pasadena, California, USA -... ... | reverse complement strand
TGGTTGGTTAACCGGCCATTTACTGTAAGTGGGAGCTCTGCAAGCTAAATTTGCAACCATTAAAGATGCTAATATAGTTGTGGTACCACCTCCGGCTATTCCGGGTTTAGGACAAACAGGTGGGTTTAGTTTTATGCTGCAGCAACGTGAAAGCACCGACGATATTAAGGCATTTGAAGGGGTAGTACAAAACTTCCTGGCTGCCATTAGGAAAAGACCCGAAATTACCGGCGCCTTCTCGTTCTTTACAGCCCGTACGCCTGGCTACCAAATACAGGTAGATCGTGAAAAAGTAAAACAATTAGGAGTAAACCTGTCGGATGTATTTCAGACGCTGAGTACTTACATGGGTAGCCAGTATATAAATGACTTTACCATGTACGGACGTAATTTCCGGGTTGTGGCCCAGGCCGATACTTCTTTCCGGGACGATATATCGGATCTACAACAATATTATGTCCAGAACCGGCAAGGTGGAGCCGTACCATTCAGCGCCCTTGTTACATCTAAAGTAACCGAAAGTGCCCCGGTAGTTTCACATTATAACCTTTTCCGTTCTACCGAAATTAATGGTAATGCGGCACCAGGTTATAGTTCCGGTCAGGCAATTCAGGCTTTAGAAGAAGTAGCCGCCGAAGTATTACCTGCTGGTTATGGATACGAATTCTCCGGATTAACCCGCGAGGAATTAGCTTCTGGTAACAGTACTATTTACATTTTCGCCTTATCAATTATATTAGTATTCTTGTTGCTCGCAGCTTTATACGAAAGTTGGTCAGTTCCTTTCTCGGTTTTGTTAGCCGTACCGTTGGGAGCATTTGGCGCTATTCTGGCGCTGATATTCTTACCAAAGCTATCGAATAACGTGTATGCGCAAATTGGTTTAATTACCCTGATTGGTCTGGCTGCTAAAAATGCCATTCTGATTGTGGAATTTGCGAAAGAACGCGTAGACCACGGCGATGAACTACTAGCTGCAACAATAGAAGCAGTTAAACTTCGTCTGCGACCAATTATTATGACCTCACTGGCATTTATTCTGGGTGTGCTACCATTGGCTTTCTCTTCCGGCGCTGGTGCAGTAGCTCGTCAGACAATTGGCTGGACCGTAGTTGGTGGCATGCTTTCGGCTACTTTCCTGGCTTTGTTTGTAGTACCGGTTTTATTTATAGTAATTACTAAATTTGCTTATGGTAAAACAAAACTGCTGGAATTACAAAATAAAAACAATTCTGGTGGCTTCGATCACGGCGCTACAGCAACCACCCATTAATTGTTGATGCTGTATTAATAATTTGTTATTTATTATCCCGGTTTATTTCAAACCGGGATTTTTTTTTGAAATTACATTTAATCAGATGTATAAATAACCTGTTCTGATGTATCTAAATTATAAATATGGCGTTTATCACACTATATTAAATTGTACATCTGATTGAATAAGAACTAAAACAAAAAACTATAAAACTATGGCTGAGAATCAAGCAACATCTACTTTCTCTAACTTATTAAAAAATCCGGGCGAAATTGCCAATATCTTGCAGAACCCGGGCAAATACGGTTTAGATGTATATAAATCTATGAGCAACCAAAACAAACAATACCTTGTTTTTGCTGCTGGTATTGGACTTATTATTTATGGCATAACACTGCGTAAAAAAGCAATGTAAGTATTACATTAATTAATTTTCAAAAGCGGCTTCCTTTTATACAGAGGAAGCCGCTTTTTTTATGTCCACTATTTTCCTGAAAATCACCTAACTTATTATATTTTAATATTTTTAAAAATAAAATGGGCTATTACAAACTATATTTACGAAATATTCGTAATATTACGAAAACATCGTTTATGGAAAAGTTAACGCAACAAGAAGAAGACGCTATGCAAGCAATTTGGGAGCTGCATGGCGGCTACATTAAAGATTTTTTGGAGAAACTGCCAGAGCCAAAACCACCTTATACCACTTTGGCTTCTACGGTAAAAAACCTCGAAAAAAAAGGCTTTTTAGCCAGCGAACGCTTCGGCAATACTTACCGCTACACCCCCATTATTATGGCCGAAGATTATAAAAAGAAATTTATGAAAGGCTTTGTAGGCGATTACTTTAAAAACTCCTACAAAGAATTGGTAGCCTTTTTTGCAAAAGAAAAGCAAATAAGTGCCGCAGAATTAAAGGAAATTATTGATATGATCGAAAATAAAAAATCTGAATAAGATGTCGGAGTTAATCTTTTATTTGCTGAAAGTAAATGTAGCCTTGGTATTGTTTTATCTGGTTTATTACCTGGTACTCCGGCGGCTTACTTTTTATGCTTTAAACCGCATTTTCCTGATTTTTGGAATTGTATTTTCCACTATCTGCCCTATCATAGATATTACCGACCTGCTTTCCCGAAACGATGAATTAAACAAAAAATTAATTGTAATTTCACCTACCTGGCATACAACAGCCAGCCTAACGCTCCCTACTGATGCTTTAAGTGTAGAAGATATACTGCTTTATATTTTCTGGATGGGAGTAGGTATTATGGCTTTGCGGCTAATAGTACAGTTAATTTCTTTAGCCCGTATTCATCAACTTTCCAGCCCGGACCAACACCAACATATATTTTTCAGGCGGGTTACCGAAAATATTAACCCTTTTTCTTTCTGGAAATCGGTTTACCTAAATCCCACCCAACACCAGGAGCACGAGCTTTTGCCCATTCTGCAGCACGAGTTAGTACACATTCGGGATTGGCATACGCTGGATGTATTGCTGGCCGAAATAAGTACTGTTTTTTACTGGTTTAACCCGGGTGCCTGGCTCATGAAAATGGCTATTAAGCAAAACCTGGAATTTATTACCGATCAAAAAGTACTGCAAAGTGGCCTGGATAGTAAAACGTACCAGTACAGCTTAATCAGAATTAGTACACTATCTGGGGCGACTCCCCTGGCTAATAATTTTAATTTCTTAACTATAAAAACCCGGATTGCCATGATGAACAAAATGCCCAGTACCAACATCCAACGGTTTAAATTTTTAATCGTTATTCCTGTTATTGCCGGTTTAATTCTGGCATTTAATGGTATTGCCCAAACAACAGAGGCTATAAAAAAAGAAGTTTTACCGCCACCTCCTCCGCCTGTACCCGCAATTCCGGAAATGCCACCGCCACCTCCTACCCCTATTTCTTCGCTGGATGATTTTTTAAATTACCATACTCAAATTAAAGATGTTAAGTATAATTCCGGTAAATTAATCATTCAGCTTAAATCAGGATTAAAAGAAACCTATGACTTAAATAATAAGAAAAGTAAAGAAGCCGCGGAAAAAAAATACGGAGCACTACCCTTCAGCCCGCCACCTCCGCCACCAGCCGTAAAAGAAGCAGAAGCATATATAGAACTTACTGAAGAAGCAGTAATTGGCAGATCAGAAATCAAACCATCGAATGAATCCGTAAGAACCGGACAACCGGATACTTACACAATAATTCAGGGAATGAGGATATTGAATCCTACTACTAATCCGGACCCATTATACTTACTGAATGGTAAAAAAATTGACAAAAGCCAGGTTAGTTCTATGGACCCAAATACCATTAGCAGCATAGATGTTATAAAAGGTAAAACAGCTGTTCTAAAATACGGCAAAGAGGCACAATACGGAGCTGTTATTATTACTACCAAAGATAAAACTCAAACTTTAAAAGAAGTTAACCAAGTTGAAATTTCTGAACCGGAAGAAGTTGTTGTAATTGGTTTTTCTTCCAAATCAACAGCAGAAACGGTTAAAGTGCAACCCAAAGCAACATCTGCACCAACAGACAACAACGAGGTTGTAGTAGTTGGGAAAAAATTACCGGATGTTAAAACGGAAAATACGTTAGAAAACATATCTCGCAAAAATAAAGAGGCTATGGTGCTTCAGGAGCTAAAAAGTGATGGTTTATATAGCTCCGACAAATACTACACGTTTAGAATAACCAATACGGCTATGTACCTGAACAACCAAAAACAACCTGATAATTTATTTCAAAAGTACCGCAAATACTTACCACACCCTAATAAAAATGTACCGTGGCAAACGTTTGAAGTAAAAGGACGTTTTAGAGAAAGATAATTTTGGTAGTTGGATGGCACATAAATGGATCTTTAACAAAAACTCCATATATATCTTATAAAGCAGAATATTCCAAATGCTTAATTTAACCATTATTAAAACCATCCTAATTAAATGTACCTACATATAAAATACCTATTTTTAGGTATTGCCTGTTAAATTGTAAATGTCTACCTTTGAACTGTTTGTTTGTTTGTCTGTTTAATTGTAAATATTAAACATTAGAAAAGGCTCTTAATGAGCCTTTTCTTTTTCCCACCTGCCTACTTAACACTTATTTAGGCTGCATTTTTGAATCACCATCCCTCACCCCTGTGCCAGACACATTCTGATTTTTATACTATTTTTATGTTTACATTATCATAAAACACTTATCATTCCTTTACATACAAAAATGCAAAACTCATTTTTACATCATATTAAAATAATTATAATAAGCCATTATCATTCTGCCTGTATAAAAAGTGCAATAAGTAACGTAAGATGTTATTTATAAATTATGGTTAATAAGATATTGAGGCATGATGAATATTTTCTTTTAATAACAAGAATGCCATATACCAGCATCAGGCACAGTATTTCAATTTAATATTTTCAAACTAAATTAGTTTTCACAAAGTTTAGAGTAGATAAAGTAAACCTTTCCTATGCTGAGGTATCTTACCAGTATACTTTTTATTTATTTATTAGCCTGCACCAAACCAGAACCTGTTTCTTTTAAAGCCAATGTAGGTATGCCCCGCAAAGAAGTAATTAAACTTTTAGGCAAACCCAGCTTTACAGATGGATTTGTGGAATCGTTAGAAGATACGCAGGTTTATACACCACAACGCGATCGATTTTTTTTGATGTTTGTTTATCCGGATAATAGTTTAGTGGTATTAAAACACGATACTGTATATGAAGTGTACGGTAATGCAAGCCCTTTTCAGGAGAAATTAATGAAGGATGCAATACGGCGATCCCGGCGACGCCAAAATAGTAAGTAATTTAAACTAGATTGAGTATATAATTTATATTGACCATTAACCGTAAACCATTTATTAACTAAGCCACTTTTAAGTAATAACTAATGCTTGTTTTACGCTATTTCTTATTTCTATGAAAAAGATTCGTCTGCTCAAAGCCAATTGGTCTCTCTGGCTATTGATTTTACTTTCTGCCTGTGCTTATAACCCCTATGCTGTTACAAACAAATCGTATAAAAAGCAGGTAAAAGCCTTTGCCCGGCAGTTAAAAATATCTCCTATAAAACATAAATCCGAGGCTGGTTGGATACCTGGCGATTACTGGGTAGGCACTATTAATTTTAATATGCGCAAGCCAAATTACGTGGTTATTCATCATACCGCCCAGGATTCTACAATTCAAACTTTAAAAACCTTTACTATTGCTAAAACTCAGGTAAGTGCGCATTATGTAATTGGCCGCGATGGCAAAATTTACCACATGTTAAACGATTATTTACGGGCGTGGCATGGCGGGGTAAGTAAATGGGGGAATAATACCGATTTAAACTCTTCTTCTATCGGTATTGAACTAGATAATAATGGATTGGAACCCTTTTCAGAAGCACAAATCAACAGTTTATTGGTGGTATTGGCTAAACTTAAAAGTACTTATAATATTCCTGCTGCCAATTTTATCGGCCATTCCGATATTGCTCCCACTCGTAAAAACGATCCGAATACTTACTTTCCCTGGAAGCGATTAGCCGAACAAGGCTATGGGCTATGGTATGATGAAATATTGCCGGATACTTTGGCGAGCCTGGATACCACCCTGGTGCAAGACAGTTTACAATCTTTTATGAAGCCAGAATTTGCATTAAAAATAATAGGGTACGATACCCGGAATTTGCCAGCTGCTATAAAAGCCTTTAAAATTCATTTTATTCAGAAGGATATTGATACTACATTAACTTTACAAGACAAAAAAATTTTATTTAACTTATATCCGAAATACATGGAGTAGCAATTTCACAATTGGCATTACTTTATGAAATATCTGGCATAGAGCTTAAAGTCAGACTTTTTTTGTTTATAAACTGCTCTTATTGGTTTAATTCTACTCTTTAGATATGAGCTTTAGAAAGGCATAAAATATTCACAACCTATTATTAGCTTACATTATATCTGATAGATCGGGCACTTCCAGCACATCGAGGTAAGGTTCCAGAATAGTTAAAGGGCTTACTGAGCGGTGAAAAGATCCGATAATTTCAAAGTTTTCTTTTCTCCAGAGTTCAACAAAATAATTATTTATAGAGTAAAGCGTAATATTATAACCTTTATGCAATCTTTTTGCAACAACTGTTCCTTCTTTTCCTAAAACTGCTACCTGACTTCCAGCCGGAAGCCTGTTAAACATTGAATATTCTATCATTAAGATTAATCCTTATTTTTACTTTTTATTAATTATAAAACCAGTAAAAGTTTAAAACAGTTCTACTAAAATTACTTTTAAGATTAAGTTTGCACTCTTTTAAAATACAAAAATAATCTGATAAATTTTTAAATATAAAAGTATTATGGCCCTGCTTAAAATATCAAGTTACGATGAATTTGCTAAATACGATGGTGCTGAACTTGGGTACTCTGATTATCATACCATTACACAAGAACAAATAAATAAATTTGCGGATGCCACGCTCGATTTTCAATGGATACACCTGGATGCCGAAAGAGCCCAAACCGAATCGCCATTTGGCGGTACCATTGCCCATGGCTATTTAACAGTTTCGCTTTTGCCTTATTTGTGGGGCCAGATTATAGAAATTGAAAACCTGAAAATGCAGGTTAACTATGAAATAGAAAACCTCCGGTTTAATCAGGCAGTAGGAGTAAACAGCCAGGTACGTTTAAAAGCAAACCTATTATCATTAAAAAACCTGAGGGGTATTGCTAAAGCACAAATTGGCGTTACCCTCGAAATTAAAGATAGCAAAAAACCGGCTTATACCGGCACAATTACATTTTTATACTACTTTGTTTAATTTTACAATTCAGGTCTTGTAAATACTTCTTTATACCAGATTGTCAGGTATTTTTAATTTAAAATCTAGAATTATTATAAAGGGCTATTTGTAATTTAAAGCTAAATTATCTGTTTAAAAATTTAATGAATCACGAATTAAAAGATAGTAACGGACGAGTTTATCTAACAATTTCAGTAGATAATACAAACCAATTAATTTATGTAGAATGGTCCGGATATTTGTCAGAGGAATTTGTTACTACCGGGGCAATGGCTTATTTAAAAATAATGGAAGAAAATAATTACCATAGTGTGATTAACGATAACACCATGGTTATTGGCACCTGGGACCATTCTATGAATTGGGTTTTAACCAATTGGGCTACCCAAGCTGCAAAATCGGGCTTAACTCACCTGGCTATGCTTTTCCGGGACCATACATCTGCCGAGTCCTCGGCCTTAACACTTTACAATAAGGTTAGTGCTTTCCAGGTTAAAGTTTTTAACGATAAAGATCAGGCGATAAATTGGATAAAGCAATACTCTTTAAAGGCTTCATAATATTAGTAACAGCCGGGTGTAACTAACATTTTATCAAGCTGTAACAGGTACTTTTAAGATTAACAACAGAAAACAATCAGGTTTTTTGCTTTTTCTTTTTGGCAGCCGGGAACAGAATATTGTTTAGAATGAGTCGGTAACCGGGCGAATTTGGATGTAAGGCTAAATCAGTGGGACCTTCTTCCGGCATGTGCCAATAATCTTCCGGATCGTGGCCTCCGTAGAATGTCCAGAATCCTTTACCTGCTGTACCGTTCATATACCGTACTTCTTTTGCAATTTTATTTTCGGCCATTATAATTGCCTCCGACTTTATTTGGTTGCTTTTAAAAGCAGTAGTTTGCCCCATAAACCCTTTAATAGTTTTTTCGTGGTTTTGGGTTAACATAGAAGGGATAGCATCCCATTTGGCCGAAAAAGTAAATAATGAGAAAAAGTCATTGCCTTCGTAGAGGCCGGCCCGATCTTGTCGTTGGTTATCGATGCTGGAAAATTCGCCTTCGTAAGGGTTTAGACTAATAGTAAAATTCTTAAAAGCAAAGGTCTTATTATAATCCAGCTTATCCTGGGCCTGGGGGTCTATTCCGTCACCATCAAATAAAGCATCTACAATATCTACCCCTTCTGCCGATAAAGCAATATCGTAGGTATCGGTGGCCGAACACATGGCAAACATAAAACCGCCTCCCGCTACAAATTCTTTTATTTTTTTAACCACCCCCAACTTCATTTGGGATACCTTGCCATACCCATACTTTTTCGCTAAGCCCTCCGATTCCTGCTGCTGCGCCCGAAACCAATCCTGTCCCCGGTACCGCCGGACTGATTTGCCATATTGCCCGGTAAAGTCTTCGTGGTGCAGGTGTAACCAATCGTATTTCAATAATTTTTGGTCTAAAACTTCTTCATCAAACAAAAGATCAAAAGGAATTTCGGCATAGGTAAGTACCAGGGTTACGGCATCGTCCCAGGGCTGTTTGGTTTTGGGTGAATACACGGCTATTTTGGGTACCTTCTCCAGTTTCATAACATCCATGTTTACTTCCGGACTTTTAATTAATGCCACCAATCCGTCGTATTGAGCATCGGATACCACCTGATAAGATACGCCTCTGACAACTAATTCATTCTCGGCAGCAGCCGAATGTTTAAAGGCAAAACTACCACCCCGATAATTTAAGAGCCAATCTACTTCTACTTCGCGATTCAGCATCCAATAGGCAACCCCGTAACTTTTAAGATGGTCTTTTTGCACCTCATCCATTGGTATTAATAGTTGAGTAGCCATTACTGGCCCGGATAGGAAAAACAGAAAGGCAAAACAGAGGGTAAGGCTTTTAATCATGGTAGTAACATTAAGGCCTAAACAAATATACTTATTCCATTTGTTTAAAGAAACAATCCGCCAAATTAATTATTTAATAACTAAGCACTTAAATAGCAACATAACTTTAGATTTGTATAATTTTAAATGAAAAAAGTAGTTATGAAAGGATTATAATTTTGAAAGATATTTATTTTACAATCAAAAATAATGAAAGGGGTATTACGAATGCTTAACTCCAGACTTTCTGTAATATCTAAACAACTAATAAACCTAAATATAATTAGGTATTGACACAATAGTAATATATTGAAAATCTTTTATTTATAGCAACTAACGTAAAGAATTATAAGGAGGACACCTGATTTAACGAAATTATCGTAGAAAACAGAAAAGAAATACAAACATGAAAGATATAAAAGAGCAATACCAGCCTGTGACGCCGGCGTTTAAAGAAGAATTAAATAAGTTTAATCAGAAAGGGCAGTATGTCAGAATCCATTATTTTAACGACTACCACGAATATATTTCTACTGCCGCTATTATCAAAGAAATAACAAATAATTCGGAATACGGTGAGTTTTTAAAACTGAGTACAGGTGAAGAGGTTAGGTTAGATAAAATTGTTAGGTTTGATGGCAATCCGGCTCCCGGATACGAGCCGAGTGATTTTACATGTGATTGTTAAAGCATTGATACCTTTTAAGAATTTGCTTACATTATAAGCATATTAAAGCAATCTTAATTTAACTGATCCGCTTTTTTTACCTTTAAATATATTTGCCAGGTTTCGTCTAAACTGCCTGCATTAGCCGATAAAAAAGCAACTAAAGAAGGTTTCCGGGGTTTTTGCTTTAACGTTAAACCTGCCTCTTCCGGAGTACGATCTCCTTTTTTGGTATTACACCGCATACAAGCCGTAACTAAATTAGTCCAGCTAGAACCGCCACCCCGCGATTTTGGCATTAAATGGTCGAGGGTTAGGTTTTTATTAGATCCGCAGTAAAGACATTGGTAGGCATCCCGTCGCATAATATTATGGCGACTCAGGGCAATGCCTTTATAAGGCACATGTACGTATCGTTGCAACCTGATAATAGAAGGAATGGGAAAAACCTGGGCAATGGATCGTAAAACACCTGTTTCGGATTTATGCACTAATTCCGCTTTTTCGAGGTAAAGCAATATAAATGCTTTTTGAATGGTGCACAGGGCAAAGGCCGAATAATCCTGATTTAAAATTAAAACCTTCTGATCCATAAAATAATATCTATTAGCAACATACAGAATTATTTTGTTAAGTACAAGTGTAAACTGCTATCTCAATAAAATTTAATTCAATTTAGAAAAAGCTTACATAGGTATTAATTCATAGCTTTTATAGAGGGAAAAATCAATAAGCAACTTTAGCCGGTTCAATTAAATTTAGATGGTTATATATAAAACAAAAGCACCACCCAAATAAAGAGTGGTGCTTTTGTTTTAAGTGTGTTTAAAGCTTTTTATTTACCTATAATTTTAAATCCTACGCTTAAAATTACTTGTTGATTGCCAATACCGAAACTGTTATTACCCTGCGTATAGTCGCGTTTTATGTTCTCGTAACGCAAATCAGTAGTTAAGTTTCCAAAATCGAAACCAATGCCCGCCTGATAACCCCAATCAGCTTTATTAAGCGAGTTTTTCAAATCCTGATCTGCAAATTTACCTTCCATTAAAACAGACGCAACCGGCCCAGCCTGAATACGGGCAACATTTAAAATACTAAACCCAACTAACAAAGGCACATCCAAACGGCTGAATTTAAATTTTTCAGTAGTTTGTACTTCAGTTCCTGAACCAGTATCTGTAACCTCTACCTTACCACCCGAAGAAGATAAAATGGCTTCGGGCTGAAACAACAAACCTGCAATTTTAAGTCGGGTAAAAGCACCTACGTGGTACCCCGTAATAGCATCTTTCTCCTGAATTTGGGTATAAGAACCTTTTAAATCATTAATATCAACTTTAGAGGAACTCACTCCTGCTTTCAGGCCAAGCGCAAACTGAGCTTGAGCGACCATGCTGGTTGTTACCAACACCAACACCATCAGTAATACTTTTTTCATAATTGTTTAAGATTAAATTTTATGTTTACAGGTCTGCATACTTTAAAATATCAGTCCTTTATTTAGATTAACAAATTTTAAACCAATTTTTAGTCTACTGAGGCCAAGCCATCTATATTACTAGAAATCAAGTACTTTGTTTTTTATCTATAACTTAATATTTGCTAAGCTATTATAAAACAGGCATAAAAAAAGGAGAACCAGGTTCTCCTTCTTGTTAAAAATGCTAATTGACTAAATATATTATTTTAAAGATAATACATACTTAGCCATCTCTCTGGCATCACCGGGAGATAAGGTTGGATGCGGACTCATAGGTACATCGCCCCCGGCTCCGGCACCACCTTTAATAATTTTATTAGCCAGATAGGTTAAGTTTTTATCGTTAGCTTCGTATTTTTTAGCTACATCGGCATAGGCCGGCCCAACTATTTTAACATCTACTTTATGACAAGCCAGACAGTCAGATTTTTCAATAAGAGCCTTTCCTTTTGCCACATCGCCAACAGTTTTAGCGGGTGTAGCAGGTGTAGCAGCTTTGGCTGGCTCTTTAGCGGCTGTTTCTGTAGCGGGGGTTGTAGTGGTACTGGCAGCTGTTTTATCTTCAGCACCTGCACTATCCTGCCCGGCAGCAGGGGTTGTGGTTGTTGTTTCGTCAGTAAGAGCAGGGCTATCAACCTCACCAGTAGTTTCAGTTCCATCAGTTGGAACCGACGAGGTTTCAGTTACCTGTGGTTTATAATCCGGATCGTAATATTCTTCGCCGGGCTGCTTTTTAGAGCTGCAGCTCGTATAAAACATTATACTAAAGGCTGAAAAACAAATAAGAATTTTCTTCATGTTTAAATTGATATTAATATTTTTTAACTAGGCTGTTGGTTTTGGTAATTTTAAAGGTAAAACTAAGTAGCAAAAAAATATCTTCC
>Ga0068630_1000521_pt1 | contig 12019 bp, 15 predicted proteins | sample InSIn4gowninarea_FD_77433 | JGI IMG/M metagenome (GOLD analysis project Ga0068630, IMG submission 77433) | Clean room microbial communities from NASA Spacecraft Assembly Facility at Jet Propulsion Laboratory, Pasadena, California, USA -... ... | reverse complement strand
AGTTGTTTCTTGACAAGGATAGGCTAGGGACTCAGTTCATCGAGGCTGACGTCTTTGACGAGGAGAGTGGGTTGAGCAAGCTGGATGGGCAGATTGACATTGTCCACGCGGCGTCGTTCTTTCATCTGTTCAACTGGCCGCAGCAAAAGGAGGCGGCTATCCGTATAGTCAGGCTCCTGAAGCCACAGAAGGGAAGCCTGGTTTTGGGTAGGCAGGTGGGGAACGTTGCACCAGGGGAGTTCCCTCACAGGGAAGGGACCATGTATAGGCACAACGAAGAGAGCCTCCAGCAGCTGTGGAATCAAGTTGGTAGCGCTACGGATAGCAAGTGGAAGGTCGAGGTTGAGATGGCTGAGCCTGATGCTAAAGGCTTTGCCGCGAGCGGGCCTGGTTGGAACCTGGAAGGGACACGGCGGTTGAGATTTACTGTTACAAGACAATAGACACCGAGGCTTAATGTTCACTGCCTTTCCGGAATCTGTAATATCAGCAGTGTATCTTGAGTGCACCTTTTGGATGCTGCAAGAGAGAAGGAATCCTCTCACGTGACTTCGAGACATCCCACCTCGCGAACAGGTGGTGTTTCCAGAGGACAACTTTGAGACGACCATTGACGAACACTTACTACTACAATCGGCCCCAGTTTGCGTCAAGAATCGCAAGGTAGTCCACGGCATCCTCGGATCTACTGTTGTGCCTAGTGAGGAGACACTCTTTACCAGAGAGCCGCCCTTGTTCTCCACAGCTTGAGCTTCGACTGCCCGTCCGCCATTCTGGCCTGAGAGCAAGGCATTCCAGCATACGGGTCGCAAGCACACGATTGCTTCAGCCATGGATCCGTACTCAGCGGAAGGAGGTACCTCCACCCTCCCCTCCGCCAGCCCCCCCAAAATACTAACCCCGCCCTAGAGCTCGTCAACATCCACAACGCCTACCACCAAGGCCAATACCAAAAAGTCCTCGACTTCGACACCACCTCCTTCTCCTCCTCCAACGCCCTCCCCGCCCGAATCCTCAAACTCCGCGCAAAAATCGCACTCGGCCAATACAACCAAGTCCTCTCCGAAACCAAGAACCAGCCCAACAACCCTGACCTCGCCGCCCTCCACACGCTAGCCTCCTACCTCAAAGACCCCAGCAACGGCGACGCCGCGGTCTCCTCAGCTAGAAACCTCGCGGAAAAGCACGGCGACAATCTGACGGTGCAGCTCTGCTGCGGGACTGTGCTCGCCAACGCGGGCGCGTACGACGAGGCGCTGGCGCTGCTGGCGAAACACCAGGGCTCGCTTGATGCGGTCGCGCTGATCGTGCAGATACATCTGCAGCAGAACAGGGTTGATCTCGCGGCTAAGGAGGCGAAGAATGCGAGGGGGTGGGCGCAGGATGCGCTGGTGGTAAATCTGGTGGAGAGTTGGGTGGGGTTGAGGGAGGTATGTTGATCGCTCCTAAGAGGTTGAGAGAGTGGGAGAGGGGGTGGGGGTGGGGAATGGTATAGGGGACGGTGCTGACAATGCTGAAACAGGGCGGCGAGAAGTACCAACAAGCCTACTACGTGTTCGAAGAGCTAGCACAGGCGTCGGCGACGCAATCGGTGCAGGCGCTGGTGGGCCAGGCGGTCTCGGAAATTCATCTTGGACGGCTGCCGGAGGCCGAGGCGGCGCTGCAGCAGGCGAGGGATCTAGATGCAGATAATGCGGATGTTCTGGCTAATACGATTGTGTTGAACACAATTATGGGGAATGATGCGGCGGAGCATAGGAGTCAGCTGGAGAGCGTGGCGCCGAAGCATCAGATGCTGGAGGATATTGCGGCGAAGAAGCAGGCGTTTGATGCGGCGTGTGCGAAGTATAACCCCAAGTTTGAGCCATGAACTGGAGAATAAGGACCTGCGGTTTCTAAATGGTGCCTGGCGTTGGGAGTAAGTACGGGCATGCATGGAGAAGAAAAGCTATAGAGGTGTTGTAGTTCAGGATGGTTGCATCCTGTATCAAGCGGTGCCGTGCTAAGCGGTGTCTTGCTTAGGTCACAGCTGGATAGATCTGTGCGAAAACATACACTAGTATTCCTCGTTCCATCGAGGACTTAGCCTGCACGAAACCGAAGTTAGTACCGTCATGCGAGCATCCGTTAGGAGCTGTCAAATTCGTGCTGTCAAACTTGTACCGCTCAAGCCTCGTTCCATGTATTTCAGTCAACCATGTCCCATATGTTGCTCATGTTGGATCACGCCCCTCTTCACTTCTCAGGCATGTCTTACACCAGTAAAAAATGATACCGTTCGGACGTTCCGTGTTGGAAGATATGTTGTCATCTGATTGTGGGCCCAAGCCACCTCCCAAACGATTTCTCGTCCCTCGGTTACGGTTCTTCCAGCTGAATCTAGTCGAGATCGAGCACATGATTATGATCTTGATAGCGGCTGGAATCCTATTCTCAGGTAGGTAAAGATTGTTTGCATAGCGGCCAAGGGCAGCCTCCTGCGCTTCTAAATTCCACCTTTATCTGAACAAACTACCTGGTATGCAGGTCTCGTACTCGCTGGCTGCGGCGGCTGCGGCAGCTCGCTGCTGAACATCTATCTGCTGTCTCTCTCGTACCGTGACTCAGGTAAGGATTTAGCCCGCCCTCGTTCTTAGAATCCGATACTGATCGCTATTACCGCCTCTTCCAGACCCCAACGGAAGCCCGACCCTCGCAGTCCGTGCCAGCTACTTCGGTCTCTGCGCCCGTCAATGTGACAGCAGTTGGCAATGCTCGAAAGACGCCCACAGCCTAGCTTTGCTCCTCGGTACATACGAGGATCCCCAAACCCTCCTAAAGACACATGAAGCATTTAGAAACGGCGTCGTCTTCCCGAGTCTGATGTGCGTTTGGCACCACCCCGACATCAGTCCTTTTCTGCTAGTAAATACTAAGCATAGATCACAGGCTCGTTTCCATCGTCCTCTCAATCATAGACTTAGGAGCCGCGGACGCGTTCTCCGACTGGCACGAGGAACAAGACGCGTACACGGGCGAGGGATTGGATATCCGTCGGTTTCCGTCACGGGGGCTGAGATTCGTCGCTGTGCTGGCAGCGGGCGGCGCGGCGCTGCTGATGGGCGTCGCTGCGGTTTGGCAGCTTGCTGCGTCCATCGCCACTGCGCGTGTTATGAAGAAAGCGGTGCTGGACGGGGCCGACGCGCATATTGGAATCGCGGCCACTGTCCTGGCAGGGCTTTCTACTGCGGTGGCGGGGATAGTGTTCTTTTGGCTCCGGCGTGTGAATTAGGTTCATGATGTGTGTGACTTGGGGTTAAAGAGGGGGAAGGGGGGAGTGTGGGGGGCCGGTGGCGGACGAGCATGGGGAGTGGTACAAAGATGAGGTTGGGGATGAGAGATTCGGGAATGCTGAAGAGGTCTAGTGTGCAAGATGATGGGTTGGATGTTGAGAAAGAGGGTGGCTCGGATTGCGATACGGCGTTACTTGATTTCTGGACCGGTTTACGACATTATTTGGACATAATCCTAACGACGATTTTGCCTAGGTGACTTGCTACTACCTATCGCTAGGCTCTTGATATGAGCTCAAACCCCTCGAACTTTCGTACTTACTCACCTCTCCTGCTCCAAGTCTGTTATGTCACCGACTTATTGAGTAGAACAAGCCGATGATAAGCCGATACGCCCCGTAGGTATCTACCAAAAAGATTGCCCTGCGTACTGATCGTGTCTCCTCAAACATCTTTCAGAACCTTAGCTTCGGCAGGATAAAAACAATGATAAAAGCCAGAAGCCACAACCCAGCGATCCACGCGTACATCATCAGGCGCCCCCACAAGCCCCTCCCTTCCGTCATACGCCTTAAAGCCCCCATCCTAGTCGATGCTGCCTCCAGGCCTGAAGTATTCTTCTCCAAGCCTGACGTCGCACCGGCTAGGACATCTTTATCTTCTGTCTCCAAGAACGATCCAGTCTCTACCGCCTGCTGTTTTAGCGCCTGTGTCATTTGGAGCAAAGACTCGGTAAGCACTTCTTGCTCATTACGGTCGTGTGAGAGTAGAGTTTCTCGCTCTTTGAGGTCGGTGTCCGAACCATTGGCTGTGTTCTTGGGTTGTGCCGGGAAGAGAGAGCTGCTGGTAGATGTCCCGGTATCCTGAGGAGGATCGTCGGGCTTCGGAAATCGAGAGCGTAGCATGGATGTGACGTTAACAGCAGCTTGCTGCAGCGCAGGATTGCCTTGCGCGGCAGCGTGTTCTGTGTCTATGGAGCTGGAGACATTCTGGGCGGGAGCGTAGGACGGCGCAGCATCGTCGGCTTCTGAAAAGTCTGAGTCCTCGTCTATTGAGTCGTCGTCGAGCTGGGCGAGCTCTTGGAGGCGCTGGTTCAGCTGTTTTATGAGGTCACGCTTCTGTTGGAGTTCGGTTTGCAGTGCTTGCTTGCGGGACTGGATCTTTATGTTTGCACTATCGTGCTCAAGGCGGAGGAGAAGGGAGCGCGCGTAATCGAGGTTCTGGGATGCATCAGTTTGAAGCCTGCGAGAGTGCCTTGGTTCTTGCTGATTACCTACAGCGCCGACTCTCGTCCGCTCGGGCAAAGACTTCCTGAGATATGGGTCGGCATCTGGTGATAAAAGCGTCTGTTCGAGGCGCGATAATAGGCGCCTTAGGTTGATCACCGTGACCTCTTGGCTTCCGGAGTCTGGCACCGACATGTTGGCTGCTGTGGAAATGGAGCGGTCTTCGCGGTGACGTTGCTTGAGCCGCACACCTTAAGCTGCAGCGTCCGCGGAAAGGCGGGAGATCAGTCACGTGCAAGGGCCCGCTTAGGCGAGACCTTCAAAAATCCCCAGCTGTCGAGGCCCCTCTTCCTCTTCCTCTTCCTCTTCCATCCTCTCACGTCCTGGCGTGAACGGAGATGATGCGGCTATGACTGGACTCCCTCGGGGTCCTCTTCCGTACCGCTCAAGGCCTGGCCGTCTGCTATCAACTGGAGGTCCGGTCGCGTTGATCGTCCAACCCAGCCCGACGGTCGAAACTCAAAACCGTTGACTTAGCTCAAAGCCGCCCTGATCGACCATCCAGAACGGTGGAACTTTTCCGGACATTTGTGTTGGGCCGGGAAAAGACCCGCCTGTCGGGTTTGAAATCGCTTTGCGGGTTCGTTCGTGCGGACTTTGCTTTGATCGGCGGATGTACCGAGTCGCCAGAAACAAGTCCGCTACATGGATCGTCAGGGACACCAACGTCACACACAGCCGATCATCACCAGATCAAAACTCTAAACGTTCGTCTATTCCAGTTTCACCTTATCATATCCCGGCCCTCCTATGATGATCAAAACCAAAAATGCATAGTTCAACCGAATTGTCATGTAGAAAAAACGTACCATCTTTCGCTCCTATCTGATCGGCTTGTACCTTACTTGTATCAGACACTTTCCTCGGCATCCTGCGAGCACCAACTGACTCAGGTAGTCGATAGGAAGATACGTCACGACGAACTTGGTCTTCGCGCCGTAGATCACTGTTCCAGCCCGGCGAAGTGGTTAAAGTGCGGCAGCTAAAACCGAAATTCTGGGCTGTTTGCAAGTGTGCCTCTCCGGTCGTGGAGCGGGCTGGCGCACGCCTGCTGTAGGATTGAGGGCGCTACCAGGACTTGATGTGATTTGAGCTCTTCCCTTCGACAATTGGATTATCGTTTCGCAAGAGCTGGCCTCTTGCCATGGGAAACAGCAGCGCGTATGTTGTCTACTGAACGTGTTCGCGCACGGCAAAATGGTAGGCCTCTGAAGGGAACGCTCCTCCGTTTGTATCAACCAGAGCAGGAGCGCGGAAGCAGACACGCTCCATGTTCGTGTTTCTAGGTCCTGGGTAGGTGTTCGTGAGTCAGGACTAGACCATCGCGGTGGTCACTCAATCGTCGCGCAAAGCGACCGTGCAGATCGTACAATCACCCCATGGGATGTACTAGTACGAGCTGCCACGGCCGCCGCCTCTGCCATTCTGGTGCCACTCGTAGGTTAACGGACACGCCTGGTGGTTGAACAAAGGCGTAGCGGCAGTTACCGTCAATGTAGCCAGCCGCTCAGTGACGCCGGTACGACATGCTCGCAAGAGGCTCCAGCGGTCTCGGTCAGGCACTGTGCGAGTACATGTGAAGGAAGAGCAGAGTAACGTATCTGCGACTTGCGGTCCGGCCCAACCTGTCTGTCCCATGAACATTACCCGAAGAGTAAAGTGCTGGCCCCTTGTATGCATGACACCAGTCCGTCAACTTTAGAGACGCTGATCCGCTTAGCCTTATGTCATTCCGTTGCCCCAGAACTGAGGGAGGCCGAGGCAAGCGCAAAGGTAAAATAGACACAGCAAGGATCCCCGACTCGGGACGGCTTGCTGCAAGTCCAGCCAGCGTTCTCTGAGGTCCGATTCTGGAAAAGAACTGCAGTGTGACAGAAAGGCCTCCACGCGCATGAAGGGACAAGCCAGCGGCGCAAGGTGACAGGTGACAAATGGCGCCCCGGTGTTGCGACCGAGGGACGGCGCGAGGCCGTCTGGATTTGAGCCAACCATGTCATTGCCCGTCCCGCAGCCCGCGCACCCCCGATCCACCTCTTGACGCAACTTGCGTTTAAGAGCAAGCCTCCCCAAGCCAGTCGAACCCGTCTGCCTTGGAATTCGCTCGCACTGCTGCAGCGACAGGCTGGGAGAGCCGGCTTGTCGACAACCCCGCCTCGACCAACGCATCGACTATTCCGCGCTTACGCAGCCTCCCTCTGCCGTCCTCTTTTCTACTCGGCCATGCCCACCCGCTCTCTTCTTCCCCTCATCCTCACTTTACCAGCCTTCCCGCGGTCGTGATACACCTCCAGAAGTCTTAATCAACATATCAAGAACACCGACCTTTTCGCGTCATTTACGCGTTTAAATCAAGCAAGCAAGCAAGAAAAGAACACTACCGGACTCAGAATGAACAATCGCAACCGCGAATCAGGATCCCACACCAGGTACTACCCGATGGTTTCTTTCTCATAGTCTCACGTTCATTGCGTCACACCTGGATCCATGTAGTCAGTCTGGCATGTGTTTTCTCTCTTTCTTTTGCATCGCCAAACAGCTTCCACATCCGGACCGGTTTTATGGACCATACTGGGAGCCATCCTGGGAGGCTGGACAGAGGACCATGGAATTACCGTCTGGACTTCCGTCCGCGTGCCAGAATGGGGAATGGAGCCACACGTCCCGCGCGCAGGTCACTTGCTAAGGTTGTAGGCACTCAACGCGTTCAGACCCTGTGTAGATATGAGCACATGGTGTCGTAAACGAATGCTGGGACTAGTGAAAGTCCTTCCGCGGCTCTGCGTAACCAATGGTCTTCTCAACTAAGAGGACAGCGGTAGCGAGTCAGCCACGAGCATGTTCCACAGAGGATCTCCAGGTCTGGATTGCTGCACGGCCGATGTACCATCTCACTTCCAACAACAGATGCATTCCGCTTGAATTTCTTACCTTGGGCCAAGTTCTGCGACAATAGCCATGGATTTTTTGCTTCTTAGCTGTCTAACCACATTGGGATCAACTGTTCGCGCCGTTTGTTTGCCTGGAGTTCTAGCGCGTGTACTGCGCTCCTTTTTCGGGATACACACGACTGTCAGCCGACGTGGATCAGCCGGGGGTTTTTTGCTTTGCCCAGTGGTCGTTATGGATCCGACCTTGTGGAATTGTGCTCAGGGATCCACTGGATGATCACTCACGTGGGTACGTGGTCCGAGGAATACGTTCGAGCCGTGGATCGTCCAGATTGGAAACACATCTTGGTAGGCCGCCTGGCCTTGTTCGTACGTACACCGTGGGCACACAATCGCTCTGTCCCCTGAAGAATTCACGTGATCGAGTACTAATTCATGTTGCACTGGTGAAGTCCAGCATACGTTTACACAACAATTGCCAAGTTTCTGTCAACGCTACGTATATGCAACGCAACGTGTTTCCATTCAAAGGATTGCTACATTCAAGAATCCTGCTGTGAGAACTGGAGTCTTGGGCACCGCACCTGCGTTGCCAAACGGCATCTGATGAGGATCCCTCCAGGCCTTCGGGACAGTGCCAAATCCATGGGAAATCTGAGGGCTGATTTATTTTGGCATCTCCGTCAGGTCTGTTTATACCCTCAACGTCATACTGTTGCAGCGGAACTAACCCTTGAGCAGGAACCTTGCCCACCTGACTCTGGGACCTTCTGTACTAACATTGGCGTTTTCTTCTTCTCTAAGTCACAATTTCTACTTGTCATTCCTACGATACATCCAACTTTGGCCGGTTGTCCCCGTACTAACCACGATGCTTCAGCGATTCTTTTCTGGAGTTTCCAGTTTCTGTGTTCAATCCAAAGGACATTGCCTTGTGGACCCAAACCATCCCAGATCCGGATTTGGCGGGAGGCTGTTTGTTTTCTGTTGTGCCGCAGGACTTCCCAGAATTGGCCGTGGACTACTTGGATGCCAGTATGTTCAAGGATGACAACGTTTCAATCTCTTCTAGCATGGATGACAGCACATACATGAGCCAAGTAGACATGAACCTACCGGTGTCAGACTCATCGCAACCTTTCGGAGCGCATCACAACGAGGCAGTGCTTGGTTACTCGCCAGCTATGAGCTCCCAGAGTCAAGGCACTTTTCATGGAGCTCAATCCGACGTCAGCCAGATGTATCTTCCAGCAGCCGCAGGAGGATCCTACCTTGGGAACAGCAATTTCGCCGCGGCTGGATTTGCTAACACTTCCAACGGCCAGTTCTACGGACAGCCAACCGGCTTTGTGTCATATCACCCCGTTGCTGTCCGCTTTCCACAAGCAACAGAAGGGAGTGATGACCATCTCAGTTCCGCCGGTGTACAGAGGACAAATAGTTTGTTCGCAGTTAGCTCTGGCGATGGCCCTGTCTTGCCATCGTATGCCCAGAGGCAGCTATCTAGCCAGGGCGGTGCTGTTCAACAGGCCTGTATGCCTTATGCGACGTACCTTAACGGCGACCCTCACGCGGCTGCAAGTTCCATCTCAGAGCGAGGCCGACCGCGTCTCCGAAGTGTGCAGTCTGCCAATCTACCACTCTCCATGACCAGCATGGGTGTGTCACATGCTCCGTCCACCTTTCATCCCACCAACGCTACACCAAGGAGAGCTTCGGATATCCCGCATACGCAGGCCGGCTACGACACACCTTCTGTTCTTTCTTCAACAGCACCTGTCACCAGTGGCCAACACGTGTCCCCCGCTGAACAAGGTTATTACAGCGCACCTCCAACATTTGTGCATGGGAGCAGGTGAGCAAGGCTGAGTAGGGACGTTGACCAGATGTACTAACAGTGGGTGCGCAGTACTCCCAGTCAGCTTTACACGTCCGCTGCAGAGCACGCTGCAATCGTTGGGACGCTGACTACTGGACAAACCGACGACGGGACTTATCTCTCACCAAATGTTTCAGCAGATCGTACACCGAGCGAAGATGCCGCGGAAAAGATAGCGCGAGCACATCCGTTGTACCAAGCTTCGAAGCACGGCGACGAACTTTACCACTGCCCCCACGAAGGCCAGGCGGGTTGCGCTCATAAGCCGACTCCTTTGAAGTGCAATTACGAGTAAGTGTTGGGAGGTCTTCTCCCCGCTCGGCCATCTGCTCACAAGGCTTCTAGCAAATACGTCGATTCCCATCTCAAGCCATTCCGTTGCAGGAATAAGACGTGCACAGACGTACAATTCTCTTCAACAGCCTGCCTCCTACGTCACGAGAGGGAGGCTCACGGCATGCACGGACATGGATCTAAGCCACACCTTTGCATTTACCCGGACTGTGAGCGTGCCGTCCCTGGCCAAGGCTTCCCAAGGCGATACAACCTTGTCGACCACATGAAGCGGGTCCACGAATACAACGACGTGGCAGCCGAGGGTGACGAGTCTTCTCCCGGCGTACCTACGAAGCGGAAGCAGGGCACTCGCAAGCGCAAGTCTGCTGCCGATGGAGAGGAACAAGTCGACAAGCGTCAGCGAACTGCGCCCGGAAAAATCCCGAACGCAGCCAACAGCACGCTCGCCATCCAGAAGCAACGCCAACTGCACTTCCAGCGGCTCTACGCCGAGTTCAACACTCGCCTGTCAGCGCTACAACAGCGGCTCGAGGTCATTCAAGGCCCATTAGATTTCCCCTCCGACATTGCCGCGGACGTTGCGATGTTGGACAATCTCAAGCAGCAGGTTACTGAGATGAGCTCGAATCAGCCGCCGCTTATACACCTTGTAAGCTCTCTCCCAACATAGGCCGATGTGGTCATCTAACCGTTGTAGGACTTTGATCGTGTTTTGGGTTGAGCTTCGTCGCTGCGGATGATACTATACTGGAACGTACGACGTGTATTACGTGCGCTTTCTCTTTGTTCCATATGGCTTTTCCACTGGAGGATGTTGCTACCCAGCAAGGATCACACCTAATGCCGGATGGATTGCCACTGCTGTGGATTGCCTAGGACCTGTGGATGCTGAGAGCCTGTGGACAAAGCCGGATTGGACGTGCCGACCGGCACGGAAGATTTGAGTGTGACGAGAAGCGACGATGTAGCAGTGACACACAGTTGTATCTGTTGAGTGATCTGATTACTGTGTTGCTAGTTGAGGATATACACAGCATGTAGATGGCATGTAGCTTGCCTTTTCGGTTCAAGGTCGAGGTTGGCGTTTGTGGAGTTTGGTTTGCAGCCTGCGGGCGAAGTGGATATTTCGCGAAGTTTAGTGCAGATTTATGTTCATATAGGTATATAGCTTGATACATTAAACGCAATACTCGTTACACATGCTGGACGTGGTCTTTGTGCTCCCGTTACTGATTAGCTCATTCCTCGCACGTCCATGTTTCGCCTGACGGGCATTTTCTACCGCGATATCCCGAATTATGCCTATTCAGAGTACGGTCTTTGAGAAACTCCCACGAATGTTAGATGGTCTATCTTTCTGTGGTATGCGTGCACCAATAATGCATTTGACTGAATGTGAAGCCTTTCGACAGCCCTACGAAGAGCCCTAGGCTCGGCCCGCAATCTGACGGACTGTCTGTGCATGGATACTCCGATATCCAGCAGCACTTCAGCTTCGACCTTCCAAAGCATACCACACATCATGGCGCTCCCTCATCCCCAAGCACCGACAAACCCGCCAGATCTCTCCAGCAAGCTGCCGCGCCTCATCCCTCGTTCAAAGCCCCGAACACCGCCAGCATCTTCAAACCCACCTCCAGAGACGCCGCCACTACCCCCACCACCCTCTCTAGAGAACTGGCACTTCCTCAAGCCAAGCCGCCGCATTCTCTCCAAGCATGACCACGAGCTCTTCCTCGCCTCGCCGACCTACACCCTCATCACATCGTTCATCTTCACCCTCTCTGATAGCGTCCGCGATACACCCATCTCCGCGGTCAACACCGCCGGACTTTCTCCCACTGTCGCAGCCATCCTGAGTATCCTCGATGAAGCGGAGGAGATTCTGGGACAGTGTCCCGCAGAAGACACAGGCGGCAGCCGGTTCGGCAATGCGGCGTTCCGCACCTTCCTGGACGCGACGGAGCGGGCGCAGGAGGGCTGGCACCGGAAACTCGGGCTCTCGGATCCAGATGCTATCTCAGAGGTGTCGACGTACCTACAGCACAGCTTCGGCAACAGAACACGCATAGACTATGGCAGTGGACACGAGCTGAACCTCTTCATGTGGCTGCTATGTCTATACCAGCTTGGACTCCTCTCTCCCCCCGCTCCTTCTTCTCCGCCAACAGAACTTACAACGCCGGCCATGACACCTGTCTTCCAGTCCATAGTGCTGATAATATTCCCCCGCTACCTCCGCCTCCTCCGCTCCCTCCAGACAACATACTACCTCGAGCCCGCCGGCTCCCACGGCGTCTGGGGTCTCGACGACTACCAGTTCCTCCCTTTCCTCTTCGGCGCCTCCCAACTACTGCGCCACCCCTACATCCGCCCCAAAAGCATCCACAACCCGCT
>Ga0068630_1000519_pt1 | contig 12027 bp, 10 predicted proteins | sample InSIn4gowninarea_FD_77433 | JGI IMG/M metagenome (GOLD analysis project Ga0068630, IMG submission 77433) | Clean room microbial communities from NASA Spacecraft Assembly Facility at Jet Propulsion Laboratory, Pasadena, California, USA -... ... | reverse complement strand
ATACACCTGCGATGAGCTTAAGCAAAGTAGATTTCCCTGAACCGTTATTACCAATCAGGGCAATTTTGTCGTGTCTGTTTGCAGTTAGATGTATGTTGTTAAACAGTACATCTTTATTGGGATGTTTATAGGTAATGTCTTGTAGAATAACCATGATTTCTTTCTTTAAAAAGGTGAGTAATAGCAATAAATGCTTAAGAGTTCTCTATTATCTCTTCTAAAGAAATTATATTCTACATGGGTGTGAGTATTTGTTTGTGTTGGCAAACATACAAAAACTTCTCTGGAGAAGTTTTCATTAAAGAGGCAACTCGGGTTGAATCACGCTTTTTAAGTGTTTGCCTAACCGGCTTATTATTGAGCTACTCACTTACAAAGTAATCAGTAGCATTAACATTATCAATATAATCTGCTCCGAGTTTTATGTGTGCCTGGTGTTCTGGAGATTTACCGTAGCTAGCTTCGTCTTCTTTACTTGCGAAAGTTGTTACATACACATGTTTTACATGCTGCACATCATGGTCATCCGAACCAATGCCCCATTCATAACCTTTTACCATTTTTAGTTTCGCAAGATTTCTAAAGGAGTTATCAACGGCTTGTATTTGTGTATTAGATGTGCCTGGTTTAAAGGTCACAATTACTATATGCCTTAATGTTTTCTGATTACTAATTTTGTCTTGGGCCATTGTCATGCAGGTTGCAGATAAACAGAAAATGCTGAAAAGCAGGATATTCTTGTGACTAAAGTTCATAATGTAACTTATTTGATTACAATGTTTAAGTGCTCACGAAGGTAAAATAAACCTGCCTAAATGAATAATTGATGTTGTTAAGACCCATATGGCACAAACCTGTGTTTCCCCTATGAATTCTTTACTTTTTGCGACAATAACCAATCCACAACTTGCGCTTTACCTGCATAGATCACACATTCTCTAAAGGAAAACTTACAGCTATTATCATTTCGCCGGCGCTCTTTACCGCAATCATGAATCATCGAATGTGTTGTGTACTTATAAATAATTAAACAGGAAGCAATTAACTTTGGTTTATAAAAGCTTCTTATGAATATAGATGTTCAGCAACTGGAAATAAACGTAAACCTGCACGCCATACAACCAGACTTCCGTAACCTTGAACTGCACTACATTATTGCTGAAAATGAAAGCAATTTCCGGTTTGCCGATTGGCAGGAACAGCCAAATGCAAATGAACAAAAGTTCTATTGTTTTTTACAGGAGAAAGAATTGTTTATTCCGGCCGGTAATATTGTTTTAAAGGAAAGCTACAGGCTAAATAATGAACCTGTTTATCCAATCATCAAAGACTGCAAAGATTTCCTGCAAATGATAAATACTGTAAAAACCAAGGGAGTAGGAAAAGCCATCCGGCAATTCTCAATGGAAGACCTCGAAACAATAAAGAAAGACTTGGAGGATGAATTTGAAACCGTAGAAACCCATGTAGTAGCAAGCCCCAAACTGCAGCACCATATTTTTGTAGTGGAGGATGTTGAAATATCGGTTGCACCCACCATGGTATATTTTCGTAAGAAAGCGCCATTCTCTGAAAAGCATTATCAACAGGCAAAGGAAGAATAAGATACTATTTGGGTTGATTATTTAGAGCCAATACGTCTACGCTATTTTTGTTATATTTATTAAATAGTGGTTGTACTGGTTCTCTTGCCCGTATTGCAGCAAAAATTGGCGGTCAGGCAGCAATTACCCTGAAGCAGATTAATAAGAGATAGAAATATTTAGAATTAAAAATATTAGTACTAAGGTCTTCTTAAAAGGAGACCTTAGTTGTAAACAGAGTCTTATAGTTGTAATTGAATAATAGGTATAGGTACAATAGCGTTCATTCAGCTTCGCCAATCGACTCAATGAGCCTGTTCTCTTCTTCCTCTTTTCTTTTTTGTCTTACCCAGGCAAGAAAGAAAACTGCAACAACGATACAAAATATAAAGACCAGCCCGAAAAGAAGAGATATATCATGAGGTAAATTGGGTGTAATGCATACCGCTATAAAGCCTACTATGCCACTGATAAGTACAAGGAAACATTGCCATATAACGTAAATGTAATTATACTTGTCCATGCTGCTGTTATTTATCGAGGGTGAAACATAATAATTACAGTGTTTAACACTAATACGAACTTTAGAAGCAGCGCCATAAAGAAGTTTGATATTACAGATAAGAAGGTTTAACTCATAGCTTCTATAATTTAACTCCCCCCTTAATCGGATTTATCTTGCCTTCCTCATTACTCTCCCTTTCCCAGCTTTTCAAATCCCGCTCAAGAAAATAATTCAATACGGTTCTTATTGAAGCAATAGCGGCTAATTTTCCTATATCCTCCCATGTAGGTGCTACTGCGGTTACCAAAATATCGGCTCCTAATAACAACTCCAGTACTAATGTAAGATAAGACCCAAATTTTACCCGTAGCTCTATATTACCCCTGTGTGGTTTGATACCTAGGTGAGAAACTATAAACTGGTAAATAAAGAGTATTAGCCCCAAAGCAATAACCGCAGCTCCAACTAGTTCAATAATATGACTTAAGTAAACAACCGCTGGCTTTAACCATTCTTCCATACTAAGAGGTACAACAAAACTTTTGCCAAGGGATGTATATTACCAAAAGAAAAACACTGCCTTATTACATAAATACAAAGAGCCGTTTTGAACGGCTCATAGCATATTTCTGCTTATCGCTTGCTTCTCGTTGCTTAAAACTTGCGTCTTACCTTTTGCTCCTTGTCTCTTGTACCTTAAACATTCTATTTCTTCAACTCATCCAGCACCCTGTACATTTTCTTTAAAATATCATCTGTAGAACCATCATAGTTATTTACGATCATTGAGAAAACATATTCCTTTCCCTTAGCTGAAGTATGATAGCCAGAGAACGATTTTACACCCGCAATAGTACCACTCTTCATGTGCATACCGTTATATATAGGTAATGAATTATAGAACGCAGTAAACCATGGACGTGTTTTTGCATAAAGTAATGCTTGTACAAGTCCATAGGTAGTTACATGGTTTTTTGCTGATAGGCCACTGCCATCTGACACACGGAAGGCGCTCTTTTCAATGCCCCGCTCCTGCCAGTAATCTCTTAAGATAACTACCCCGCTGTCAGTTGTTCCAACTTCATACTTTTCCATAGCCATTGTTTTTATCAGATCCTCACCATATAGATTAATGCTCTTTTTCATAAACCAGTATATAATGCTATCCATTGGTGGTGAGTATAAAGTACCAATTAGTGAGTCGTAATGTGGCAGGTTCTTTTGTGCCAATGTGTAATCCATAGAGCTTTGTATAGTACCGGTATGAATAATGTTTTTATCTGTAAACATTTTTTTTAATGCGGCAGCAATGGGTGTAAAAGGCTCTGGCAAAGAGCCGGAAACAGTAAATAAACCACCTACTGGTACTGTGCCTTCTATGAAATTAATATTCCCATAAGGCGGCAGGTAAGGATAGCTGTTATCTCCTGTACCCGCGGCCGCAGTTTGCAGGTTGTTGAGAATAGTTGCATAAGGTATATCCGGTTCTATGCTTTTAATGCCAACGGTGTCTCCTATTCTTCTCGATGGTTTCAATACCATATCATACTGGTTCTCATGCCAGTTAAGCCCCCAGTTACCCGCGCCATAGTAAGTGCCCAGGTCATCCCACTCCCAACCACCTGGTATTGGATTAAAGCTGAACTTAGAACCATCCAGTATTACATCCCCCATTATCTTGTTGATACCTGCACTGCTGAGTAATGTATTGATGTTGCTCATAATGCTATCTGGCTTTGTCTGGCTATAACGCCAGCTTCCCGTTGTAGGATCTCCATAACCAACTATAAATAAGTTGCCATACAACGTGCTGTCCACTATTTTACCACTATATCCAATTTCAGTTTTAAAACGGTAATCCTCACCAAGGATGTCCAGGGCAGCAATAGAGGTAAACACTTTCATATTGCTGGCTGGCATCAGCCCCATTTGTTCGTTGTTGCTGTAAATTATTCTGCCGGTTGTTGCATCGGCTACACAAAGACTTACTATGCCATGTTCCAGTTGCGGTGAGCTTTGCATAGCACTTATTTTGCTGGCTAATTGCTGTGCTAATGTTTGCGAATGTGCAGTAGTAAATAATGTAAAAAGAAAAGTTAGTAGAATAGCTGTCTTTAACATGCCCCGAAAATAGAGGAGATATATAAGATGTGATACATTTTAACTTCATTTAAGTACGTCATTTAAACTTCTATTCACATCATGTTTTTTATTTATTATTCACAATAAATTTATCCACTACTAATAATTCCTTCACCATTTTTGCGTTTCTATCAATGAAAATCCAACGGAATGAAAAGAAGCATAGCTGTCGCCCTGCTTTTCCTGCTATTTATTATTAACACATCTTTCTTTCGCGTATCCGGACCATCTTCGGATGCGTATTACATTATTATAAAAAAGCACGCCTATGCACTGATGGTGTATGACTCCAAAGGCTGGCTGGCTACATACCCGGTAGTGTTTGGTAGTAAAGATTTAAAAGATAAAATGGTGGAAGGTGACCGCGAAACCCCTGAAGGTAATTTTAGGATAGTAAGCAAGCGTGTACATGAGAAGTGGTGCCGCATGATGATGCTGGATTTTCCGAATGCTGAAAGTATCCAGAAGTTTAACGTGCGCAAACAGCAAGGCATTATACCTCCTAATGCAAAGATTGGCGGTGGTGTGGGCATACATGGCACCTGGCCACACGAAGACTTTGCTGTAGATCGCTACGACAACTGGACTCAGGGCTGCATCAGCATGAAAAATGAAGACGTAGTAGAACTGTATAATCTTATACCTGTTGGAACAAGAGTTTCGATACAGAAGTGATCTTATATTCGATGCTAGATAAAAACCACTAAATCACATATAACGCAGCTGTGATCTAACTCCTTGATTGTGAAGGTATTCCTGGCTTTATTATCCTGTCATTTTTTAATACTCTATAGCATCAAACGGAAAGCATACTACGTCTTTAACACCATCTTATAGCCGCTTTACCATCCTGCCGCCACTACACTGCTATACCACTTTGATCTATACAGTAGTTGCATAATCTGCCGGCAGCCTTGCTGCAAATCTGGTTTAGAAATGTCCCTTGAAATTCTTCGTTTTAATCTTGTACCCTACGGAGCTATACCTGACATATACCTAACTTATACTTAAGTTATACCTAACATATACCTAATCTCCTCCCTGTCTCCCCGGTATTTTCTCCTCATCAACTCCCTATTTATTCTTAATCTATCTGTCAGGTTCAAAATATACTCTCTTTAGAACCTGGAGCTTTCATCCGTGCTCATCTGTGTGATCTGTGCGGCACCCCATATCGCACATTTAACCAATCCATCTTTTCTTTGCACCCGTAAAGCATAAAAACAATGACTCCCGAACGCAGAGCAAAGCTGGAAAATGTGTTGGCTAAGCGACAGCCAGGTTTAACGGTAGTAATGGAAAATGTGATGGACCCACATAATGTTTCAGCAGTAATGCGCTCGTGCGATGCTGTTGGGATACAAGATATTTACGTCATAAGCAATAAAGCACCAAGACCCAAGAAGTGGGGTGCCAAAAGCAGCAGTAGTGCGGCTAAATGGCTTACTGTCCACCAGTTTGATAATGTAAAGGAATGTGTTGCAGAATTAAGGGAGGAATATAGCACTATTCTCACTACCCATCTTTCATCCGAAGCTGTAAGCCTGTACAGTATTGATTTTACCCGCAGTATTGCACTCGTATTTGGCAATGAACACGAAGGTGTTAGCGAAGAAATGCGTAGCCTTGCCGATGGCAACTTCCTGATACCTCAGGTAGGCATTATTCAAAGCCTCAATATTTCTGTTGCTTGTGCAGTAAGTATTTATGAAGCTTTTAGGCAAAAGAGCAATGCCGGACATTACACCCATTCCTCTTTACCTGAACAAAGGAAAAGTGTACTTATACATCATTGGGGATTGATTGAAGGGGATTCAGAACTGTAATTGCTGTGAAATTACTGGCGAAAGCGCAACGCCCATCCCATTGCAGGCAATTATAGCAGTTATCTTATCTGAGATATGTTTTATCAACGGCTGTTTATCTTCAGTAAAACCCATAATGCCGCTCCATCTGTAATCTATGTCAAAGGATTGAGAGGGCAATAAATATGTACTGATAAAACGTTCTAATTCTTCCTGGATAATAGGAGTTGTTTCAAAGCTGGTAGTAGCTTCCGCTTCCAAACACTTGTTCCGTGCTCCTCCCAGCAATAATCTATTTCCCACATTCCTGAAATAATAAAATCCCTCATCGAAATGGAAAGTGCCACGTAAGGGCAGGTTGTTTACCGGGGATGTTACTACAATTTGTCCACGTGCCGGAGTTATGTTTAGGTCAGTAAGGAATTGACTGGTAAAAGCATTACTGCAAACGATCAAGCGCTTTGTTGTAAATGATATATTTTGCTTGGAGCTAAGAATAATATTCGAATTCCCTTCTTCATAATGCTGTATATCAATGCCGGTCATTATATCAACACCTGAACTTTGCACGCTTCGGGCTAATGCCATTACTAATTTTCCGCTATGCAAGGCACCTTCCAGCTTATTTTCAATCATCGCATCAAAACCCCACAGTCTAAACGACTTCATTTTGTCGTTAGCCCATACAAATGTTTCCTTAGTTCCTGTAATGGCTTGCATTCCTTTATTCAACCACGCCAGTTTCTCTCTTAACTCCTCAATATCCTGTTTATTTTTTTGTAAACATTCATATCCGCCACATTCCTCATAGCCTATTTCACCTGCACTAAAGTATTGCTTTATCTTTTGAATGCCTTTATAGCGCATCTCTGCTATTTGCCACATGCGCTCTATCCCCATCACCACTGCATCGTGCAGTAGTTCTGTTGGACTGCCAAAGCAAGCAAAACCAGCATTGCGGGTAGAGGCGCCAGATGGAATAATTCCTTTATCCAATATCAGGATCTTCAATCCAGGATTTCTCAATTTCAAATTGCGTGCACACCATAAGCCACATAGCCCTGCTCCAACAATGATGATATCTCGCTCAGCAAAAAAGCTCTCCTGTTCCCAAATGGATATTTGCATGGGTGAAAGTTACAACATAAGGGGAGCACATAAAAAAGGCGTACACACCCATACTGCTGTGCACGCCTTCAACCTACCTGAGGATTCTTTTAGATGACTACATCAATCCTTTTTTGTGTTTCTCCTCTCCCTATTACTTCTTTTCTTTCGATAGTAAGCTTACTGCCTTTGGTGTTGTAAGTAACATTATAAGTTACCACCAGTACTTCTTTATCATCCTTTACGCTTTGGATATTTACTAAATCTGTTTCCGCGTTCTTTTCTGTTGCAAATTGCTTTAACTGCCTGGCATCATATGTTTTTGTAAGTGCAGTATAAGAGGAATTACCATTTACTCTTGTTACGGTAACTTCTACCTGTGCCAACGAACTGTCGTATGCAGCGGAGCTATAATTATTATCAGTGAATATAGCGAGGTCAATTTTCTTATTTACCATGTTGGAAGTGCTTCCAGAGAATAATTTGTTTGCAAACACCATTGTTACTACAAACAGGATCGGTAAAAATATAGATAGCTTTTTCATAACTTTTATTTTTAAACTTGTTGCTATCTATACTTTCAAGAGTGTACCAGTGCATGTGGGCAGAATTGAAAAAGGAGGACAAAGAGCGCCTTTTACGGGACAAGCGGATATAGGATATGGATGAATGGTTATGAATTGGATTTGGTGAAATGTTTATACTTTCTTAATGCCCGTTGAGGTGTAACGGAAGCGAACAAAAAATGTATGTTGGTGATACAGGTATGGTTAATCGTGAATGATGAATTGTCAATTTTGGTTGAGGTATATCAATAGCGCATGTGTTTTATAGTATAGGTAATAGTTTCTAAACCGTAGAAGGAACAGAGTTAATGCACAGTGTGCCACAAAATAAAAGGTTCGGGATGCCTAAACATTCCGAACCTCGATTCACTTTATTTTACCAGTATCCCGGCAAATACATTAGTACAATCCTGATCGAAAAACTAACTAAACAGGTATTCAATATCCTCTCTGGTAAGACTCTTCACAAATGTTGTATCATCGGTTATTAAGTCGGCGGCTAATGCACGTTTACGCTCCTGGAGCTGCAGTATCTTATCTTCCACCGTGTCTTTACAAATCATGCGATAAGCAAAGATGTTTTTGGTTTGGCCAATACGGTGTGTACGGTCTATTGCCTGTTGCTCCACAGCAGGGTTCCACCATGGATCAACGATATATACATAGTCGGCAGCAGTAAGGTTGAGACCTACACCGCCAGCTTTTAAGGAAATTAAGAACACCCGGCAATCATCATCATTCTGAAACCGGTTAATTGCTCTTTCGCGCTCACTTGCAGAGGTACTGCCATCAAAATATTCAAAAGGCACTTCCAGCTCTTTCAACTTACCTTTTATGAGTGAAAGCATGCCCAAAAACTGGGAGAACACCAGTGCTTTATGGTTACCAATATTCTCAGTGATTTCTCTTGCCAGTTCTTCTAGCTTGACCGATACATTTGGAAATTGCTCTTCATCTTTCATGATAGCCGGGCTATCACAGATCTGCCGGAGCTTCATCAGGCCCTGTAGTATGGACAACTGCGACCTTTGAATGCCTTGTGCTTCAACCACGCCTAAGATTTTATCGCGATAGTCATTTCTGTAAGCGTCATAAATAGCGCGCTGTTCATCACCCATTTCACAAAACAATATCATCTCTTGCTTTTCAGGTAAGTCTTTTGCTACCTGCTCCTTGGTACGGCGGAGAATGAATGGATACAGTAGTTTGCGCAAATGTTCCTTTTGTTCTTTTTCTCCAAACTTGTCAATAGGTACAGCAAATTCATTCTTAAAATGATCCATGCTGCCGAGCATGCCTGGATTCAGGAAGTTCATTTGCGCATAAATATCAAAGGTGTTGTTTTGTAAAGGTGTACCACTCAGGCACAAACGGCTCTTGGCACGTAACAAACAAACCGCTTTTGTCACTTTACTAGACGGGTTTTTAATAGCCTGGCTCTCATCCAATATCACATAGTCAAAAGGTACTTCTACAAATTGTTTGATATCGCTGCGTAAAGTTCCATACGTGGTAATGATGATATCACTCTTTGTTTTAATCAATGTATCCTTTACACGCAGGCTGCCATGATGCGTATAGTAAGTGAGTATTGGCGTAAACTTCTTTATTTCATTCTCCCAGTTAAACATTAGCGTGGTCGGACAAACCACCAGTGCTTTCAACTGTCCGTTTGTTTCTTTAAGGTGCTGTAAAAAACAGAGTGTTTGCAGTGTCTTACCCAAACCCATATCATCAGCTAAAATGCCACCCCACTGCACTTCGTGCAAATAGTTTAGCCATTGATAGCCGGAGGTTTGGTAAGGGCGTAACACCTTTTGTAAATGCTCAGGTGCTGGAATCGGGTTAATGGAATAGTTTTCTTTTAAATGCTCATACTTACTCTCCAACTGGAATACAAGCTCTTCCTCATCGCGTTGTTCGTATAACTCTTCAATTACGCTAAAGTGGTATTTGCTGAGCTTTATATCGTCTGTTCTGCCATCGCCTACACGGAATAGCAGCGAATATTTCTTTATCCATTCCTCTGGCAGGATGCCTAATGTACCATCCTGCAGATGAACAAACTGCTGCTTGTTGGCCAAGGCTTTCTTTACATCTTCTACCGTCACCTTCTGTTCGCCAAAGTGTATATCTATCTTAGCATCAAACCAGTCAGTATGGCTGCTGATATAGATTTTGGTAGAAGGCTTTGCAGTGTTAAAGCGGAAGTTCTTCAACGCATCAAAGCCATACACCGGCACATTCATTTCACGCACTGCATCAATGAACAGGAAAAACCAGTTATTCCTCAATACCTCAGCACCCTTCAGTGCCAACGTATTGTTGTTCTCTGGCATTACAAAGTTGGAATGTAAATTCCTCAGCTTATCTATAAATGCTTTTTCCACTGCCATGTTGCGGTGTATCACCATCAGTTTATTGGCTTGCGGCAGTAAGATGTTTTCTTTATCAGAAGGCTTTACATCATAACCATGATAGGTAAATACCGGCTGAAAAAGCAGGTAATCGCCTTTTTCCTTCAAATACACTTTTACTTCAGGCTTTACATCCCGTATTTCCTCTTTTTGTATGTTGCTGAAGTTAACATTGTATTCTTTGGTTAACGGCAGAATGAAGTTCTGTAAAGTATAGTTCCATTCCAGGGGCTCTGCCACTATCTTTCCGGATGGCAGGAACTTTTCTACCAGCAACACATCTTCCGGCTTTTGCCACAGATAAAACTGGTCTTCCTGCTGAAACAAGAGCGAAGAAGATAATACATTATCTGCCACATTCTTATTTCCAAGTGGTGTTCTTGCTGTACATGTTACCTCATATTGAGTACCCGTAAAATGTACATTTATTTCGGGTGTAATAAAGTTGATAGAGCAATTGGCAGGCTGTAGATTAGCCGTTTGCAAAGGCTTATTACGTGGCAAAAAGAAGGTAAAGTTGCTATCTGCCACATCGGTAAACAGCTTTTTATATTTAGGATGTAAATACTCAATGATTAGCTGCCGTGTTTCTTCCGGCAGTTCATCATCGTGCTGCTGCACAATATTCTCCCAAATACCACTGAAAGGTGAATTACGGTTGAGATAACGGCTAACTTCACTGTTCAAAATTTTTCGTACCTGCTGTAGTAACTGGCGGTCTTCTTCTTCTAAAATATCAGTACTTACAAACCGCGCAACATCCATTCTTTCTACTTTACCTACGAATGCTGTGTTCTCTTCATTGGGTTCTCCCTGCACTACATCAATTTGTACATACGGATAATTATGCGCGTTATAAGTAATAACGATACCAAGGCGTATCCTGCTCCTTAGAGAATCATCTTCTACAGGTGCCGCAGGTACATTTTCCAACACCGGTTTAGGCTTAACAGGTACCATGCCGGGTGCTACACGCTTAATGCTGGTATCCAGCACGCGCAGGAAGGGTTTATCATCTTTGTAAGTAAACTCAAACTTGCCTGTAATATCATCATCCAATGAATAGCCGTACAGGGAAAGCAGCTTATTCTTTTCTTTATCCCAATTTCGGATGCGGTCAAAGTATGTTGGCCCATAATTGTTGAGCAACTGAACCAGTGTAATAGCTTTATGCACGCATAACGGGTGCCTTTGCTCGCTGTCGCAATTACAGCTTGTATCAAAGTTGCGCTCTTCATTCTTTTGAATCACTACTCTGTACGTACCGTCTTCCATTTTTACTTCGGCCACTACCCTCTCGTCTTTTGCCTCAAGGAGAGCCGCTTTAGAGGTGGATAAAAAGGTTTCGGCCTCATCAAAAGACTCAGGCGATGACAGCAATTTTATCAACTTCATTTCCAGTTGCTTCATCTTTATCACAGTATGCCGTTGGTTGTAAGTAATATCCTTTTCACCCAGCATATTCTTATCCAGCATCTCCTGCAACTGAAAAAGGGCTGCCGCTTCGTGCCGGCATATCTCGCCTAAATTATACGGACAGCCGCAACGGATGGTAAGATTCTTTTCATCTTTGTATTTATCAATGTACACTTTGTAGTAGGTAGAGTACATATCATCCTTCACTCGGAAAGTAACAGAGCCCATCAGGTCATCCACATTCACTAGTTCCACATTGCCGGAAGAGTGGATCTTTTTGCCACGACGTATTACTTCATCCGTTCCGTTGTTATAAATATACTTTGTAAGATAGGGTAATGCCACAAATCAGTTTTAAATGCTATAAATTGCCGTTAGTAATGTCCTTCATTCAAACTAGGGCAAGTAGCAAAATTAAAAAATTTAAGGGCAGTTATGAAATGCTATAAATCATAAACTTGTTAAATGCTATGTTAACAAATCCTT